>ERZ1034901.2943-NODE-2943-length-10386-cov-4.203852_pt1 | contig 10386 bp, 15 predicted proteins | sample MGYA00520628_ERZ1034901 | MGnify/ENA primary metagenome ERZ1034901 (study PRJEB33766, sample SAMN09781783) | gut metagenome | biome: gut microbiome | host: Homo sapiens | place: Madagascar | study: EMG produced TPA metagenomics assembly of the PRJNA485056 data... | reverse complement strand
CGGTTTCGGTTCCGGTGCAGGTGACCGTGACGGTTCCGGACACAGCAACTGTGATGGTGTAGATATAAAAATCTTTTGCGGTAATCCGATATATCTCATAGACAGGATCCCGATTGTAATCACGGCAGTATTGGGTTGCTATGCCAAAGGTTACATTCTCGAACCATGTCTAACACTCACGCCATGCTACATTGCCAAAAAAGAATCACATTTTGCACATGGAAAAACGTTGGGTGAAGCCGTGGCCGCAGTAGCAGAAAAAGCATTCGAGGATATGCCGGAAGAAGAACGTATTGCCGAATTCTGGAAATGCCATGAAAACGGCGTGAAATATCCCGCAAGAGATCTATATGAATGGCATCACAGGTTAACGGGAAGCTGTGGAATTGGTCGTAAGACGTTTGCGGCAGAACACGGAATCGATCTCAATTCTGATATGTTTACCGTCTCGGAGTTTGTCGAATTGTGCGTGGAAAGCTATGGCGGCGCGATCATCCGCAAACTTTTGGAGGAGGATGAGTAAAAAATGACTGACTATATCAGCCGGGAGACTGCGGTTAAGATTGCCAAAAAAATATGGGTTAACGGTAGAGTCTACGATTGCATAGCGGAAGCGCAGACGGGTGAAGTCGCGCCGGTGGTGCATGGACGTTGGGTATACAAGCGGCGTCGGTCGGGAAGGTTTAGCATCCGAACAGGGATACTGAAGAACGGGGAGCGCGTAAAGGTGCTCATCGACGAACGTGAAGACACTATGGAGCCGTTTTGCAGCTTATGCGGAGCGCACAACGACAGCACCAGCGGTCTAAACATGAGATATTGCCCGTGCTGCGGGGCGAAGATGGACGGGGAAACGAATACAGAGACGAATGAGAAATGATAAATCTTGGTGATATTACAAAAATATACGGATATAACGCACCAACTGTAGATGTTGTAATCGGTGGAAGTCCCTGTCAGGATTTGAGCGTGGCCGGCAAAAGAGCCGGTCTTGCGGGAGAACGATCTGGTTTATACATGGAGCAAATACGGATCATAAAGGAGATGAGAGAGCGTGACAAAGCAGCAGGAAGGACAGGTCAGTCTGTTCGACCAAGATATATGGTCTGGGAGAATGTGCCGGGGGCATTCTCATCAAACGGCGGCGAAGACTTCCGCACGGTCCTCGAAGAAGCAGCCAGAATCGCAGACGAAAGCACCGTTATTCCTGGACCTCCGAAAGGAAAATGGAGAACCGCAGGATGCATCATGGGAGACGGATTCTCAATTGCTTGGCGCGTACTCGATGCACAGTTTTGGGGAGTCCCCCAGAGACGGCGTAGAATCGTACTTGTCGCAGATTTTGGAGGACAATCCGCACCCGAAATACTATTTGTCCGCAAAGGCGTGTCGGGGCATTCTGAACCGGGCGGCACGGCGAGGGAAGGACTTGCCGGAGGCACTGCGGAAAGCACTGGAAGTACAGTCTATTGCCTGCAAGGAAACGGAATAGACCGCGCGGACACAGCCGGATGCAACGGCAGGGGCTGGAAAGAAAATGTGAGCTATACGCTCAACACCATCGACCGACCAGCGGTATGCGCCGGGTTTAAGCTGGGGAACAGCGAAAAAGCCAGGAGTATCGGATATTGTGAGGAGCAAGCACCGACTCTGAACGCAGAATGCGGCGGGAATAAGCCTGCGATACTGGACATGTCCCACGCATGTGATGTAATCCGGGATTGCGGTGACACTTCTCCATCTTTGCAAGCAAGAATGGGAACGGGCGGTAACCAAGTGCCGCTGGTGGCGTATGGAATTGGAAATGGCCAAGTAAACGAAGCGGCTGCCCCGGCATTTGAAAAAGCGCAAACCATAAATACAATGCACGATGCGCAAGCGGTATTCTGCCAAGATGTTGCCCACACGCTGAAAGCGAAAGCCAACCTGGATTTCCGAGAGGACAGCGAAACCTACCCAATCCATAGCGGAAAAGTGCGCCGCCTGACCCCGCTGGAATGTGAGCGGCTACAGGGCTTCCCGGATGGCTGGACAGACATTGGAGAATGGGTAGACAGCAAGGGCAAGAAACGGCAAACCACCGATTCCACCCGGTATAAAGCATTAGGAAACAGCATCGCTTTACCACCTTGGAGATGGGTGTTGAAACGGCTATCCGCCCAATACGAACGAGATGCAACAATGGCAAGCCTTTTCGATGGGATAGGAGGATTTCCTCTGATCTGGGAACGGCTAAACGGAAGAGGGAGTTGTCTATGGGCAAGCGAGATCGATGAATTTCCGATGGCGGTGACGAAGAAGAGGTTTGGAAAGGAGCAATAAAATGGCTGAAGTAACATGGATCAAGGGAACAATCGACCCGCCGAAGAGCGGGGAATACTACGTCGCACGGAAAGCGACGCAGGACATAATCAATCCGGTGACAGGCACGGTGGACTACAAAACAGGCGATGTAATGATCTATACCGATTGTTATTACGCCGTGGCCCACTTCTGGGAGCAACTCGGCAAGGATAATCCGTCCTGGGCAGTGGTGTGTTGGGCGCACATTATCAAGCCGGATATTCCGGACGGTGTTCGAGAAAGACTTGTTGAGTGTTTCGGCGAAAGAGTGCAATGGCAAAACGGAGACCCGTGCCCAAACTTACTTACTTACAAATAAAGGGGGGGGAGAACAATGGCTAAACCGAAAGCAAGATATTTTCAGACGTGTGATTTTTGTCACAAAGAATACGAAACCGATGAGATAGGAATGTTCAACATTAAATTGCCCGGATTGTATATCGGAGAACGTGGCGAGAAAAGCAGAACAATCGTATCAGGAGCTATATGCAGTGAATGCATGGATAGATTGAGGGATTCACTCAAGGAGTTTATCGACTTGAAAGAAGGGACATATATAGGAAACGTTTTTTCTTGGAGCAAAAAAAAGGAGGACATGGCTGAATGGATTAGCGTCAACGACCGCCTCCCAGAAACAGCCGATGATGTACTCGTCGCGCTCTCGTATACGTACGACGGCACTTTCTGCGACTATAGCACCGCAAGATACATTAAGTTCGACGATGGCGCACACTGGTGTGAAAGCAAACACGGATATCTCGAATGGGACAGATACTCTGACGGGCACGGCGGGAGTTCCTCTTACAAGGTGATTGCATGGGTGCCGATTCCAACGTATAAGGAGAAAGAAAATGGCTGAATGGATTGACATCAACGACCGCCTTCCGGAAACGGAAACGCCCGTGCTTGTCCGCGCCGAGTGGACGATAGAAGGCAAGAAACGAGCATGGACGGCACTCGCGATGTGCGAGGACGGGAAAACGCACGAAGAAGATAGCAGTTTCGCATGGGATGATCTGTGCGAATGGGGACATTATGACGAATACACGGACAGTTGGATAATCCCGGAGGGATGGTGGGAAGTCTCCCTATATAACGAGATGTCGATTCCGATCAACCACCACATCACCCACTGGATGCCGCTTCCTGCCCCGCCGGAGGTGGAACAATGAACGCACTCAAGAAATACAAAGAGCGGCAGTACAGGGACAAGGCGCGTGAGATCGTCAACGACAACATGAACAACTTCATTGAGCATATGGACTTGATTATCCTGTACGCGTTGCACAAGGAATTCGGCTTTGGCGCGGTAAGACTGGAGCGGTTCTTCATGTGCATCAGCGACTACTATGAAGCGTTCCGCAGCCGATTCATTCAGCCCGGAGACGATAACCGTTTCTGGCAGAAGGACGGCAGGATGGATACATACGCTCTGAAATATTATCTGAAAGAAGCCGGGTTCGATTATGACGAAGTGTGTGAACGCGCGAAAAAGGCAATGGAGGAACGGCACGCAGATGAATAAACCAATCTATATGGCGTACTGTATCGCATGCGAGAAGCGAACGCCATATGCGGTAGATCATAAGATGGTCGATGATGAAATTCGCGGTATACGGTTCCGATACGCAGAGAACACGGCATATTGCAAACGTTGCGGGGCAGAGGTGTACGTTCCGGAAGTCAACGACTGGAATGCAATCAACAGAAAAGAATCCTACGAAAGAGGAAAAGAGGAAGAAAATCATGAACATTATGCTTAGTGATAAAGCGTATATGCCAACAAGAGCACACACTGTGGACGCAGGGATTGACCTGTACGCGCCGAAAGGAACGCACACTGTTATCTATGCAGGAGGTGCGGAAACGTTCGATACAGGCGTTTCTGTGCAGATTCCGGCAGGATGGTGCGGTATCATCGTATCAAAAAGCGGATTAAATACGAAATACGGCATTGTCTCCTGTGGATTGATCGACAGCGGATACACCGGCACGATTCGCGTCAAGCTGTACAACCACGGCACAGAGCCGTTTACCGTGGACGGTGGCATGAAAATCTCTCAGCTTGTGGTGGTTCCGTGTATGATCGACGATCCTGTTTTGGTGGATTCCATGCCCGATTCGGAGCGCGGAAACAACGGCTTCGGATCAACAGGCGCGTGACATGGACAGAAAGAAATACCTTGATATGTGTAAGGAATGCTCAATGCTCCCGAAAGGGGCATTGGGCATCCCCACGCAGATACCGGAACACCTGAAGCTGTATGTCAACGGGAAACCGTTCTATCCGGTAGCGTACAAGCTGTATTGGGCAGACGGTCAGATTCAGCATAGAGCAGAACTCCACGACATGGGAGTCAACTGCATTCTCTCCGTAAATCTACTTCAATTGGAGGACAACAACAAATGACCAGAGCAGAAATCTTAGACACAGCCAAGAAAATCACCACAGACCGGAATGCACAGTACGGTGAACCGGAGGACAATTTCGGCGTGATCGCGCAGTTCTGGAACAACTATCTCACAACCACGCAAGGCGTATGCCTGTTTCTCTCCGAAACGGATGTGGCGATCCTTATGGCTCTGTTCAAGATCGGCAGAATCGCGACAGCGCGCGACATGAACGAGGATTCCTACATCGACGCGGCGGGGTATATCGCGTGCGCGGCTGAATGCGCCGCCAGAGAGGAAGAACGCATTGCCAAGGGCAAAAAGTGGGTGGAAACTATTCGCGCGAAATACGGTATCGACAATGGCACACTGTGAATTCATCATTCCGTATCCATCCACCAAAGAGGGGAAATCCGCATGGAACAAACGGTTCGGCCTGAACGCCTATTACGCCGGGAAACACTGGACGAAACGCCAAAAAGACGCGGAGTATTGGCACAAACTCGTCTGGGCAGAGATGGAACGGCAGAAGATCCGCAAATTCCCGTTCCAAAACCCGGTTCACATCTACATGTGGTTCAACGACCGTCTTGACGCCAGCAACCACGCAGCGTACTTGAAACTCGTGGAAGACGGTCTAAAAGGCAGAGTAATCAAAGACGATAACAGAAAATACGTACACGGAGTACACATCCTATTCCACAATGAGGACTGCATAAAGGTTCGTGTGCAAGAGGAGGAATAAAATGAAAAAAGTATTTATCGGCCAGCCAATGAGCGGTCTTTCAGCATCCGAAATCCTATTCGAAAGAGAAAGAGCCCTGAAAATGGCAGAGAAAATTCTGCATGAAAACCTGATGCTTATCGACACGTATTTCCCGGATGAATACGAAAAAGGAATCAACGTGCAGGACAAGGTTATCAGGGCGATCATAGACGCTGATGTTGTGGTGTTCGCGCGTCTCGGTGCGTTCGCGAGTGGATGTCAGTTTGAACACAGCGTCGCAGAAAGGCTTGAAAAGCCGATAATCGAACTCGGAAATGGAGTAGCGTTTTTGACCAACGTGTACACAGAGGAGGAATGAAATGTCACTCAATCTCAACAAAGTGATTCTCGCAGGAAGATTAACAAAGGATTCGGAACTGCGTACCACACCATCAGGCACTCCCGTCACGCAATTCGACATTGCAGTCAACAGACGCGGTGCAAAGGACGGACAACAGCCGCAGACGGACTTCATTACAGTAGTCGCATGGCGGCAGACAGCGGAGTTTATCACGCGGTATTTCAAAAAAGGAAATGCAATCTGCGTAGTGGGATCGATACAGCCCCGTTCCTACACGGACAAGAACAACCAGAAACGCACAGCCACGGAAGTTGTCGCCGATGAAGCCTATTTCGTGGAATCGAAAACAGAAGCAAATCCGCAGTACGCGCCACCCGCATGGAACACCCCGCAGACCGCACAGAATCCCACACAGGCGTATTACACACAGCAAGCCTATACAAATACCCCCGCACAGCAAATGCCGCTACAGGGAAATACAGTGCCACAGGCAGCACACGAGATGAGCGACGCGTTCAGTTCAGAGGAAGAATTGCCATTCTGAAACGTACGCACCATATCCCGCTACAGAACAGGAGGAACGCTTGACGGTAGCTGAATTGAGGAGATTTCGCGCATACCGAAACATGATTCTCGCGCACGGCATGACGGAGTTGTATCACGAGCCGGAGTACAACGTACTGAAGGATAAGGTCCTGGAGTACCTGGATTCGTTCCCGAACGATACGATCCGCGCCATTGCGTATTTCTATTACGTCAACGCATCGAGTATTCATTTCATCTCGCACATCACGCACTACAGCATCAGGCAAATCCTACGCATCAGGGACAACATCGAACAGAGATTAGAGGGGTAAAACACCCCTCTTTTCTGTTTGTGCAATTTCACGGTAATCTCCCAAAAAAAGATGTCACTTTCTGACGTTCGTTATATGGTATGATATGGTATAACAAATATTATGCCACATAGGAGGACGTTATGGCAAAGTCGAAAAGATACAATCCGTATGAGGATGCAAAGAACATCCTAAAGTATAAGGGGAATTACCACACGGCAAAACAGATGGGGACAAACTACGACCAGTACAAGGAAGCCGCAAAACCGTACTATCAGAATCTCCGGTTCAACGGTTACGGAGACCTTGCAGACCAGTTTGACAAAAGCGATTTTATCCAGGCACAGGAACTGTTCAAGGGGTTAAAGCCCGACACCACAGTGGATGATTATTTTGCGGATTTGTACAGCAAGACCGCAGAATCGCAGTCCACACCAAAAATCTCCCAGGCGGCGGAAGATATGTGGAACGCGTGGAACAATACCAACACCACGCTGAACGGAAACGAAATCAAGTACGATAGAAACGGCAATGTGGTATCCGGTCTGAATGTGGATCACTACAACACCGGAAGAAACCAGCTCGGATACCTCAACAATTTCGACGTGACCGCACAGCCGTACTACCAGGGGATCATGAATTCCTTCCAGTTACAGGGCAACAACGCCGCACGCGGAGAGCAGGCTACAGGAGCGGCAAACAACGCCGGGAACATTGATTCCTACGCACAAGCAAACGCCAACCGTCAGCAGCTTGCATTTACGTCCAAGGGTCTGGAAGCGGCTCTCGCGGCGGCAAACCAGAATCAGCAGAACTGGCAGACGCTGTACGACAGCATGACCGGACACTTGGATAACATGGGGAACCAGAATGCGAATGTGCTGAACGCATACCAGAATATCTACTCTACCGATTCTCTGGAACGGCAGAACACACTCAATACCGCCGCAGAACTTGCAAAGCAGGAAATGCAGAGCAAAATTGACAAGTATCTTGAGGATGTGGGATACGATAAGGCGGTGTACACAGCAGACAAGAATCTCGAAGGAAGCAAGTACGGTGCAGATGCGAACACCCTTGCCGCCCAGATCGCCGCAGACGCAGACAAATATGCCGCACAGCAGAACTACGCCGGAAAGGTGTATGCGTCGGACACGGACAAGGCCATCGCGGAACTCAAAAACGGGAATACAAGAACTGTATATGGCGGCTTGAACGGAGATGCCGTGGACGCTAAAACACTTGCGAGACAGGTGTATGATGCCTACAAAACAGGAGAAATGCCTGAGGTGGAAAGCCAGTACGATTTTGAGAGATTACTCATCGCCGCAGGAATGAGTGAAAAAGACGCAGAGGAATGGGCAGAGTATTATCTGAAGCATGACAAGGATATGTTCAAGTCCAATCCGTCAAGCAATTCTTCTTCTTCGTCCGCGGACGATAGAAAAATCGGCGGCGGGCTGATCAAGGTGCCTACAGGCGGTAACAATAATATTTACAGACCGTAACGGGAGGACAATAATGGCTAAGGATTATAAAAAAATGCTGCAACAGGCCGGGTTCGGAGCGCAGGACAGCACGGAACAGGATGAGCAGAAAAAGAAATCCGGCGCAAAGGACTACGCTGAAATGTTGCGCAAGGCCGGATTTGGCGCAAACGGAAGTGTGCAGAAAGACGACGGACTGGATGATGCCCAGAGAGCCGCAAGGGAACGCATGATTGCGCTCAGAAAATACGAGAATGATCAGCGGAATGATACCAATGGCAGCGGTCTGAACAAAAACGGCCTCGACAAAGCACAACAGGCTGCGAGAGATAGGATGGTATGGGCGAGAAAGCCGGAGGTTCAGCAGCATCTACAAGCGCGCGCAAATGAACTACAAAATAGAAAGCAACTCGGGACAATGATTGAAGCTACGCCGCGCAGTCAGAGCGCAATGTCCGGTGCTTCTATGTCGCAGTCCCTCGCCAAAAACATTCCGAACCAGTATGCGCCCATGGATGAAAACACCTTGCCAAAGTCATTGAGCAACAAGCAGGTTGAACAGAAGGGCGCACTCGAATATGTCAGTGAAAAGGGTGCCGAAGCACTTTACAACGCAGTCCAGTCAAGAAATCAGACCATGGAAGCCGTTTCGCAGGCGCTTCTCGGTTTCTTTGAGGGAATGAGCAGTAAGAAAAAAGCGAAATTCAAGACCTACTCTCCGAGCATAGAGGAGGACACGCCAAAGAGAGAACTCACACGCGCCACGGAAAAATTCACACGCGCTATGGAAAACGCGAACGACAGAATGACAGATACAATGGAGTACAATCGCGTAAATTATCCGCCCGTAAGCACAACGGATACAGCTCCTGAGTACGAAAACGTACGCAACAATCCTGTTGCACGTTTCGCCGGTGATGCGAATGCAATCATGGCTGGCATGATTCCGCGATACATGTCGGCTATGACGGCTTCCGGCATTGGCGTGTCAGGCCTTCCCGGAATAGCAGGTGGTATGACGTCGGCTGCGCAGACATTCCAGAATGCGTACAATGAAGCGAGAAACGACGGCGCGGACGAGCAGAGCGCAACGTTGTTTGCGGCCACAAACGCATCAACAGACGCAATTATAGAATCGTTTACAGGCGGTGTTCTTGAGGGCGGTGCCGGTATCGCGGATTCTGTCGTTCAGAAGTACGCCGGGAACGCGCTTAACAATTTCTTCCGCTCTAGACCGATGATGCAAACACTATCGTATGTTGCGGCAAAAGGCGTCGGTGAAGGTACAGAAGAAGTTCTGCAAGACCTCTCTAAAACAGGTGCCAAGAAACTTATATACGGTTCCGACGAAAAGTTAGACCCAAAATCTCTGGTATACAGTGGACTTCTCGGTTTCGCCATGGGTTCTGCGTTCAGCGCAATGGAGGCTCCGGCACGGTACGCTGTGTACAAGTCCGACTATAACACGGTCAATACACTGTCTCGTGGAGCAGGAGAAGTAAAGAGCAATGCCGATGCTGACGCAATGGAAGCGACTGCTGATGCAATTATTGACGCTGCTGACAAGGCAATTGATGAATTACAGAACGCAAAGCCATCCGAAGATGTAGACACGAAAGAAGAAATATCTCGTCTGAATTATGTCAAGGACGGCGCGCAAAAGGTCAAGGATGCACTGAACGAGAACAGGGCGGACATCATCGGGCAGAACGTTGCAAAAGAGGACGCTACACAGAATGCCGTTGACGGAACGCCGGACACCATTGTTGACGATACAGCAAAGCTTGTCAATACAGTTGCAGACACCATTGAACCGGACAAGAACGCCGTAAACGCTACTATTGACCACGTTGTGCAGGAAATTCGTAATGCAGACGTGCAGGAAAGCGTAGCACAGACAGACGTAGAGAAGCAGGAGATAGCCGCGAAGCGTAGCAGACTTGAGGAAATCGATAAGACGCTACGTAACAATCGGCAAGAAGTAGAAAACGCGCGGAAAAACGCAAAGAATCAGAGCGATGTATCGGAAACTGGCACGAAAAAGACAGTGCGTGAACCAATTCCGCCCGTTTATCACGAAGGCAAGGGTGTGGTGCAGTATTTCGTTCCCGGCAGAAAGACACCTGTTGCAACAAGCTCTCAGTCTGACCTCAATGTGTTGAAACTGTTCGGCGGGAATACAACCATCAAGCAGGCATACGACACGCCGCTAATGTCCATGGGAAATGTAAAAAATATCCTCGACGCGTACATTTCCAGAGG
>ERZ1034901.2940-NODE-2940-length-10386-cov-8.978511_pt1 | contig 10386 bp, 5 predicted proteins | sample MGYA00520628_ERZ1034901 | MGnify/ENA primary metagenome ERZ1034901 (study PRJEB33766, sample SAMN09781783) | gut metagenome | biome: gut microbiome | host: Homo sapiens | place: Madagascar | study: EMG produced TPA metagenomics assembly of the PRJNA485056 data... | reverse complement strand
TGATGAATCCGCAGACATGGGTAGCTTCCGGTCATCTGGGTGGATTCTCTGATCCGTTGATGGACTGTAAAGAATGTCACGAACGTTTCCGTGCAGATAAGATCATTGAAGATTTCTGTGCAGAAAAAGGAATCGCTCTGGAAGAGAGCGTAGACGCATGGAGCCAGGAAAAGATGACTGCTTTCATCGAAGAGCATCAGGTACCATGTCCGACCTGTGGAAAACATAACTTTACCGATATCCGTCAGTTCAACCTGATGTTCAAGACATTCCAGGGTGTTACTGAGGATGCAAAAAATACCGTATATCTGAGACCGGAAACCGCACAGGGTATCTTTGTAAACTTCAAAAATGTACAGAGAACTTCCAGAAAGAAACTGCCTTTCGGTATCGGACAGATCGGTAAATCTTTCCGTAACGAGATCACACCTGGTAACTTTACATTCCGTACCAGAGAGTTCGAACAGATGGAACTGGAGTTCTTCTGCAAACCGGACACTGACCTGGAATGGTTCAACTACTGGAAATCTTTCTGCCTGAACTGGCTGCATGAACTGGGACTGAAGGACGAAGAAGTTCGTTACCGTGACCATGAAAAAGAAGAACTGAGCTTCTACAGCAAAGCAACAACAGACGTGGAATTCCTGTTCCCGTTCGGATGGGGCGAACTGTGGGGTATCGCAGACCGTACGGATTATGACCTGACACAGCATCAGAACGTATCCGGACAGGATCTGACTTATTTTGATGATGAAGAAGGAAGAAAATATATTCCGTATGTTATCGAGCCGTCTCTGGGTGCAGACCGTATGGTACTGGCATTCCTGTGCAGTGCATACGATGAAGAAGTTCTGGACGCTGAGAAAAATGATGTACGTACCGTACTGCATTTCCATCCGGCACTGGCACCGGTAAAAGTTGGTGTTCTGCCGCTGTCCAAGAAGCTGAATGAGGGCGCTGAAAAAGTATATGCAATGCTGGCAAAAGAATGGAACTGTGAGTTTGATGACAGAGGAAATATCGGTAAGAGATACCGTCGTCAGGATGAGATCGGTACTCCGTTCTGTGTAACTTATGACTTCGATTCTGAAACAGATGGATCGGTAACAGTCAGAGATCGTGACACCATGGAGCAGGAAAGAGTGAAGATCGAAGATCTGAGAGCTTATCTTGCTAAGAAGATGGAGTTTTAAAGTCAAAGAAGATTGATTTTGGAAAAAGAAAGAAAAAAATAGAGTTGTGAAAAAGAGGAAGTAAGACAATACTGTGGAAAGTTTGTCTTACTTCCTCTTTTTCATAGTCAGGTTTGGTAAAGCTTGATTTTTGAAAACAGACAGGGTCAGTAATCAATTTTGAATACAGGGTCTGCAGGATAGCCGCCGCCGAGTTTCTGGATGGCCCGCTGGATGCTGTCCTTGGAATTGCCCCAGTCTTTGTCGCGGTTCAGGTAGTCTTGTTTGTCACAAAACCAGGTAACTTCTTCTTCAAGACGCTTCATGTTTTCTTCCATCAGAGAAAAAAGAACCGGATAAAACTCCTGTTTTTCTTTGACAGACAGTTTTTTTTCGCCGACTTCCACAAGGTCACGGAAGTGATGCATACAGAATCCTTTGCTGTTTTTGAAAAGTTCTTTGAATTCTTTGCTGTTTTTATACATATAAAAGAAAGTATCCAGATAACGCTGATAAGTTGCATTAAAATGGTCACAGACATAGCAGCTGTGTTCTTTTTCATAGAGCCATTGTCCCAATGGCGTTTCCGGGGCATCCGGGTTCAGGTCTGTCTTTTTCAGACGTCCCATCAGGGTAGATTTGCCGGAAGTAAAAGATTTTATCTGTCTGGTCATCTCTTCATTCAGTTTTTTCAGATGTGTGCTGAGCATCAGTCCACAGCCGAGACGATTGCCAAAATCATACATCATTTTATAATGGTGACGACAGAAGCCGATCCGGTCAGTCTCCATGCGGATATCATCCTCCATATAAGAAGACTGTTTGCCAAGTATGAATTCCAGAGCGTGCTGCTCGGCATCCCGTTCTAATCTGCAGAAAGGACATTCATCTTCTGCATGAAAAGCATCGTTTAGTGGAATGGTATAGATTGTTTCTTTCATGTAATTCCCTCGCTGTCTGTATGAAATTATTGTTTCTCCGGATGGAACATCGAAAACTGTATTCCCTATTTCTGTGAAAGAAGATACTGCATTTCCGCGCGTCCATACGAAGCATAAAGTAACGGTTCCTGGGTGAATACTCTTGAAACATTGCTTGGACGTCCCTGAATTTCACCGGAAAGTACCTGAGCCACCAGGTCGATCATATCAGCAAGAACACCGAGACCCAGTGGATTATAAACCGGATGTGCAACAGATTCGAAGGCTTGCATATGATGACCTCCGAAGAACTTCATCCGTCCACCGTTGTCAACCAGCCAATGCATGAGATGAACCAGACTGTCGTAATATGTTTTAAGATCCGTTGATCCCGGAATCTGCATCCAGACTCCGCATCCGCTTCCGATCGCATCGCCTGTGAACAGGTAATTCTCCCTGGTTTCCAGAATAACTACACTTCCCGGTGTGTGTCCGGGAACCTGACAGATACGAAGCTCTGTCCCGCCAAGAGAAATTACTGAGTCTGTGTGAATATCGTGAATTTCATCCCATGGTTTCAGTCTTCCGACAGTCAGGGTGTCCAGTGTCGTTGCATCTATTTTCTTTTCGTCGTGACACATATAAACTTCTTCAAACTCATCCATATGATATATGTGATCCCAATGTACATGAGTCACCACAAGAAGAAGTGGTTTGTCCGTGAGTTCACGGAGCAGTGGCATGATTTTTTTACCGGTGGTAATCCCGGTATCGATGACCGCCGCTTTCTCATCACCTTCTACCATGTAGAAAGAAGAATTTCCTGCGTCCAGAATACAAAAGATATGTTTGCCGATTTTAGTTACTTCAAAACCTTCCATAGTTGTTTCCTCCTTGATTTGCCGTGGCTCACGGAATGTCTGATACTGTTTTATAGATAAATAGTAATTATTCAGTAGCCATTATCCCGCGAGGTGTTTTGGCATAAATATGCCAAAATCCCGAGACATACAAGCAAAAATGCCATCACCGAAGGTGATTTTCAATGCATTTTTGCTCGTAACTGTGAAGTTACTGAACAGTTACGATAAATAATGTACAAACATCTTGTATAAGAATAACCCGTATTATGCAAAAGGTCAACAAGAAAACACAGGAAAACTATAATAATAGTGAATATACATAAAGAAATATTGAAAACACAATAATAATTTAGTATAATGACGATTATAGTATTATCGTACAAAATATTTATAGGAGGAGATGCCAATGGCCAGTAAAAAAAGAAATGTAATCGTAGGACAGTCCGGAGGTCCGACATCTGTAATCAATTCCAGCTTGGCAGGTGTGTATAAAAATGCAATTGAGAGAGGATTTGACAAAGTATATGGTATGCTGCATGGTGTTCAGGGACTTTTAGATGAACAATATGTGGATATGTCCACACAGATTCATTCTGATCTGGATATTGAACTGTTAAAGAGAACCCCGTCCGCTTTTTTGGGATCCTGTCGTTATAAACTCCCGGAAATTCATGAAAACATGGAGATATATGACAGAATTTTTGATATTCTGGACAAGCTGGAGATTGATTCCTTTATATATATCGGAGGAAACGACTCCATGGATACCATCCGTAAGCTTTCCGACTATGCCATCGTAAAAGGACATAAACAAAAGTTTCTCGGTGTGCCGAAAACAATTGATAACGACCTGGCTCTGACGGATCATACACCTGGGTTTGGAAGTGCGGCAAAATACATTGCGGCTTCCACAAAAGAAGTAATCCGTGATGCACTTGGACTGACATACAAAAAAGAAATGATCACCGTTATGGAAATCATGGGAAGAAATGCGGGATGGCTTACCGGAGCTGCAGCGCTTGCTAAAACAGAGGAATGTGAAGGACCGGATCTGATCTATCTTCCGGAGATCGCTTTTGATGTAGACGATTTCCTGGCAAAAGTAAAAGAACTGCTGCAGAAGAAGAGCTCTATTGTAATTGCAGTTTCAGAAGGAATCAAACTGGCAGACGGACGGTATGTATGCGAACTGTCCGGTGGCGGAGATTATGTAGACGCATTCGGACACAAACAGTTACAGGGTACAGCAGCTTATCTTGCCGGATTCCTGGGCGCAGAGATCGGATGCAAGACTCGTAGCGTAGAATTCTCAACACTGCAAAGAAGTGCTTCTCATATGGCATCCAGAGTAGATATCGAAGAAGCATTTATGGTAGGCGGAGCAGCAGTAAAAGCGGCAGACGAAGGTTACAATGGAAATATGGTGGTAATAGACCGTGTATCCGATGATCCGTACATGTCATCCGCGGGAATCTACGATGTACACCGGATCGCCAATGAAGAAAAACTGGTTCCGAGAGAATGGGTAAATAAAGAAGGCAATTATGTAACAAAAGACTTTATTGACTATGTAAAACCGCTGATCCAGGGCGATTATCAGCCAATTATGGTAAATGGTCTGCCACGCCATCTGGTTCTGGACATGAAAAAGAAATAATGTGCCGAAATTCATGTAAAAATAAGAAGGATTTTTAACGTATTTTTCCTTTTTTTCTTCGGTTTGACTTGACTATAATGTGCTTTTTGATTACAATTATTATATACGAGTGCGAACTGCATGAGTAAAATGTTTTCCGCTTTTCCTGGTGGGAAATGTTTGGAAATTTAATATACTTTTAGGAGGAATGTTTAAATGGCAACAAAGTGGGTTTATATGTTCACTGAAGGTAATGCTACCATGAGAAACCTTCTGGGTGGAAAAGGTGCTAACCTTGCTGAAATGACAAACTTAGGACTGCCGGTACCACAGGGCTTCACAATTACAACAGAAGCTTGTACTCAGTACTATGAGGACGGAAGAAAAATTAACGATGAAATCATGGCTCAGATCATGGAATCCATCACAAAAATGGAAGAGATCACCGGAAAGAAATTCGGTGACAAAGAAAATCCTCTTCTGGTTTCCGTTCGTTCTGGTGCAAGAGCATCCATGCCTGGTATGATGGATACTATCCTGAACCTGGGTCTGAATGAAGAAGTAGTAGAAGTTCTGGCTGCTCATTCCGGAAATCCTCGTTGGGCATGGGATTGCTACAGAAGATTTATCCAGATGTACTCTGACGTAGTTATGGAAGTAGGTAAAAAATACTTCGAAGAACTGATCGACAAAATGAAAGCTGACAGAGGCGTGAAACAGGACGTTGAACTGACAGCAGAAGATCTGAAAGAGCTGGCTAACCAGTTCAAAGCTGAATACAAAGAAAAAATCGGAGCTGAATTCCCAACAGATCCGAAGGAACAGCTGATGGGCGCTATCAAAGCTGTATTCCGTTCTTGGGATAACCCACGTGCTAACGTATATCGTCGTGATAACGATATTCCGTATTCCTGGGGAACAGCAGTTAACGTACAGATGATGGCATTCGGTAACATGGGTGATGACTGTGGTACCGGTGTAGCATTTACACGTGACCCTGCAACAGGTAATAACGGTCTGTTCGGTGAATTCCTGACAAATGCACAGGGTGAAGACGTAGTTGCCGGTGTTCGTACACCTATGCACATTTCCGAAATGGAACAGAAGTTCCCGGAAGCATTCAAACAGTTCAAAGAAGTTTGCAAAACTCTGGAAACTCACTACAGAGATATGCAGGATATGGAGTTTACTGTAGAACATGGTAAACTGTACATGCTGCAGACACGTAACGGTAAGAGAACAGCTCAGGCTGCTCTGAAGATCGCTTGTGATCTGGTAGATGAAGGAATGAGAACAGAAGAAGAAGCAGTAGCAATGATCGATCCTCGTAACCTGGATACTCTGCTTCATCCGCAGTTCGATGCAGCTGCTCTGAAAGCTGCTACTCCAATGGCAAAAGCTCTGGGAGCTTCACCGGGAGCTGCTTGCGGTAAAATCGTATTCACAGCTGATGACGCTGTAGAATGGGCTGCAAGAGGAGAAAAAGTTGTTCTGGTACGTCTGGAGACATCTCCGGAAGATATCACCGGTATGAAATCTGCACAGGGTATCCTGACAGTTCGTGGTGGTATGACATCTCATGCAGCAGTAGTTGCCCGTGGTATGGGAACCTGTTGTGTATCCGGTTGTGGAGATATCACAATGGACGAAGAAAACAAGAGATTTACACTGGCTGGAAAAGAATACCATGAAGGAGATGCAATCTCTCTGGATGGTTCCACAGGTAATATCTATGACGGTATCATCCCGACTGTAGACGCTACAATCGCAGGTGAATTCGGAAGAATCATGGGATGGGCTGACAAATACAGAACTATGAAAGTTCGTACAAACGCAGATACTCCGGCAGATGCTAAAAAAGCTCGTGAGCTGGGTGCAGAAGGTATTGGTCTTTGCCGTACAGAGCATATGTTCTTCGAAGGCAACAGAATCGATGCATTCCGTGAAATGATCTGTGCTGAAACAGTAGAAGAAAGAGAAGCAGCTCTGGCTAAGATCCTTCCGGAACAGCAGGGAGACTTCGAAAAACTGTATGAAGCTCTGGAAGGTAACCCGGTTACTATCCGTTTCCTGGATCCGCCGCTTCATGAGTTCGTTCCTACTGAAGAAGAAGATATCAAGAAACTGGCTGACGCTCAGGGTAAAACTGTTGAGCAGATCAAAGCTATCATCGATTCTCTGCATGAGTTCAACCCGATGATGGGTCATCGTGGATGCCGTCTGGCTGTAACTTATCCGGAAATCGCTAAGATGCAGACAAGCGCAGTTATCCGTGCAGCTATCAACGTTAAGAAAGCTCATCCGGACTGGAATGTAAAACCGGAAATCATGATTCCGCTGGTAGGCGATATCAAAGAACTGAAATATGTTAAGAAATTCGTTGTTGAGACAGCAGATGCAGAAATCGCAGCAGCTGGCAGCGACCTGACATATGAAGTTGGTACCATGATCGAGATCCCGAGAGCAGCTCTGACTGCAGACGAGATCGCTAAAGAAGCTGACTTCTTCTGCTTCGGTACAAACGACCTGACACAGATGACATACGGCTTCTCCCGTGATGATGCTGGTAAATTCCTGGATGCTTACTATGATGCTAAGATCTTCGAAAACGATCCATTTGCAAAACTGGATCAGGTAGGTGTTGGCAAACTGATGGATATGGCTCTGAAATTAGGAAAACCGGTTAATCCAAGCCTGCATGTAGGTATCTGTGGAGAACACGGTGGAGATCCAAGTTCTGTAGAATTCTGCAACAAACTGGGTCTGGACTATGTTTCCTGCTCACCGTTCCGTGTGCCGATCGCAAGACTGGCAGCAGCTCAGGCAGCAATCAACCAGAAATAATTTCAAATTATATAAAGTCATGTGAAAACATGAATTGTGTCCAAACGTAAAGATTGACCCCGAAGGTCTGAAGTGATTCAGACCCCGGGGTCTTTTTTGATTTACGCGAGCAGCGAGAGAAATCGCATATATGTAGATTTGGCGAGCATTGCGATAATCAAAATCGATCCACTGGATCAATTATTGATATGTAATGCAACGAGTAAAATTCACAAAGCGTATGTCATCTCGTTTACAGAAAACACTCAGTGACAATGTGGCAAGAGATGCTTTTGTTCTGTGTATATACGCATGGGGCTGAAAGAAATAATAACAAGAAAAATAAAGATATACAATAAAAAATATGCAAAATAATGACAAAATGCAAATGAAAAAAAGAAAGAGTATTGTGTAAAATAAATAAAAATGCAAAGAGAATATATTGAAAAATATAAGAATATATGATAACATGATGATAAATTGGGAAGAAGGTCGATTCATGAAAATAAAGGCGATTTACAGGGGTGGAAAGAACCTTTATTTGTAAAAAAGCATAAAGCTATTTGGGCAATCGTTACCGGATGAGGCGGTAATTTGCAAAAATATATTTTATGGGGGTGGAGCTTATGGATAGTTCCGTTATTTGGTACGCAGTGTTAGCTGTCGTAGTAGTTGCTCTCGTTTTTGTCCTTTTTAATTTCAACAAAGTAAAGAAACTGAAAGAAGGAAACGACGAGATGGTAGAAATGGCCGGTATCATTCGGAGTGGTGCGGGTACATTTTTGAAAGCAGAGTTTAAGGTGATCGCGATCATAGGAGTCATCATTGCTCTGGTATTCAGTCTGTTTGTGGAAGCCACAAGTGGAATCACATTTCTGTTAGGCGGGCTGATGAGCAGTCTGGTCTGTATCATTGGTATGAAGAGTGCCACCTATGCCAATGTACGTACAGCAAACAAGGCAAGAGAATCACTTTCTATCGGAGAGACCGTAAAAGTAGCATTGAGCGGTGGAAGTGTCAGTGGCATTGCTGTACAGGCATTTGGTATGCTGGGACTGTTGCTGGTGCTGATCATCTGGGGTGTGGATCCTCACGCAACAGGTCACGGACTGGTGGCAAACCTGGAGTGCAATCCTTCCATCATGAGAATCACTACATACTCTCTGGGATGTTCAATCGTAGCCATGTTCAACAGGGTTGCAGGTGGTAACTACACGAAAGCGGCAGATATTTCATCTGATATTCTTGCCAAGATTCGCCATGATATGCCGGAGGATGACAGTCGTGTGCCAAATGTTATTGCAGATTTTATCGGAGATAATGTCAATGATATTGCAGGTAACTGTTCAGATCTTCTGGAGAGCTTCGTTGCAACCATCGCAGCTTCTATTATGATTGCAGTTACCTTATTTATCTGATGAAACCTTTATCCGTATGATCATTTTCCCGGTGATTCTTGCCGGTGTCGGCCTGATTGGATGTCTGGTCGGCCTGAGTTACGCATTTGTACGGAAGATGGGAGATGATCCGTCAAGAGAACTGAATCTTGCCACCTGGATTTCAGCAGGAATTACGGTTATTCTGGGTCTGGCTGCTTCGTATATGATGTTTGGAGATGTTCCGTTATATGAAGATATGGTCTGTGGATGGATATCTCCGTGGATCTCAAGTATTCTCGGTATCGTCAGCGGAATTGCGATCGGAAGTATTACAGAATATTATACCAGTGACAAATACAAGCCGACGAAAAAACTGGCAGAGATGGCAATCGAGGGCGAGGCTTTCGTTATCACAAAAGGTGATGCGATTGGATCCCGTTCCACCTTACTGCCTATCCTCATCATTGGTATTGCCCTGTTTATCTCCGGAAAAATCAGCGGAACTTATGGAATAGCAATTTCTGCACTGGGTATGCTTTCTTTCGTAGGCGCAACGGTATCCATCGATGCTTTCGGACCAATCGCAGACAATGCAGGTGGTCTGGCAGAATCCTGTCATCTGGAACACAAAGTCCGTATCATCACGGACAAGCTGGATTCAGTAGGCAATACAACAGCAGCGATCGGAAAAGGGTTTGCTATTGGTTCTGCTGCATTTGCAGCTGTTTCCCTGATTGTGGCTTATGTAGGAAACTATACGGCAAAAGGAGAAGAGCCGGTATTAAATATCGCATCATTCATTGTGGTTGCCGGTGGCCTGATCGGTGGTGCACTGATCGAGTATTTCTCTGCGATGCTCACTGATAACACTATCGAGTCAGCCAAACTGATGGCCGATGAGGGTGATAAGATGCTTTCCACTCCCGGTGTACTGGAAGGAAAAGTAAAACCGGATTATAATAAACTGATCGGAATGGCTGCAAACCAGGCTTTGAAAAAAATGGTAGTACCGTCTGTACTGGCACTTTGTATCCCGGTAATCGGTGGATTTATCTTTGGGGTACAGTTTGTAGGCGGTATCCTGATCGGTGCCACGATCGTGGCGATTCCGCGTGCACTGTTTATGGGTAACTCCGGTGGAGCTTTCGATAATGCGAAAAAATACATTGAAAGTGAAGCTCTTGAAGGGCACGGGAAAGGATCGGCTGCTCACAAAGCAGCAGTTACCGGTGACACTGTTGGTGATACAAGAAAAGACGTTGTCGGCGTGGCATTGGATATTTTTATCAAGAGTATGTCTACAGTTGCCAATACACTGGCATCTCTGTTTTCAACAATTACATTAATTCATTAACAAGTGAAAAAAGAAAAACTTCTGTTGGCGAATGCGCTGACAGAAGTTTTTCTTTTTTTCGTACTTAGTATCTGAAAGGAGCTTTCGGTGGCAGGCTCAGCAGACACCTGAAACAATAATACGTACAAATGTTCGAAAAAAGATTTACACCGAACATATATTCGTGTATAATGAAAGAAATGATGGAGGTGTGCGCCAGTTCGGTGCCAAATATATAACTGGTGGGAATCCAGTCTGGT
>ERZ1034901.2925-NODE-2925-length-10428-cov-5.653620_pt1 | contig 10428 bp, 9 predicted proteins | sample MGYA00520628_ERZ1034901 | MGnify/ENA primary metagenome ERZ1034901 (study PRJEB33766, sample SAMN09781783) | gut metagenome | biome: gut microbiome | host: Homo sapiens | place: Madagascar | study: EMG produced TPA metagenomics assembly of the PRJNA485056 data... | reverse complement strand
ATTCACTCAACATCTCCTCGATCTCCGGGATCAGGGAAGCATCATTCTCCTCATATCCCATCTCGATGAGTGTCTCTATGTCGTCAAACTGTGTTGCAAGCTTCTCATAAGTTGCAACATCATCCTTCATACTCTTTAAGGTTTTCATTTTATTCTGGGAAACGACCGGATCATTCCAAAAATCGCCGTCTTCCATTTCCCGCTCTAATTCCTGGATTTTCTGCTCTTTGTCAGCCAGGTCAAAGTGAATCCCTCACTTCCTGCAGCGGTCCTCTGTATGAATTCAGAGTCACTTTAAATTGATCAAGTTCTACCACAGTATCACCTCTTTCATTTATTTATCCGGCAGGCTCTTTTTATCTGTCTGCCATTTTTATTGTAAAGTAAGCTTTGATTTTTGGCAATGTTTTCGTGCTACTTTTAAGGTAAAAAAAAGAATTGCAAGTCCAATGGCTGCCCCGAGCGTATCAATGCACACATCCCTCACTTCAGCAGACCTTCCCGGTATAAAATACTGATGAAACTCATCTGTAGCCGCATAAACTGCCGCCGTGAGCAGCGCCACAAGAAACTGTCGCTTTTCTTTTTTCAGTATTCCGCGGTAAAATGCAAAAGAAAGCAGACCTAATATGGCATACTCTGTCATATGGGCTGCTTTTCTTACCGGATATTCGATTTTTTCTGCCATGGCCAGCTGCTGTTTTTCGGTCATATCCAGATGGAACGTATCATTGACACGTTCCACCATGCGATGGCACAATCCGCCACTCACTTTACTCGATTCCGTTGCAGGCTGATTGGAAAAAGAAAAGATCAGACACATCCATGCCACTGCCAATATCCCTGTAACAATCCGATAAAGTTGTTTTTTCATGCTGTTCTCCTGTCATTTACTGGATTTTATCCTTTAGAACCTCTATCGCCTTCTGAATCTGGTTGTCATATGCCTCATCATAAGAAACAGCCTCTTTGTCGAGATATTCATATTCCAGTTCTATATCCGGTTCTATTCCGACACCATGGATATAATTTCCCTTTGGAGTGAAATATTTGGCAGTCGTAAGCTTCACTGCATCCCCATTCTCCAATGGAAAGATCGTCTGCACAATTCCTTTTCCAAACGTTGTCGTTCCGATCAGTGTGCCATACTGATAATCTTTGACCGCACCTGCCAGAATCTCGGACGCACTGGCGCTCTCCCCATTAATCAGTACCGCAAGCGGGTAGTCCAGATACGTATCCCCGCTGGAAGTGTAATCCTGACGGTTTCCATTTTTATCTTCTGTATACACAACTGTTCCCTCCGGCAGAATATCATCCAGGATCTGGACAACTGCGGTCACCATACCACCGGGATTATATCTCACATCAATGATCAGTGCTTTCATTCCCTGATCCTCAAGATCTTTTACTGCCTCCTCAAATTGTGCTGCCGTCTCTGTCTCAAAGGAATCAATATGTACATATCCGATACCATCCTCGAACATCTTGTGGGACACACTTGGCAATGTAATGTCCTGTCTTTCTACATCAAAGGAAAGATTTTCCTCGGTAGACGGACGGTAAATCTCCAGATGGACAGTCGTTCCCTTCTCTCCACGAATCAGTTTTACCAGTTCCGAAAGTTCCATGGAAACAGCCTCTGTTCCGTCCACGGAAACGATCACGTCATCTTTCAACAATCCTGCTGACTCAGAAGGGGTTCCCTCATAAACCTTGTTGACTGTTACCACCATGGTATCCTTATCCTGGCTTAACCCTGCACCGATTCCATAGTACTGGCCTGTCGTAGATATCTGAAGCGCCTGATAATCTTCTGCATTATAGTAAACAGAATATTTATCTCCTAATCCATCGATCAGACCTGTATACAGTCCATCCTGCAGTTTCTCATTTTCAATGTCATCATAATAATAGAGCTTTGTGTATGCAGTCAGTTCATTGATCTTGCTGACCGTATCTGCGTCGAGCACTGCGCCCTCTCCGTCATCTGCACTTTCCTTGTTCGTGATCAGGATCTGTGAATTTGTTGCCAGACATGCCACGTTGATTCCTGTCCAGCTTATCAGTAGTGTTCCGATCACACCGATCACAATCCCTTTGAATGTGCTTCCTTTTTTCTTCTTTGGAGTTTCTTCCGCTCCAGTTTGATTCAGTTCATAATTCTGCTGATCCATAAATTTCCTTTCGCAGCAATCTCAAAACATTTTTGCTGCATCCTTTCCATGTAAACATATGCATAACCACACCTCCACTTTCATAGCAATTGAGAAAAATGCCGAGGTGCCGGTTTTATTTTCCATAACCTTTACAAAACAGAAAAAAGAGATTGTACACAAAATGCCGTTTCTGATTTCCGGCTTTCGTGTGGCAACCTCTTTTTATATACTTTATCTGCCTGATTCCCGGAACGCTTATCAGCCCTTGAGATAACTCCACGGACTGACATAACTTCCGTTTAATGATACACCAAAATGTAAATGATTTCCAGTAGAAATACCTGTACTTCCAACGTAGGCAATCGTCTGGCCTGCGGAAACTGCTGTTCCTTCTGAAACTGCAAGCGAGGAACAATGCATGTAAACGGTATAAAGTCCACCGCCATGATCGATCATCACGTAGTTTCCAGCTGCACTGCTGTAATTTGCCGCCTTTACGGTACCGTTTGCCGCTGCAACGATCGCCGCACCTGCTGAGGCACCAATATCAATTCCTTTATGGTTTGAAGACGCTCCTGAAGTCGGTGAAACCCTCGTTCCGTAATCACTGGTGATTCTCGTACTTGACGGACACGGCCATGTGAAAGCTCCACCTGTATAAGGATTGTCTGCTACCTCTTTTCCCTCTGCAGCCGCTTTGGCTGCTGCTGCCGCTTTCTCAGCCTCGATCCGCTTGATCTCCGCAATCAATTCGTTCTGCGCCTGTATCTCTGCCTCAAAATACTTTGCATCCTCCTGCGCATCCGAAATATTACTTGTGATGCCTGCAAGCTCAGTCTCCTTCTGACTCATCAGCGCTGCAACTGACTGCTTCTGGCTCTCCACATTCGCCTTCATGGTTTCCAGGTCCGCGTAGTCCTGCTCAAGCTGTTCTTTCGCTGTGGTGACATATTCGATATTCTCCGTGTACTCATCCAGCTTTTGTCTGTCATACTTCTGAATCTCGGCGATATACTCTGCCGTATTCAAAAACTCTGCCACACTGTTCGATTCCAGAAGCTGTTCCAAATACGTCGTCTGGCTGTTTTCATACATATACCGGATACGGGTTTTCATATCGTCATACTGTTTTTGTTTATCTGCTTCTGCCTGTGCTAATTCTGCCTCTGCATCAGCAATCTCTGTACTTTTGTCCGCAAGCTGATTTTCCAGCGAAGTGATTTTCGATGAGATATCCACAAGTTCATTGTTCAGTTCCTGAACTTTGTCCTCCACATCACCTTTGGAATCCTTCAGATCATTGATCAGCTCTTTCGCAGCTTTTAACTGCTTTTCCAATGCAGCTTTTTCTTTCTGTGCTTCCTTGAGCGACGTTGACGAGGCATCTCCCTTTGCCTGTGCCGTCAGCCCTGTTGCCATCGTGAGAACAAGTACCACCGCCAGAATGCGGCGTAAAATGTTTCTTTTCTTCATAAGATTATACTTTCAAATGCTTTCTGATCGTGATGCGGCTGCCAATAAAGCCAATGCCGACACCGAGTATCAACGCTACCGGAACCAGGGTGTGGAACACCTCATCTGCCGGTAAGAATTTCATCATATTGCTGATAAAACTGAACTTCTCCCCGATGTAATCAATGATCCGTCCATAAAGGACATACAGGATGCCAAGCGGAATCGCTGCTCCGATCAATCCGATCACAATACCTTCTACCACAAATGGTGCACGCACAAAATAATCGGTAGCACCGATCAGTTTCATAATACCAATCTCTTCTCTTCGCACAGAAATACCAACGGTGATGGTATTACTGATCAAAAAGACTGCAACCCCCAGCAGGATAATAATAATTCCTGCGGAGACATATCCAATCAATTTATTAAAATCGGTCAGTGTGTTCGCTACAACTGCTGACTGTTTTACTTCTCGGATACCGTCCACTGACTGTAAATAGGTCACTAACGTCTGCTGCATGGAAATGTCATTCATATAAATGGAATAGCTGGCGTCATTTGCCAGTGGGTTATCCCCGGCAAAACTCTCCGCTGCTGCCTCGTTTCCTTCAAAGTAAGTCTGCTTGAAGCTGTCCCATGCATCATCCGCTGAAACAAATTCCAGATTTGATACCTCTGCCCTTGCACGGATCAGATCCCCAATCTCATCAATCTTATCCTGTGAGATTCCCTCGTCAAAAAAGACTGTTACGGCAACGCCGGACTCTGCATCCTTCACCATTGACTGGAAATTTGTCACGATCGTATAGAACAGACCGAATAAAAAGATACATGCCGTCATCGTCGCGATCGATGCAAGTGAGAACATTTTATTCTTCCAGATATTCTTCAGTCCCTGCTTTATCGTGTAGAAAAATGTACTAATCCTCATCGCTATAATCACCCTCGCTGTCCTCAACGACAACGCCTTTCTTCATAGTGATGACACGCTTGTTCATTGCTTTCACAATCTCAAGGTTATGTGTTACAACTACCACTGTAGTTCCACGGCTATTGATCTCTTCCAGAAGTTTCATGATCTCCCATGCATTATGATTATCCAGGTTACCGGTTGGCTCGTCCGCCAGTAAAATCTTTGGCTCATTGATAAGCGCTCTTGCGATCGCAACACGCTGCTGCTCACCACCAGACAACTGCCTTGGATAAGAGCGGTACTTTGCAGCAAGTCCTACCATAGACAGCATGGATGGAACATTCTTCTTAATGCTGCGGTTTGACTCGCCGATGACTTTCTGGGCAAACGCAACATTATCATAAATGTTTCTGTCTTTTAACAAGCGGAAATCCTGAAATACAACGCCGATATTACGACGAAATTTCGGGATTTGCCTTCTTTTGATCTTGTTCAGTTTCTTATTGTTTATCGTGATCGTACCCTCTGTTGGTTCCAGTTCTTTCAGTAAAAGCTTGATCAGTGTCGATTTTCCTGAACCACTGTCACCAACAATGAATACGAATTCGCCTTCTTCAATGTCAAGACTTACGTCATTTAACGCAGGGATTCCTGCTGTATATGACTTACTGACATGTTCCAACTTAATCATTGCTTCCTCCTAAATTCTAGTAATCCAATGACTCCATATATTTCATGTATTTTACAACCATCAACGCAATCTTAAATGTAATGGCATCTTCAAACACACGAAGATCCAGTCCTGTGTACTTCTGAAGCTTATCCAGACGATATACCAGTGTATTTCTGTGGATATATAACTGGCGGGATGTCTCGGAAACGTTCAGGCTGTTCTCGAAGAACTTGTTGATCGTGGTAAGTGTCTCCTCGTCAAAGTCATCCGGTGATTTGCCATCAAAAATCTCTTTGATGAACATCTTACACAACGGAATTGGGAGCTGATAGATCAGACGTCCAATTCCCAATGTTGAGTATGCAATCACATCTTTTTCCTCAAAGAAAATCTTTCCTACATCCAATGCCATACGGGCTTCCTTGTAAGAACGGGATACTTCTTTGATCTCATTTACAATTGTTCCATAAGCGACATGAACATCATTCTCAGCATCTGCACGGAACAGGTTCACGATCACCTCTGCTGTCTTGTTCAGTTCGTCATATCCCTCGTTGTCTGCAACTTCTTTCACCACGATGATGTTCTTCTCATCAACCGCAGTGACAAAATCCTTGGATTTTCCACCGAAGATTCCTCTGATCTTTTCCAGTTCATTGCCATCTTTCTCGCGGTTCGTCTCAACGATAAATACCACTCTCCGGACTTCTGTATCAATATGGAGCTTCTTCGCTCTGTTATAAATATCAACCAGCAGTAAATTGTCCAGCAAAAGATTCTTGATAAAGTTGTCTTTATCGAATCTCTCCTTATATGCTACCAGAAGATTCTGTATTTGGAAACTGGCAATTTTACCCACCATGTAGACATCGTCACTGTCTCCGTTGGCAAGCAGGATATACTCTAACTGGTGTTCATCAAACACCTTGAAAAACTGATATCCGTTCACCACCTGGCTGTCTGCAGGTGACTCCACAAATGCCTGAGCAGGTTCTACATACTTCTCTGCGTCAGGAAATGTAGCAGCCAAAATCTTTCCCTCGACGTCAATAATGCATAAATCAATTCTGGTTATTCCCTTCAATCCATCAATTGTGTTCTGAAGTATCTGATTCGAAATCATAAGCTATGCTCCTTCTCTGGTCGATTCTGTTCAACTTTCACAAAAAAAATCGTACTTTTCTCCCTCAATAAAAATACCTAGATTACATTTTAATGCAAAACTGCAAAAAAATAAAGAGGAAATACATATTTTTTTATGCATTTCCTCAATTCTACTGGAAATTTTACCTCTAATTCCCTGTATACAATCTCCACAAAAAATTTCCTGTCTCTCTGTTTCATCCTTAGTTCTTATGATATTCCAGAAATCCCTCGCCAAGTACTTCGCGGACATCTGAGACAATGACAAACGCATCCGGATCCACCGATGCCACAATATCTTTCAGTTCTACGATCTGTTTCTTGGAAACAACACAGTAAAGCATGCACTTTTCATCACCGGAATACATTCCTTTTGCATATAGACCGGTTGCTCCACGGTCTAACTCCAGCAGGATCTTTTTTGCCACTTTTTCATACTGGTCTGTAATGATGAACGCTGACTTGGAATACTTAAATCCTTCCATCAGGCCATCTGACACTTTCGTTGTGACAAAAATGGCAACGATCGCATACATTCCTGCCTTGATACCAAACAGATACAGTCCGGTCAGAACGATCATGGCATCTAATACCTGCATGATCTGAACCACAGAATAATGTCTGACAAAGTGCTGGATCAATACAGCCAGAAGTTCCGTTCCACCTGTGGTAGAACGTGCCAAAAGGATCAGCCCCATGCCGGCTCCTCCGATCACACCACCGAAAATTGCGGCAAGGAAGTAATCCTGCTGTGTCAGATCAATTGCCGGAATCACATAAATCCACGCAGACAAAAGTACCGTACCCACAACTGTCCGCCAGATAAACCTTTTTCCTTTAAACTTCAGAGTCAGGAAAAACAGCGGTACATTCAGCCCGATATTGGTCAGCCAGAGTGGGATTCCTCCCGGCACAAATCTTTCTGTCACTGCTTTGATCACAATCGCAAGTCCTGTAAAACCTCCTGTAACAAGACCGATCGGATCATACAGACACTGGATGGCTGCCGCTAACAGTCCCGTCCCCACGATCATCATCAGATAATCTATCACTATGGAACGTTTATTGATTAATTTCTGCATTTCTACTACAATTCCTCTTCTTTTTCCTCATACTTATTCATACTGTTGACCAACTTGCCACGATGTATAATGCTTTTCAGGCGGGCAAGTATGCCGTGCTTTTTCTTATGTACCGGTATCCCTCCGATTCCATACCAGATATTTGCATTCATTTTATCCCGGTGTTCATATAAGAACTGCTCCTGCATCGGAGATGGCAGAACAGATATGATCACATCCGGTGTAGTCGCATTCATATCATTGATCACTGCTTCCAGATCCCCCACACAGGTCTCCACCGCATATTCCCCTGCAAAGATCAGTTTTGGATAATCTTCTGTCAGTTCTGCTTTTAAAGAATCAATTTTCTCCTGCGTGTCACCCAGCAAAAAAACACTTTTTTTATTGCGCTCTATCCGTTTAAAAAATTCAAAATAAAAATCGTTTTCTTCTGTTTCCCTGATCCGCTGCATGGATTCAAGCCCCGCTGCCTGGATGATCTCTTTCTCTCCAATGATTGCAAGATCCAGGGAACTCATAACTTCCTTTAATACCGGGTCGGTCTCCGAATCGATCAGCATCTGTAATGATATGCTCTCGATCGTGTTAAGGACATGATCGCTCAGATAGCGTTCCACACACATGATTGCTTCCCGCACTGTGTAGTTGTCCAACTGAACTCCCAGTATATCAACTTTCTTTATCATTCAACACTCCTGGTTATTTTTCTCAACTCAAGAAAATTTATGCATGTAGTATAGCAAACCTCTTTTCATTTTTCAAGTTGTGTTCTAAAACGCGATAGATTGAGGAACTTTTTTAGTTGCTGTTCACTCAGCAGTAACCTTTTTACGTTATCTGACAATTTGTACTATTTTTTGCATTTATCTCATTACAATAATTGCAAGCTTTTTTCATTTTTATTGTGAACTTTATCACATATGTACAAAACGTATATTCGATTTTTTTACTATGTAAACCACTTTTTTAACATAAAAAAATGTGGATAACGTGGATAACTTCGTGTATAACTTTATTTTTGGCATTTTTCGACCTTTTTCACGTGGAAAACTTTCTCATAACTTTACCTCTTTTGGGGATTATTTCCAGACCACTTTATTTTTTTGTGCACTTTTCATAAATGATATTTTTCAATTTTCTGTCTGTAAAAAAGTACCGCATTACTTTCTGACTTTTTACCCGCAAAAAAAGAACTGCCATCATTTGCGATGACAGTTCCGATAATATCTTTTTTTAGAAAATTCTTCTTACAGAAAGTACATTACGATATGTAGCTGTTGAATACTTAATACCACTGGATGGTGTACTTGCATGAACAATTGTGTTATTACCTACATAAATTCCAACATGTCCACTGTAACATACAATATCTCCCGGCTGTGCCTCAGATAAGCTTACTTCATATCCGGCACTTCTCTGTCCACTGGAAGAATGTGGAAGACTGATACCAAATGCAGCATATACAGACATTACAAATCCGGAACAGTCTGTACCGTTCGTCAGACTGGAACCACCATAAACATATGGGTTACCAATAAACTGGCTTGCATAGCTTGCAACTGCCTGACCATTGGATCCACTCGGTGCCGCATAAGAAGCTGATGAACCGCTGGAACTGCTTGTACCGTCCGAAGATGACGAGCTCTTGGAAGATTTCTGTTTTGCCTTCGCTGCTGCAGCGGCTGCCGCCTGACGCTCTGCCTCTTCCTTGGCAAGTCTTGCTTCCTCTTCCGCTTTGGACTCAGCGGTTACATAATCTGTCCAGAGATTTACATAATCTGTGGATACATAGCCATCGCCTTCCTCTGTTGTAACAATGACCCATCCGCTATCCTTCATAGAATCATCAACAACAACGAAATCATCTCCCTCGCCAAGCATGGTCAGAATACCTGCCTCTGTGGAAGGCTCCATTCTTACATATAAGGTTGTCGTTGTTACAGTTGCATATCTGGTACTTACTTTTTTGGCAAGTTCCTCATCCCCTGTTACAACATATTCGCATTTGACATATCCGGTAACACTTCCGGATGTGATCTTGTACCAGCCATCTTCTGTTGTCTCTAAAACAGTGGCTGCAGAATTATTATATAACTTACCCAACACTTCACTGTCTGTGTTCGGTTCTGATCTGACATTCACATAATTATCTACCTGCGCGATCGCAATATCTGCATACTCAGATGCAACCACCGGAACATCATTCTCACTGACCTGTTCCTCTGCCTGGGCTGCTGCCTCTGCAACTGCCCTGTCACTCTCGATCAGGCACTGGGAAAGCATTTTGGAAAATCCTGCTGCCGGAGAACCATTTGAAGAAAGTCCGGTTGCGATCACTGCCGATACGCCGCCGGTCTGTGCACCATAAGTTCCGACTCCTGTTCCACTAATTACAATAGCACCTGCCAGCAAACAGCTTGCTATTCTCTTCATTCTATAATTCATCTTGTATATTGCCTCCAAGAACTATTTGTTACGAATTTGTTACATTTATTACATGGTTATTATAACAAAGTGTCCTGGCACTGTCAACAGCAAGACTTTGTCAGATTTTACCAAATATAGCATGAATATTTTATGTATTTTTATTTCCATAAAAAAACAGTTCCAAAGTATCGCTCACATGGAGTTCTCTGGAACTGCTTTTCCTATTTGATTGCGATTGCTTCGATTTCAAGCATAACATCCTTCGGAAGACGCGCAACTTCCACACAGCTTCTGGATGGGAAATCTGTTGTAAAGAAAGTCTTATACACCTCATTGATCGCACCGAAATCATTCATCTCTTTGATGAATACCGTTGTCTTAACTACATTGTCCATATTGGTTCCGGCTGCTTCCAGCAAATTAGAAAGATTGGTAAGTGCCTGTTTCGCCTGAGCCGCAGACCCCTCCGGAATCTCTCCTGTCTCCGGTACAACCGGGATAATGCCTGATGTATAAACCATACCATTTACTTCGATTGCCTGTGAATATGGTCCGATTGCTGCTGGTGCTTTTTCT
>ERZ1034901.2921-NODE-2921-length-10441-cov-52.869728_pt1 | contig 10441 bp, 13 predicted proteins | sample MGYA00520628_ERZ1034901 | MGnify/ENA primary metagenome ERZ1034901 (study PRJEB33766, sample SAMN09781783) | gut metagenome | biome: gut microbiome | host: Homo sapiens | place: Madagascar | study: EMG produced TPA metagenomics assembly of the PRJNA485056 data... | reverse complement strand
GTTGCGAGTTCTCGTTGAACTCGTAATCTAGCAGTCTGTAACCATCGAGAGCATATTTTTTGGCAGTAGCTTTCGCTATTCGTTCAATTTTGTTCTCGTCCATATTCATACTTTAAAAAGGTTTCACTCCATTCAGTTCGGGATGTTCAATAACGTTTCCGGAATTATCTTGCGATTGCTCTAGGAGCCCACCACATAACTCAATCTCTTTTACGAACAGATTCACCCCGACTTCCATCTTATGAGTTTTCGGGGAAGAGTATTGAACGAAGTTAGGTGTACCTCTAAGAAAGACTTTTGTGCCTTTTTTAAGGTATTGGGTTAAGCCTTTGCCATTTCCGTTTAGTGAGCATGATACCCAGGTGGTCTGCGTTGATATCGCTCCCGTCTTATGATCAACCCACTTTTCACTGTGAGCAACACGGAAGGAAACAAACTTGTTTCCATTGTACTCTTTGATTTCTGCGTCGGCACCAAGGTTGCCGACAATTTCAAGTCTAATCATAATTTTATAAATTTATTTGTTCAACACTAGCTTTATATTCACTTTGTATAAAGTCCGTAACTTCTTGATATTCCTCTACTGATTTGTTTTCGAACATCCAATTTTGCATACCTAGAGTTAAAGCAAGATATCCTCCTTCAGTAGCGATATCCAGGTGGCAAGATTTGTTTATGATGAGGTTAAATAAAACCTCGTAATCGGCTATCAGATAGTCAATACAGATGATACCTTCATCAGTTACTTCAACTATTGTTTTATTATTTTCGTCCATGGAGATTTTCTTTTTTGTTCTTGTCGTATTTTCTGAATATTACCTCATCTAATCGAAAAGGAGGACTGCATGCCCCGACAATTTGGGCATGGCACATTTTCTGATGCTTAAAGTAGCATCCCCGGCAACCGTCAACGGCTTTCACTACTTGCAATCGTATGCCGTGATATTTGGCGATTGCGCCTATTGGTAGTACTTTCATTATCATGCTTTTTAGGAATTATTGTTTGTTGTCTATAACTTAGGTTTACTTCGGTGGCAACGAAGCAGATACCGTGTCAAAATTTGGAGTAGAGATAAATATTAGCGTTGCCCGATAAAGGCTTGAGTTCCTTCTTGAGCACACCTTGATAACATAGCCAGTCTAGCAATCTTCTAGTTGTTGGCTTACTCAGCATAAGCTTTGACGATACGTCTGATACTCTTAAATAGGTATCAGTTTCTAGCAAGTGAAGAACTTGCCAAGTGAAAATCTTTCTATTAACCATAAGTCACGATTTAGCAGTTTGAGGAGAAATTCGTTAAGCACGAAAGCCATAACAGGTATTATGGCTTACAGAATATCTTAATATATGTTTATACTCAGATAAATGAAAGAAGCCGTGAAACGAGGATTTCTATTCGTTTCACGGCTATCTGCTATCGTGCGTCAGAAGCCGTTCAAAGTCGCTCCTCAGCGTTGCTTCTATCCTCTTCTGACGTTGCAAAGATACGATTTTATTCGGTACCGTGCCTAATTTTTCCGGATATTTTTTGCCGCCAAATTCTATATTTAACACAAATCACAATAATTAGTATCAATATTGCAATTATCGCCCATGGAAGTAGGGGGTAATTGTTAACGTGTTTTGAAACTTGTTCCGGTGATTTGTGGTATATACTTACTGCAGTACTATCTGATATCTCAGTTTTTGTACTTTTGGCCGTCTTCGATATCATGATTTTGCCTTTTCGATGTCGATTCTTATTTGGCGGTTTCGAAGAGTTGCCCGTATCATTTGTTCCAGGGCTTGTGTTGTACCTGGTTGTGTCAAAATCATCTAGCATATCATATACTATAGTGATAATACTGCTATCATTCATTATAGTATTATGGCTTGTAGATGATGTTGTTTGCACTTTCTCTTGTTCGATAGTCTGCTTTGCCTTGCATCCTATCAGAGCAATCAGCATAATTATAAAGAGTAACTTTTTCATTTTACCAGGTAATTAAAGTTATAATGATGTCGCGGTGTACGTTCCATATCCCATTGTACGTGCATCCATATAGCTGTGGCCGAGTGTTCAAATAGAACAGTATCAACAGAAGGTAATGTTTGCAAAGCTTGGAATATAGCTTTCGCTTCTTCCTCATTGCTGATTCTGATATCGGCTGCATTTCCTTTCGTATGCCATGAGTTGGTCACTCCACCGACAGCTTTATTCAAAGCTGAACACCGAAAGCCCGAAGTGATAATGATAGGTGAACGGATAATTCTCCTTAGAGGATCAAGAACCATCTGCACACCATATTGAATGTTACGAACTACCTCATCACAAGGTGTATTATCTATCTTCAACCTTTTAGCGGTTGAGGAACGAGTGAACTCTTCGAGGGTGAAGAAATCACTTTTTATCGTCTTTTGATTTACTTTCCCCATATTGATAAATTTTGTAATTGATTTGATAAACTGACGCTGCAAAGATGAGTAGCTGAGCAACGAAGATTAAAACACCTGCTTCTATATTATGTGTTTGACTGACAACTATACTTGTAATACCGATAGCAATAGCAGCAGCAATACATAAAACTGCAGAAGAAAACTCTATTTTGTCTTTTGTATCTTGGCACATTTTTTCTAGGTATTGTTACAAAAAAAGGCTGGTACCCGACAAGAAGGTATCAGCCTTAATTGTATGATTTTCGATTCTAGCGACTTCTAATATACTACTAGCCTAAGTTACCGCCACCAACGCCTTCAAGAGTTACACTAACGGTGAACTTAGCAGAGCCGATAGTTACTTCAATTGTAGCAGATTGATCAGATTCTCCCGTATTCTTGCTTGTGATAAGTCCGGTATTAGTTACCGTGCAGTAAGATTTGCCGGCAGTTACTGTGCAAGAAACGGTCTCGTTGTTTGGATTTGAGATTCCAATCTGCGCAGTTTCCCCTGATGCGACAGTATAAGAGAGTGGCTTTACACCCGGCTTCTGCTCTACTACTTCGCCATCGCCCTGGTTAGCCATAGGACCATTATTCAAAATCAACTCGGTACCCACTGGATAAGTAGCCAACTGGTTTGCGGTCTTAACACCGCTGATAGCAGTATCGCTAACAACCATCACAGCATTTGAGCGCAACCAACCGCTATCGTTCTTACGTGACTGAATAACGGCTCCGAAGTCTGCTACACCTGACTTGATAGTGATTGCGTTGCCTGATGTTGACATTGATACTGCTGCTTGGTCGTTGTTTGTGCTGATGGTAAAAGCATCAGCAGCTTTAGCAACAGTTCCACTCTTATCACAATACAAACGAACAATATCAAATCGCTCAGCCTTATAGGTGTATACACCATTTGAAACTGAACCCTCACCGATTACAGTGCAGAAAGTAATGAGGTCGTTGCGCTGAACGCCCAGAGCTGCATAGATACCTTCAGCAGTTGTGAAGTCTGCTGCATCTTTTTCACCTTTGATTTCAAGGTTCGATGTAGCATCGAGTTTATAATCGAAGCCTGGGAGTGAACCGCTAGCGAGAATGAAAGGAAGAGGATTGATATCACCATCCTTATACTCATTAAAAGCTACCTCACCCTTAGCTGCAGCAGCCTTTTTAAAGCGGTTGAGGTTGCGAGAATTGAACTGACGCATACACTGCATACCGCTTGAATATCCTTCAAAGGAGTGGTCTGCGATGGATTTCAACATCTTGTAAGCAGCGCCAACAGTGGTCATCAGCATGCGCTGTCGCATCTGTGCTTCAGTTCGTGGGTTCTTAACATCGTACACACGGTCTTTAGTAATCTGCTTACCATCGAGTACGGAAAACGTCAAACTCTTCGTAGAGCCCTTGCGGAGTCCGAAGAAACCTTTAGATTTTGCCATAATAGTTACCTTTTAGTTACACATAATTGTTAATACATTCGGAGTGGTCCCCCTGGGGGTGCTACGGCCATGACTGCAGCACGGCACCCGGATAGGGGGTGTACCTCACCGTGCGCAAAGGTACAAAAAGTTTTCAAACGCGCCTTACTCCCGAGTTATCTGCGAGGTTTTGGCGGATTTCCCGCTTTTCTTGAACATTATTTGACAATTTAACAATCAGAATTTAACTTTATTTTAAGGGGCTTAACTTTGCTTACAGATTCCAACACCCCGTAAGGGGTGGTGGTCGGGGGCGTGGTGGCACGAAAAAAGGCTGGCGAAAGCCAGCCTTTGAGAGTGACATCACGGATATGTAATGCCGTGGTCGATGTAATATTCAACAGCTAGATTTATTACTGCGTTCTTTTTGCAGTTGTGTTTTCTGCAATAATCATCTAGTTTTTCTAAAACTCTAATTTCGAGTTTGCACCCGATTGCTTTTTGGTTTACTGCCATAACTGTACGATTTTGGAGATTAATAAATAAATGATGATGAGGAAAAGGCAGTACATTAAGTGCTGCCTTGAAAATGGGTTATCCATCATGTAGAATTTTGCATTGTGATAAATTTCTATTTCTCATATACGTTAGCCTTATCCGTGTTGGCGAGGGCTGAAAAGTTGTTTTCTTATATAAAGTAGGTGTTCCTCTCTGAGGATCAAGAAATATTCGGTATGCGCAATAGACAACTTCAAGACGTTTAAGTCTTCAGCAAAGTTGTGCCGGAACCAATTATGAGGGGAAGAGAGATAACCCCATTTGGGGTTACCTGGTAACGTCACATGCTCTTGGAGCCAGGCTGCGAAGGCTTTTTCAGCTGCGATGTAATGTCCGATACCTCGTATCTCGATGCTCGTACAACTGAGTAGGCGTTTCGCTGCCTTCCGAAGGTCGATGAGTTTGCAAAAGGTTTTCTGCTCGATGGTGTTGGTACCATACATGAGGATTCCTTTGCTGCACTTGTTTGATAGCATATCGAGCGTTGCTTTCAACGCCCGATAATATTTAAATGTCATTCTGATCATAGGCTATTTGCTACATAGTACATAAACAAGAGTGATTATTGCCCAATAGGCAAAGTGCACACACATCTTATCAAGAAATGTGAGAAAGACCATGTCGGCATGGTCGAGGTTGTTCTTTTTCATATCACGATAGCTTTTGTGAGGAGTGGTTGGCTCCTCGTTACCTTATTTATTTCTTTCGATAATTATCTATAGTTTGCTGAATTTCATCAGCTTGTTTTTATTCAAGTTCTCCAAGTCCTTGTATTAATTTTTTAGCAACATTCAGAAAAGCAAGTGCTTCTTTGTTCGTTGCTCCATAAATTCGGGCGTTGAAGTCTCCACAAAAATAATAAGTGCTATTGATATCTTCTAAGCTAGCATAATATGCATGATGAGCACCCTCCTCGTATCTTTTAATCCCTAGAAAACTTCTATTAAAACCGCTGCCGCTATTAACTGATATTACTTTAACTACTACATCATCAGCACCAATTTCACCGTTATCAAAATCGTTATTGCTTTCGATATCGAGTTCATCCATCTTTTTGTGAATTTTAATCGCGACCTCTTCAGTAATTGACTTCAAATTTTCTGTCATTCGCTTGTAATCGTCTCTCGCTAAAATCTGATTCAAATCTATTCTCATAAACATGCGCTTATCCGTCTTGCGCTAGGGCTTATTATGAGGGGTGGTTAGCCCCTCGTTACCTTTAATGTTCATTTACTGCAATAATCAATCTGTAATCACCATTTTCGCTTATGGTCTGCAACATTGAGTTATCTTCTTTAAATTCTATAGATGTATTTTTGATAACATTCCATAAGTAAATAGCTTCTGCTTCATCTTCACAAAAGACTATTATATATAAGCCTTTCGCCTTATTATCTTTGAATGGGCCAGTAACATTAAATGCTTTTTCGTAAGTAGTTTCTTTTTCTACTTCAACATGTATTGTCTCAGCCAAATTGCTTGATAAATGATTCTCTAACTCAAATAAATCTCTATATTTCATACGATAGCATTTTTAAGATTGGGTTGGACTATCCTTCCCTTATATCTATTGCAAAGATACGACTTTTTCCCGATAATACCAAGTTTTTTATGTTAAAAGTATATACTTTTCTTTAACACTACAGTTAAAAAGTATATACTTACTGCAGTAGCTTCTGTTTCAGCAAAAGGACTGCATTCAGGGCGATAGGGGCATGTATGGTTCTAGCCTTGCAAAGGCTAGGTTCATGCATGCCCCTATCGCCCAACCTTGTATGCATCCCGCCGCCGCCAACCGACATAAAAGCGGACGGCGAAGCCGACACCGCACATAAAAGCAGCGCGATAGCGCTACCGCTCTCCCGAGCCGCGAGGGCGGTACGCCCGAACGAGCGAGCCCCCTTGAGGGGCGGGGCGGCGAAGCCGACCCGGGGGGGAGCCCGCCGCAGCGGCGAGCACGCCCGTAGGGCAGCGCAGCAGGGCGGCGGGCGGAAGTAAGGCGCGCGATAAACACGCCCAAGCGCCCGCCCGGAAGACGCGCCCCCTTGCGGGGCAGCGGCTGACGGGCGTACCCGGCTGGCACGAGAACTACTGCTTGCGGATAATAACTACTGTTTGGACGATTAAGAACTGCGACTGCACCCCGCAAATACAAATTTCCTGGAAGCAGAATGCACATAAGAGGCGGTACATTTATTCCGAGGGTTATTAAATCGAAAGACTTTTCGATTTAATGTTCCTCGGAACATAAAACACTTACACTCCCGCTAGGCTCAGAGCGAAGCGGTTATCGGATAGAAAATAGAAATGGGGCGGGGGACCCCATTTCTTTCTATCCGATGTTCGCTGAGCGCCCGGCGGAGGGCGTAGCCCACACCGCACAAAAACGGACCCAACCGCTTTTGTTCCCGCCGTTATGAAGGCTGCGCCGAAGGCGGTGCCGAAATGACGGCGGGCACACCCCAGAAAGACTAATTAACCCCCCAGCGGGGGAGGTGCCCGAGCGTAGCGAGGGAGGGGGAGAGGTGAAGGAGGGGGAAAGCGGCAGAGCGACCGTAGGGAGCGACAAGCGTCCCCGACTGAACAACACCCAAGAACAAGCAAGCTATGATCTGTTGGGCGGAAGGCGGAGGGCGATAGCCCACACCGCACAAATAACGCCCGGCTCTGCGCAGCAGTGCCGGACACCGCTTTATGACCGAGCGAAGGAGGGTGCACGGAACGAGAGAAGCTGAGCGGAGGATGGCGGATGCGAAGCGTAGGAGCGTGGACGAGGTGGTCTGAGCGTAGCAAAGTCCACCTCGTCCACCCTCCGAAGCGTAGTTCCGCCATGCGTAGCGATGCTGAACGAGTGGAGATGCTCCCGACCGAGCGAGAACGCCTGGCGGAGGGCGATAGCCCACACCGCACAAACAACCAGGGCGGCACAGCCGCCCTACCTTAGAGCCAAGCCGCTTCAAGGCGTTTACCGCTTGCGGTTTCGCCTTGAAGCGGCTTGGCGGTTAAGCGTATGGGAGCCCACCCCTTGGGGGGAGGGCGCACGGGTATAAGGGTATAGGCGGCAGCCCCCGACAATGCGCCCGAGACCTAAAGAGGGGGCTACCGACTATGCCCTTATATGGGTGGGGCAGAGGGGGGATTCGCAAGCAAGCAACATGCCCGAGGGCAGTGTGGCGGCAGCCACAAGGGAGCGGCGTAGCCGCGACCGATACTTTGAGGAGGTCGGAAGGGAGGAGGGCGGAAGGCGGACGGCGAAGCCGACACCGCACATAAACGCCCGGCTCTGCGCAGCAGTGCCGGACACCGCTTTTTGACCGAGCGAAGGAGGGTGCACGGAGAGAGTGAAGCTGAGCGGAGGATGGCGGATGCGTAGCGTAGGCGAGTGGACACGGTGGTCTGAGCGCAGCGAAGTCCACCGTGTCCACTCGCCGTAGCGTAGTTCCGCCATGCGTAGCGGTGCTGAACGAGCGGAAGTGCTCCCGACCGAGCGAGAACGCCAGGCGGAGGGCGATAGCCCACACCGCACAAACAATTCAGCCGCTTGCGGCTACCTTAGAGCCGTCTACCGTCTGCTGAAGGTGGGCGGCGTAGCCGTGGGACCCACCTTCAGCAGGCGGTAGGCGGCGGTTAAACGTATGGGAGCCCACCCCCTTGGGGGGAGGGCGCACGGGATATGGGTATAGGCGGCAGCCCCCGACAATGCGCCCGAAACCTAAAGAGGGGGCTACCGACTATGCCCATATTTGGGTGGGGCGGAGGGGGGATTTGCTCGAGGGCTGTTGTTTTCTTCGCTTTCTGTCTGCTAGTTCTACTTTTTTTCTATATCGTTTTGTTTTTCTCTTATTATCATTTTTCTTCATCTTCTTGATATCTATCTTTGTAGGCTTTGTGTGGGTCTGTAGTAGGGGGTTTGCAAGGGGGTTAAGGGTCTGTTTTTGGGGTCTCAGTTTTGGAATAACCCCAAAACTTGGTGTTACACGTTGTGTATTACCTATTTATAAGATTTTACTTTGGCACTCTAACGGCGGTGCTACTGCACCGCCGAAAGCGCATTCTGATTACAACTTTCTTCCTCGGTTTTCTCTCTATTTCTGTACTCTACAACTTAGGTTTACTACGTGGGCAACGAAGCAGTGTCCGTGTCAAAATTTGGGAACGCAAAAAGGCCGACACATCACGTGCCAGCCTAACTGTTGTTTTCTCTAAAACCTAAAAACCTAAAAACTTATGACTTTAACTCATATCTGAGAATATGCATTCATCTTTTACTCAATATCTTGTTTAGAATGGGTCTCCAAAGATGTTATGAAGTTCATTTACATCTTTTTGGGTCTGTATTTCATTCCGCTTGATTAATTGACACATTTTCTTTATCTCATCTTTATACATTTCAATCTGCTTTTCTATCTGATTATTCACTTGTCTTCTCGCTTCAACATATCTATCTATCTTAGCTTTTGAGAAGTTGGCAGTTATTTCTGAATGCCTTTCTGCCCATTTCCTAAACTGCTCTACTGTTCGAGGGTGTTCTAGATGCCATTCCTTTACCCTCTGTCTTTCAATCTGTGGGCATACCAAACGGCCGTTTTTCTCTTCGTCCGGTACCCACCAATCACCATGCTCTTTGGAGATTTCGAGAGCCACTTGTCTGCAAGCTTCACGATACTCTTCAGATAGGTTTTTATCTTTGCTCTTTGCTATCAGTCGATTCATCATTATTTTTTCTGTTCGGCTCGGGTCTTCTGTTTCTGTCTGTCTCTGTGGCTTGAAGTGGGAGTGCAAGAACTTGGTATTGAACAGTTGTAGTTTCTTGCATCTATTTGTTCTTTCCTTCATCCTCGTTGGTCCTTTGGTTATCCATTTGGCATAGATGAAACAGAAAAGCCATTCTGAGCAAGTGAAGAAAGTAGCAGCTAAGCTATCTAGGTTATTGAAGGCATTGAGGGACAAATCGACTACATGATTATCGCCTAGGTCTATCCATTTTCTGCCCTCAGAGTTCATCGAAAACTCAACTCTCCATATATCGATTTTCTTTGCGCCCTCGATTGGTATCTCTTGATCAACTGCGGTACCAGGGGCAACACACACTTGTTTTGAGCGGATTTCAGTTTCTTTTGTTTTGGGGTTCCGGTATTCGTATGTTACTTTTTGTAGGTCGCATAGGCCAGCCTTCACCCAGGTATCCTTGATGTAGAACTTTCCGGTATTGGTTTCGAGTTCTAGCGTTTTGTTATAGAGTTTGGTGCTGAGAGCAGATTTCGGGCTACCCCATTTTAGGGAGTTCCAGGTTCTGCCCGTCTTCGTCTCTTTTCCATGAGCGCCCAAGTGTATAGGGATTCGCCAACTATCATCGCCATCTTCCGTGTGAGGGGCAATGTGGCTTTGATGTACTTTCCAAATCTTATCTTTTATATACTTGTTGGCCAAATCTTGGGGCTTCATTCCATTGTCAAAGATGGTAAGGTCACAACAGACGTCAACACGGGAGATTCCTCTATATTCATATCCATATTTCACGATAAAGTTTGTCAATTGTTGGACTGGCTGCGGTTGGTATAGGGTTCGGTTGGCCAATCTTATGTGGCAAGATTCGGGCTCGAAGATTCCACCATTCTGTTTTAATGAGTAGGGATTTCTTTCGATTTCGAGGAAAGGGTGTCTGCCATTCATCAATGTGAATTTCTCTCGATACTGAGGTGTTCCATATTCACGCTCTTCTACAGTCCAACCTATCGCCTTAAAGTATGCAGCATTCATAACAACCCCTTTTGGCTCCAAGCAATACACTGAGAGCCAATCAAGATTGATGCACTTGATTTTGTTTGGTGTTGTTATGAGTTGCTGCATAAGTTATATTTTCAATTTATAAATTTATCGTCTTATTCAATTTTTTATTTATGTAGATATTTATCTCATTTTCGAGGATATCACCTACAATCTTTAGTTCTTTGCCGTTATTATGTCGCATCTGATATACTGCTAGTTGCGAGTTCTCGTTGAACTCGTAATCTAGCAGTCTGTAACCATCGAGAGCATA
>ERZ1034901.2908-NODE-2908-length-10464-cov-4.496782_pt1 | contig 10464 bp, 9 predicted proteins | sample MGYA00520628_ERZ1034901 | MGnify/ENA primary metagenome ERZ1034901 (study PRJEB33766, sample SAMN09781783) | gut metagenome | biome: gut microbiome | host: Homo sapiens | place: Madagascar | study: EMG produced TPA metagenomics assembly of the PRJNA485056 data... | reverse complement strand
CAACGAGCCAAAGTCCGGGCTTGTACGAGACCTTGGCGACTGCCGCGAAAGCAAAAAGAAACACGCAAAGCGTGTTTCTTTTTGTTTCAGATGAAATTTTATTTCTCCTCGCCGCGTGCTTTGCGGAGCATTCTCTGCCAGAAGCCGTTTTTCTTTGCCGGCTGCTCTAACGGACCGCGGATGCCGCGTACGCCGGTGATGTAGATACCGCTTACGGTAGCTTTGACTTCTTTTTTCACCGGGATCTGATCGAAGATAGCAGCGTCGCAGATCAGGGTCATGATTCTCGGACCGACTTTTGCTTTGACGATCGGCAGTTTTGCACGACGCATCATTTTCGGTGTCTGGTCGATGACCATCTGTGGAAGTCCGGAATCTTTCATGCGAAGCTTTTTCTTATCTATGATCAACATGGTGACCGTCTGTTTCATGGCCTCCATTTGTTCCTGCTGTGCGGCCTGTTTTGTCTGTGCTTTTTTACCGAAGTAATACAGCAGACCAAGGATGACAGCGATGACAGCTAATACGATTAATACGATAATCCAGGGTTTCATCCCTCTATTCCTCCTCTGCAAAAAAATAATGCGGGCATCGGTACATACGATGCCAGTCTATGTTCATTCTAACATTGATTCCGGCAAAACGCAAACACATTTTAGCCCAATCCAGGCGATTTTACGGTCGAAAATCATAAGAATTTCTAAAATCGGAGCCCCAGCCTTTTTTTTACCGGACAAGTATGGTAAAATGAGATTTACAACGCGCCGGGAACGGCGTAGTATGGAGGAAAATTCAAGAATGAAAAGAAAAGCAGCAGTCATGCTTCTGCTCATGACACTGGGAGCAGCCAGTGTGAGCGGATGTGGAAAAAACAATACAACAAGCAGCAGTTCCGTATCAAGCGCAAGCAGCACAAGCGCTTCCTCAGCATCCGATGCGTCGAGCGCAGGCAGCACATCGTCCGACAGCACAGCTTCCGAGGACTACGTTTCCCCGAGCGATGTCGACGGCATTCCGGTTGTAGACGAGGACGCAGATCCGGCGGACTGTGTGACACTCGGCGATTATAAAAACCTGACGCTGGAGAAGAAAGTAGAGCAGGTAACGGATGATGATGTACAGAACGCTATTCTGTCAGAGACATCCGTGACCATGGAAGATCCGGATGCCACCGTACAGGAAGGAGATACCGCAGATATCGCTTACGTCGGAAAAATTGACGGCGAGGAGTTCGACGGCGGAAGCAGCGATTCCTATAATCTGGTGATCGGTTCCGGAACATTCATCGACGGATTCGAGGATGGCGTTGTCGGCATGAAAACCGGTGAGACGAAAGATCTGAACCTGAAATTCCCGGATAACTATCAGAGCACCGATCTGGCAGGAAAAGACGTTGTGTTTACTGTTACTGTAAATGCGTTCACCCGCCCGGCAGAAAATATCGACGGATGGGAACTTGACGATGAGTGGGCAGCGGCAAACACCGATTACAGCACCGTAGATGATTATTATGCCGGAAAACGTGCAGAGCTTGAGGCAGCCAACGAGACAACCGCAGAAAACAATCTGCAGGATGACGCGATGCAGCGGGTAGCAGACGGCTGTACGTTCACTAAAATCCCGAAACTGTACATCGCCCTCGGCGAGGAAGATTACGATAAACGGTATACCAACTATCTGCAGAACTACGGCATTTCCCTGGATGACTATCTGGAGCAGTACGCAGACCGGGCAACCTACAATCAGGAGAAAGCAACGTATGCCGGAACCATGGCAAAGAGCGCCCTTCTTCTGGATGCCGTAAAAGAGGCAGAAGGCTGGACAACCGACGATCAGGATTACCAGGAGATCTTAAACGATGAGGCAGCCAACGCCAACATGTCCCAGGAGGATTTCCTGAACGCAGCAAATGATTATTATGGTGAAGATACCGTCGTGCGCAACATCATGATGGAGCGTCTGATCAACACCGTTCTTGACAACGCAACCGTCAATACGGTAACCGTAGATGCAGACGGAAACACCGTAGAATAAAGTTTACGAAAAAAAACACCCCGGAATACGGAAAGAAAATTTTCCAGTATTCCGGGGTGTTTCTTTTTCAGGATTTTCTAAAGATATTTATTTCGAAATTTTATGCCATAATTTTGCGGAACAGATCTTTCAGATCTTCAACGCTTGCATCTTTCGGGTTGCCCGGTGCGCAGGCATCTGCGTGTGCGGACTCAGCAAGGAACTGCAGGTCTTCTTCTTTGACTGCGTCGAGAACAGATGGGATTCCAACGTCTGCGGACAGTTTCTTAACAGCGTCGATCGCTGCTTTTCTGTACTCTTCCTGAGACATTTCATCTACACCTGCAACGCCCATAGCGCGTGCGATTTCACGGTATTTCTCACCGGTGCATTCCTGGTTGTATTCCATAACGATCGGAAGCATCATTGCGCATGCAACACCGTGCGGGGTATCATAAACAGCGCCCAGGGTGTGTGCCATGGAGTGAGCGATTCCAAGACCTACGTTGGAGAAGCCCATACCTGCGATGTACTGGCCGAGAGCCATTCCCTCACGTCCCTCTTTGGTGTTTGCAACAGCGCCGCGCAGGGATTTGGAGATCAGCTCGATGGCTTTCAGATGGAACATATCGGTCATTTCCCATGCAGCCTTTGTGGTGTAGCCCTCGATAGCGTGGGTCAGAGCGTCCATACCGGTGGAAGCGGTCAGTCCTTTCGGCATGGAGGACATCATCTCAGGATCAACAACTGCGATGATCGGCATGTCGTGCGGGTCAACGCATACGAATTTACGTTTTCTCTCTACGTCGGTGATAACGTAGTTGATGGTAACCTCTGCAGCAGTACCTGCTGTGGTCGGAACAGCGATGATCGGTACGCAGGGATTCTTGGTCGGTGCAGTGCCCTCAAGGCTTCTGACATCCTCGAACTCCGGGTTTGCGATGATGATACCGATGGCTTTGGAAGTATCCATGGAAGAACCGCCGCCGATTGCGATCAGATAATCAGCGCCGGATGCTTTGAAAGCTTCTACGCCGTGTTTTACGTTTTCGATGGTCGGGTTTGGTTTGATGTCGCTGTAAAGCTCATAGTCCAGTCCGTTCTCGGTCAGGATATCGGTTACTTTGGAAGTAACGTTGAATTTTACCAGATCCGGGTCAGAGCATACGAATGCTTTTTTGAAGCCGTGTGCCTTTGCCTCGTTTGCGATTTCAGCGATAGCGCCTGCTCCGTGATAGGATGTAGCATTTAAGTTAATACGATTTGCCATGATGAAAAAACTCCCTTCTGAATAAATGGATCTGCTGGAATCAGCAGCCGTTCGTTTTGTTTGTGATTATATTAACAAAATCGGAGGGAAACAGAAAGTGACAGAAGAAGCAAAGTGTAACACTTTTGAAAAATTTGACATTGTGCAAAAAATAACAAACCGGAATTTGTGAAAAATGACAAGAGCCGCAGCTCTTTCCGTTCAGGAAAGAAGCTGCAGCTCCAGAAACAGTTTTTTTAAGTCCTCCGGCATTGCGCGGACGAGAAGACCGGCCAGCTCGGAAGGGGTGATGTCCATCCCGCCAAGTACCCATTTTACGGTCATTGTGATTGATCCCTGGCAGTACATTTCGAGGAGAAAATGCATTTCCTGCGTCACCGGGCGGCCGCTTTTTTCGCGGATCAGGTTTTCGTAGAATGCCAGGATCAGTTCGAAATCATGCTCCCGCAGGGAGTTCTGTTTGTCGTAGCGGAAGGCGGCTGCGAAGAATGGCTTCTCCTCCTGGATGTACGTGAATTTCTTTTCCAGACTGTCGAAAACGGTCGTTCCGCGGCCCATATGTTCGAAGGATTTTGTAAGTAATTTATCAAAATACCAGTTGATCAGATCATATTTATCGAGAAAGTTGCGGTAGAAGGTCTGACGGGTAACGCCGCAGATTTCACAGATCTGGCGCACGGTGATCTCCTCGACCGGCGTCGTCTTCATGCATTCCTTCATGGATTCGGCAAGGCGGTATTTTGTTTTTTCACCTTTGGCAACAGATACAGTGGAATCAATCATCAGAGCAGTTTTCCTTTCGTTTCTAAAATCTTTGTATGGTTTATTATAACGCGAAACCGGAAAAATAAAAAGCCCTGAACACTTTTGAGAGTGACATCCTCCCCCACCTGTAGCTGGATGCAGAAAAACTGAAAGCATGTATGGAACGTCTGCTCAGCGAAAGAGAGCTGTACCGGCCGAATCGGGATAAAAAAGGAATTCCTAAGCGTCCGCGTTCTGTCTGACAGTGTAAAGGTATTACGCCCTATTGTTGAAACGGGACGGAAAAACTGCTATAATGATCCAAAATGATACAAAACTGAGACGAAATGAAAACACAGAAGATGCAAAAGAGAAAAGAAAGATTAAACAATGGGAGAAACCTTGATGGAAAATAATATTTTTTTCGCGGACAAAAAGCCGCTTCGTTTTGAGGAGTATTTAAAGTATGACGAGAACAGCAGAGGAAACTTAGGCGAAGAGCTTCCGGTACTCGTATACCGCATGCTGGAATACTCCCTGAAGGACGAACTGGTGCAGCGCTTCGGCAAAGAGACACAGGTAGAGATTTTCCGCAGCGCCGGACGCACGGCAGGTGAGTATTTCACAAAACACATGCTGGATATGGATCAGCCGATGAATGCGTTTGTCAATCAGCTGCAGAACAAGATGAAAGAACTGAAGATCGGTGTACTGCGGATTGAGGATGTCGATGAAGAGAGCGGAAGAATCATCCTCACGGTGGCAGAGGACGCGGACTGCTCGGGACTTCCGGTGCTCGGAGAGACGGTCTGCAATTACGATGAGGGATTTATTGCCGGAGTGCTTTCTACGTATTCCGGAAAAATGTATACGGCAGTGGAAGTGGACTGCTGGGCAACGGGTGACCGTGTCTGCCGCTTCCATGCAAATATAGAAGAGTAAGTGGTGTTGGATGGAAAACAGAAACTGTGAACAATTATTTGAATATCTGCGGAGTATCCTGTATGACACGAAGGTACAGCCGCTGGATCTGGAAAAGCTGGACGAACCGTATCAGAAGCTCGGCATGGGGCTGCAGTACCTGGACAAGATGATCCAGGAAATGAAAGCGTATTCTGCGGCTCTTTCGAAGGGCGATCTGTCCGGCACAATCGCGACCCGGGGAAATTCGCTGTGCGATAATCTGAAAAACATTCAGGCGAATCTGAATCATCTGACGTGGCAGGCAAAGCAGGTAGCAAAGGGGGATTATTCTCAGACGGTTTCGTACCTCGGTGAATTCTCAGATGCGTTCAATACGATGACGGCGCAGCTCCGTGAGCGGGAAAATGCGCTGCGGCTGGAAGCAGAGGTGGAGAAACACCACGCCGACATGACGGAAAGCTACAATGCACTTCTGCTGGATCTGATCAGCGGAAGTGAAGAGGAAATTATTGTAACGAATGTGGACGGAACGAAGATTCTGTACTGCAACCGGGAGGGCGCAAGTGAGGATCTGAAGAATGAAGAGATCTACAAGATGTGTCTGCAGGAGGCGGCAAAAGAGCGGAGCAGTGATTCGGAGGCGCTGACCTCGGTGAAATGGTACTGGGAGGCAGAGGATTCTGAGCACCGCTTTTATAAAATCCGTTCGCGGACCATTGCCTGGGAGGGCGAGAAGGCGTATACGCATATCATCCGCGAAGTGACCGAGACGAAACAGCGCGAGGAGATGCTGCGCCGGAAAGCCCAGAGGGATCCGATGACGGGGATCGGAAACCGCGCATTTTTCCTCGAAAAGGCGGAGGACATGCTGGAAAAAGAAGTCAGTATGGTGTTCTGCTACTGCGATCTCGATCATCTGAAATACATCAACGATCATTTCGGCCATGCCGAGGGCGACTGGTATATCCGCCATTTTGTACACACAGTGGAAAATCTGATCCGGAAAGAGGACATTTTTGCGCGGGTCGGTGGCGATGAGTTCTGCATTGTACTTCAGAACTGCCCGCTGCAGGCTGCAAAGGATAAGCTGCAGGTGATCCAGAATGCGTTCGAGAGCGAAAAGACGCACGAGTATCCGAAGAGCTTCAGCTGCGGTATGGTCGAGGTTCCCCAAGACCACGAGGAACTGGATATCGTGAAAATTATCGAGGAGGCAGATGCGGTGATGTATCTGCAGAAGAAAAAACATCGGCAGAGCCAGCCGGAGCTGCAGAGAAAAGAATAGAAAAAAAGATCTCCGGGAAAACGGTGCATATCGAAATGCCGTTTTCCCGGAGATCTTTTAAGTGGTTTTTCCTTCGTTAGCAAAATATTCTTTTGTCAGCTCTGCCACCTTGCCCGAGAGCAGGAAGAGGGCGATCAGGTTCGGGATCGCCATGAGGCCGTTGAAGGTCTCCGCGATGCTCCACATCAGGCCGAGATTTGCGGTGGCGCCGAGGATGGCAACCAGCGAGTAAGCGGCCATGAAGTATTTCGTGATCTTTTCAGAGAACAGGAACTCGATGCAGCGTGCACCGTAAAGTCCCCAACCGAGGATTGTGGAAAAGGCGAAGCAGCACATCGCAAGCGCGGTGAACAGCGAAACCCAGTTTCCATACGTAGCGGTAAATCCGCTGATCGTCAGCTCCGCGCCGGCGGCCTGTCCGTAAGCAATGGAAGTGCCGCTGCAGAGGATAACGAGTGCAGTTAAGGTACAGATGACGATGGTGTCTGTAAATACCTCGAAGATACCGAACATACCCTGTTTGACCGGCTTTCTCGTATCGGCGCAGGCATGCGCGATGGAGCCGGTACCAAGACCTGCCTCATTCGAGAAGATACCGCGGGAGACACCTTTTTTCACACTCATGATCATGCTTCCGACGATACCGCCCGTCACAGCGGAAGGACGGAATGCACCCTTGAAGATCGACACGAAAACAGATGGAATCGTGTTGATCTTCAATAAGATAACGCCGAGGGCAAGGATGATATAAAACAGTGCCATAAACGGAACGAGTTTTTCCGTTACCTGTGCAATTCGTTTGACGCCGCCGAGCAGGATCAGCGCAACGAGCGCGGCGATGATGATTCCCTGGATTAAGTTGGAAAGCGAAACAGATTTTTCCGAGATCACATGGTAGTTCATCAGTGCGGAGTTGATCGCGGTTGTGATTGTATTAACCTGCGTTGCGTTTCCGGTTCCGAATACCGTCAGTACGCCGAAAGCGGCAAACAGGTAAGCCAGGAAATGCCATTTTTTGCCAAGGCCGTTTTTGATGTAGTACATCGGTCCGCCGACGAGCTCGCCGTTGGCGTTTTTCTCACGGTAGAAGACAGCCAGTGTAACCTCCGCAAATTTCGTACACATGCCGAGCAGGGCCGAAATCCACATCCAGAACACCGCACCCGGTCCGCCGATCGCGATAGCACCGGCGACACCGGCAATATTACCGGTACCGACCGTAGCGGCCAGCGCCGTACAGACCGCCTGGAACGGAGTAATTGCACCGTCGGACGCATCCTTTTTCCGGAACATTCGTCCGATCGTCGTGCGGATTGCATACGGGAATTTTCGAATCTGGAGAAAACGGGTGCGCAGACTTAAGTACAGTCCGACACCAAAAATACAGATCATAGCCGGAACACCCCAGATAAAATTGTTCACGGCACTGTTGACGGTTTCAATTAGTTGGAGCATAGATACCTCTTTCTTGAGCCCATTTCAGATACATTCCGGTTTGCGAAGATGTTCTTAGAAACAGGCTCTGCTGTTTGATCAGTGAGAAAGCAGTTGCCGGTTTGTTGCGTAAAAACCGGCAACTGCAGTACATAATGAAAAAAGTATATCATCTCATCTGTAATTTTCAAGTTTTTTTCTGGAAAAAGCGAAAAAATAGAAAGAATCCGGCGAAGTATGATAGAATAGAGAAAAAACAGAAAAGAGGATTATTGCCATGTTTCAGGTAATTGATATGCACTGCGACACCATTCCGGCGCTGCAGTGGAGGGAAAAGCAGGAACATCTCGCGGATGCGGATCTTCAGATCAATCTGGAAAAGCTGGAGAAGGGCGGCAGTCTCTGCCAGTGCTTTTCTCTGTTTACGTTTCTGAAGGGATTGAAAAATGAGACACCGTATGAGCATGTGAGAAAGCTGATTGATCTCTGGAGATCAGAAGTGGAACGATACCCGGATCGGATCCGCCAGGTAAAAACGTATGCGGATCTAATGCAGGTGCAGAAGGAAGGAAAAATAGGCGCGGTGATGACCGTCGAAGAGGGTGGTGTTTACGAGGGAAGCATCGAAAAATTGCATACGCTGTACGATCTCGGCGTGCGGATTTCCACACTGACCTGGAACTTCCCGAATGAGCTTGGATTCCCGAACCCGGCGCAGGAAGAGGGAAAACCATATCTTCCGGACCTTGCAAACGGGCTGACACCGACAGGAATTACCTTTGTCGAGGAGATGGAGCGGCTTGGCATCGTGATTGATCTGTCGCATTTAAACGACGCCGGGATCCGCGACGTTTTTGCCCACACGAAAGGCCCGGTCATTGCGTCCCATTCCAACGCGCGCGGCGCGTGCTTCCATCTGCGAAATCTTTCAGATGAAATGATTCGTCAGCTCGCAGAGCGTGGCGGCGTCACCGGTATCAATTTCTGTCCGTCGTTTCTGCGTGAGGAGGAGCCTGCGGCGAAAAAGGCATCGACGATGGATATGGTACGCCATATGAAATATCTGCGTAAGGTCGGAGGCATCGATATCATCGGCCTCGGAACCGATTTTGACGGTTTCAGCGGTGAGACGGATGTGCCGGACACCGCGCATATGCAGCATCTCGCAGATGTGATGAGCCACGAAGGCTTTACAGATGAAGAGATCGAGAAGGTCTTTTCGAAGAATGTGCTTCGCGTGTTTAAGGAGTGCTGGAAGTAAAACTACAGCTCCGGCGACGCCGCCAGAAGCTCTTTCGTATAATCATTCTGCGGATGCGCAAACAGTTCTTCCGTCTCCGCACTCTCCACAATCCGTCCCTGTTTCATCACGAGGACGCGGTCGCACATCTGGTAGATGACGTTGAGATCGTGTGAGATAAAGAGAATCGAGAGATGAAGCTCCTCCTGCAGCTGAACCATCAGCTCCATGATCTGTTTCTGAATCGTTACATCGAGTGCGGAAACCGGCTCATCGGCGAGGATCAGGCGTGAGCCCTGGATCAGGGCGGCGGCGATGCTGACTCTCTGCCGCTGGCCGCCGGAAAGTTCATGCGGGCGGCGTTTCAGGTGATCTGCGGAGAGACCGACTTTCTCTGCCATCGCAAGAACCCGTTTTTTTCGTTCTTCTTTCGGAACCTTCTGCATCCGAAGCGGTTCTTCTAAAATCCAGGAGATTTTCTTTGCAGGATTCAGGGAAGAAAACGGATCCTGGAAAATCATCTGCGGATGGTCGACCTGCGAAATTATTTTGCCTTCATCTGGGCGGATAAAGCCTAAGATCACTTTGGAGAGTGTCGATTTTCCGCATCCGCTCTCTCCGACGAGACCGAGAATTTCGTTTTCATGAAGCTCGAAAGAGATATCATGAAGCACCGTTTTTCTCTGCTTTCCTTCCTGATAGGAGGCAGAAATATGGCAGACTTCCAGAATGTTGTTTGGATTACTTTCGCTCATGTGTTATGCCTCCTTTTCTGATGCTGAAGCAGTTTTATTCCGTTTCCGGAGGGAAGTCCGCCGGTTCGGAATCGCGTCGAGCAGGCGGCGGGTGTAGTCTTCCTGCGGATGGAAAAAGACATCGTCCACGCTGCCGGATTCTACGATCGTTCCATGATTCATAACGATGACCCGGTCACACAGCGAGCGGATGACGCCGAGGTCATGCGAGATAAAAAGAATCGCCGTGTGATGGTGTTCGTTGATCTTTTTCAGCAGTTTTAAAATCTGCGACTGAATCGTCACATCCAGCGCCGTCGTCGGCTCATCGGCAATCAGAAGCTTCGGTTCGGTGATGAGTGCCGCGGCGATCATCACACGCTGGCGCTGGCCGCCGGAGAGCTGATGCGGATATTTTCTGCAGAGCACTTCCGGGTCGGGAAGCTCGACCTCGCGCATCATGGCGAGAACTTTCTCATGGCGTTCCGACGGGGTGCAGTTTCCGTGGAGCAGCAGTCCCTCCGCAATCTGTTCCTCAATCGTCAGAACCGGATTCAGAGACGTCATCGGCTCCTGGAAAATCATGCTGATTTCCTTTCCGCGGATGCGCTGCAGCTCGTCCCGGGAAGCGTGTGCCACGGAGGCACCTTCATAGAGAATTTCCCCGCCGGAGACAGCCGAGTTTTCTTTTAAGAGCTGTAAAATTGAGAGCGCCGTCTGCGTTTTTCCAGAGCCGGACTCCCCGACGATACCGAGCGTTTCGCCCTGCTCGAGGGAAAAGGAGATTCCTTTTACCACATCGGTCGGCGGCGTGGTATCG
>ERZ1034901.2906-NODE-2906-length-10468-cov-5.717180_pt1 | contig 10468 bp, 4 predicted proteins | sample MGYA00520628_ERZ1034901 | MGnify/ENA primary metagenome ERZ1034901 (study PRJEB33766, sample SAMN09781783) | gut metagenome | biome: gut microbiome | host: Homo sapiens | place: Madagascar | study: EMG produced TPA metagenomics assembly of the PRJNA485056 data... | reverse complement strand
ATATAACAATCATACCAATACTTTCATTCGGAAGATTCTTCATGGGTATGCCTGAGGAATCACAGCCGATTGACTACAGAAAGGACGTAATCATGAAAAAACATCGTATTATTTCCATTGCATTGTCTGTGATAGGCTTTGCAGCAACTTTAGCTCTGGTACTTTATCTTTTAAAAGACCGCATCAAGGGCTGTTCTTTCTGCGGAGACGATGCTCCCGATGAGGCAGAAGAAGATATCTTCGATTCTGACCTTGACGATTTAGAAGACTTCGTTCCAGTAGAAAAAGAAGAAGCGAAACCTTCCTCTCAGACAAAGGTTCGTCGTGGATATATTCCACTGAAGTTCCACTCACATGACGAAGCAGAGGAAGCATAGAGAACTCTTTATCATATGTATTATATCAGATTTGAAAGGCTGCAGGTTATCTTGCAGCCTTTAACATTTCCTCTAATTCTTCTACACTAAAGTTATAATGGGAATTACAGAAATGACAGTTTACCTCTATTGGTTTTCCTTCTTCGATCATATCCGCCAGTTCTTTTTTGCCGACACTGATTACCGCTCTTGAAACTCTCTCTTTCGAACAGTTACAGTAGAATTCTGTAGGAATCTTATCTTCAATCGTCATATCCATTCCTTCAAATAATTCTGCCATCATATCTTCCGGTGTCTCTCCTCTGTCAAGATGAGAGGTTACTGAAGTAAAATCTTTTAATCTCTCTTCTAATGCAGTAATTACTTCATCACTTGCAAAAGGCATCATCTGAATCATAAATCCACCTGCCTGCCTTACGGTATTCTCCTTATTCATAAGAACACCTAATGCTACGGAAGTAGGAATCTGTTCAGAAGAAGCAAAGTAATAGGTTAAATCCTCTGCAATTTCTCCTGTTATCAGGTTCGTCTGACCAGAATATGGCTCTTTTAAACCTAAATCTTTAATTACAGTAAGAACACCATTTCCGATTGCTCCACCTACATCAAGCTTGCCCTGTGCATTCGGTGGCAGCATAACGTCTTTATTGTAAACATATCCTTTTACTCTTGCCTTTGCATCAGAAGTTACAACAAGTCCTCCCATAGGACCGTCCCCTTTAATCTGTACGGTAACAATATCACTGTCATTCTTACACATACTTCCCATCATCGCTGTTCCGGTCATCAATCTTCCAAGTGCAGCCGTTGCGATAGGGCTTGTATTGTGAATCCGTCTTGCTTTTTCTACTAAGTCTTTTGTATTAGCAGCAAAAAAACGTACCTGTTTATCTGCTGCCATTCCTCTTATAATATAATCACTCATTCCGTTTCCTCCTGTTTCTCTTTTCCATTTTCCTGTGCAACCACTACGATACGCCCACTGTCTGTCCGTGGTTCCTGATTGCTGTATTCATCAAATGCCTGTAAAAATACAAGGCCGCTTTCTTCTAACATCTGCTTTATTTCTTGTAAAGAATATCCTCTCTGGATATGTTCTTCCTGAAACTTCCGATAACGATCTCCGTCTTCCTGCACAAACACTTTCAAATCAATATCGTTTAACTGACTTTCCTCATCGTACTCATTAAACCAGATAAAGCTTACGTCTTCCCGATCTTCTGCAATGACTGTCTCCCCAATCATATCACGATATTTATAATCCGTATTGAAATCAAATATAAAGAGTCCTTTTGGGTCAAGATAATTATTTACCAGACGGAAAACTTCTGTCAGATCTTCTTTTTCTGTAATGTAGTTTACACTGTCGCACACGGATACAACCGCCTTCACCGTACCATACAGCTCAAATTCTCTCATATCCTGTAAAAGATACAAAAACTCCGGGGATGTTTTTTCTCTGGCTATTTGAAGCATATCTACCGAATTATCTACACCAATCATATCGAATCCAGCATTTCCAAGAAGTGACATCAACTTTCCGGTTCCACATCCAAGCTCTAATACAAGTCCATCTGTTATTTTATTTTTCTTTAAAATTGCCAAAATGAAATCTGCCCATTCTTCATAGGGCACGTTATCCATGAGTTCATCATAAACTCTCGCAAAATTTTCGTAGCTTCCCATTTATCTTTCCTCGTTTTTTATAAGAAATCCACAGCAAATATACCGTAAAATTCCCCCATTGTATTCTAACATTTTATAATAATGGTGCAAAAATTCGCAGTATTCCCTGTAGGAGCAGGAAAAACATATTTTTCTTACACATCTCCGGCGTAATACGATTACAATCTTCTAATGTATCTAATATATCTTTCTTTATATCCATAACAGTATCATTATTATATAAGAAAAGTCCATTTTCAAAATGCAGATACAAACTGCGGTAATCAAGATTAATCGTTCCTACTGTAGCAATCTTATCATCGCATACCGCACACTTTGCATGAACAAATCCTGGCCGGTACTGGAATATCTGTACACCGCCCTCTACAAGCTGTGGATAATAAGACTGCGTTACCAAAAATATCATCTTTTTGTCCGGAATTCCCGGTGTGATAATCCGAACATCAACCCCTCTTTTTGCTGCAAGGATTAACGCGGTAACCACTTCATTATCAATAATCAGATACGGCGTAAAGAAATATATATACTTCTGTGCACTGTTGATTAAATTGATATATACACTTTCTCCAACAAACTCCGAATCTAATGGATGGTCTGAATAGGGAAGAACGATTCCTCTTTCTTCTTTAGCAAGCGGCCTCACATCTTCCAAACAAAATTTCTCATAATCCAGTTTATCTTTTTCTAATGCAAAGGCATTCCACATCTGCAAAAACATCTGAGTCATGCTGTAAACCGCTTTACCTGTTATCCGCACACCATTGTCTTTCCAGTATCCAAAACGCTGCTTTTCATTAATATATTCATCTGCAAAATTAATTCCGCCGGTAAACGCAACATCCCCATCAATAACAAGAATCTTACGATGGTCTCTGTTATTAAATACCGTAGAGAAAATAGGAATATAACGGTTAAATACAATACATTTGATTCCTTTTTTGCGAAGGAAATCCGCATAGTGTGACGGTAAGTTAAAGATACAGCCAACATCATCGTACATAACTCTGACATCTACTCCCTCTTTAACCTTTTCTTCCAAAATATCCAGAATGGTATTCCACATGATACCCTCTTCTATAATGAAATATTCCAGATAAATGTATTCCTTCGCCTTTCTCAATTCTTCAGCCATTACTTTAAAGCAGTCTTCACCTGATGGATAATAATCCACCTTTGAGTCTTTGTAAGCGGGAAATCCTGACTGGTGCTCCAGATAGTAAATCTGCGAAGCCGTACTGCCGTCCTTTTCTTTCAATTCCTGCTCTATCTTCGGGTCAGCCTTTAAATGTCTTGCACTTTCTTCGATCATTGGCTCTAACTTCCTACGAAGATGGGATATCGGCTGCTTTCCTCCAATCGTCAGATACAAAAGTCCTCCAAAAAGTGGAAACAGCAAAATAACAACAATCCAGCCCAGCTTAACAGACGGGTTGTCACTTCGATTCATAATGTATATCACTACTAAAATACTCAGTATTTTAAATGCCGCAGTAATATACTGACTGTAGGAAGTCACTTTTAGAAACATTCCGACAAACCACATAATTTGTAAAAAGATAAGAAAAGTTACGATAACAATACGCTGTGATAAAAATTTTAAAAACTTACGCATTCTCTCCACTTCTTTCCTGTAAATTCACGGGAATAAACTTTTTCAGAGAAAAAGAATATAAATAACTCTCGCTAACCCTCTTTCCTAAAATCTGTTCAAGGGCTGCTTTATAATATAACATCTGATTCCCATATCGGTCAAGAAGCAGACTCTCCTCCCCTTCTTTTATCCGGTCCGTCTTATAATCAATGAGCCACAAACTCTCTTCTGCCTCTCCGCATATATCAATAATTCCCTGTACAACAACAGTATCTTCTGCCTGCGTATCTGCATTCATTAATGAAACGGGAAGCCCGACTGTAAATGGCAGTTCCTTTCTCAAATTTCCCTGTCTGTCCATTTGAGATAATTTTTCTCCTATTTCAGAGAAAAGAAACGCTTCTATCGCCCTGTATAACCACTTTGCAGAAATCTTTTCTGATTCAGGATATGTGCCTTTCAATGCATCTATCCATTCAAAAAGCTGCTTTTTCGTCTGAATCTGTCCAAAAGGAAGTAATTCCATAATCTTATGGATAATCGTTCCTCTGGCAGTTGCTGCAATCTCAGACTTTTCTTCTTTTAAAAATTCCGGCATCTTAACTTCTTCCTCAAAGTTATTTTGTTCTGGCAGCATAATGGATGATTCTTCTTCTGGCAATGTTGTCTGAGAAAGTGTCTTTAACTCAGAAACAGAATACTTTCTTTTCCACTTTGTTGCGTCACGATTTGGATATTCATAAGAAAATGATTGTTCTACCATAGATACATCTGCTGGAATCACAACCGTGTCCATAAAAGTCTGATAAGAAAATTCTTCTTCCTGTTTCCTTTCCTTCTCAAAAAATGGAAGGATTTCTTCCCAGTTAACCAGTCTTGCCTTAAGCCAGCTGGCAGTTACTCCCTCAGAGTGCGCCTGTTTCTGCGTCTCCTGATTTTTCAAAAAACCTTCCCTCTCTTCTGACTTTTCTGACTGTGTACTCCGAAATTGATCTGCCAGTATAGGAAGAAGCCAGTCCATAGCGCTTGTCGCTCTCCACTTCTGTGTATTTATTTGGAGCCTAAGTCCTGCTTCTAAGTCCTGTGCCTTTATTGTTCCTGTAAGAATCAGCTTTCTCTTTGCCCTTGTCATCGCCACATATAAAATACGCATTTCTTCTTCTAAAGTATCTTTCCACACTTTTTCCTGAATCGCCTTTTTCATAAGCGACGGATGATGGAATCGCAATGTGATATTGACACATTCCATTCCAATTCCCAGTTCTGGATGACAGAGCATCGGTTTAGTCAAATCCATCCGGTTAAACTTTTTCGATAATCCACTGACGAATACTACTGGAAATTCCAGACCTTTACTCTTATGGATTGTCATAATTTTTACAACATTTTCATTCTCTGTTCCGCTTCCTGCCTCACCCATCTCAATTTCGTAAGACTTGAGCTGCTCCATATATCGATTAAAGTAAAATAATCCTTTAAATACCGTTTTTTCGTAATCTTCTGCTTTCTTTAAGAGCATCAGAAGATTCTCTTTTCGTTTTGCCCCATCCGGCATTAACTGTACATCATAGTAAAAACCAGTTCTCTGATAAATATCCCATAACAGCACTCCCAATGGCTGCTCCTTTTTTTGCTCGCGGAAATATTGTAAATCTTTATAAAAATGCTGAATTTTTGCTCGTAGTTCTTCCTCTGCTCCCTCCTGCAAATACAGGCACATAAGGTCATACAAAGTATATTGCTCTCTCATTGGCTCTCTTACGAGAATTCTAAGTTTAGTCAGTTCTTCCTCTGTAAAACCTCCAATAGAAGAAAGCATGACCGAAGCCATCGGGATATCCTGATACACATTATCTACCACAGAAAGATAATTCAGTATAATCGTAATCTCCCTTGTATGAAAATATCCTGTTTTGTTTTCACAGCTTACCGGTATTCCATTCTTCTCTAAAAACTCCGCCATTGGCTCCATTCTTCCGGCTCCTGAACGCAAAAGTATTACAATATCTCCGTAATGATATCCTTCTTCTATCAGTTCCTGTATTCTTTTTGTGATAAGAGCCGTCTCCGTCAGTACATCTTCCGGTGCTTCCTCTAAGGTCTGGACACTGTCTTTTACAAAGAATAGTAGTTCCGAAGTTTCTTTATCTTCCAGCATTGGGCCACCCTCACCAGCACGAAGAGCTGTCTCTTCATTGTAGTCTACACCACCAAAATCTCTTTCCATCAAACGGGAAAATACATAGTTTGTAAAACAAAGTACTCCCGGTGCACTTCGGAAATTATCTCGAAGTTCGATAGAAACTCCCTCTTCCTCATTATGATATTTTTCATTTCTTCTTAAAAACAAATCTGGTCTTGCCTGGCGGAACCGATAAATGCTCTGCTTTACATCTCCTACAGTGAATAATGTATTATTATCTTTTTCTGATAACATTTCTAAAATTGTTTCCTGCACAAGATTCGTGTCCTGATATTCATCTACAAAAATCATCTTATACTTTTTTGCTAATGTTTTTGCTGTTTCGGAAGGATAGGCCTGCCCTCCCTCATCATAATGATCTACCAGGAGTTCTAGTGCAAAATGTTCCAGGTCATCAAAATCATATACATTTTTTTCTTTTTTATATGCAAGATAAATCTCTTCAAAACGCTGTGCAAGCACAATATATTCTTCTAAAAGAGGATAAATACCTGCTGCCTCTCTTTGCAGTTCTTCTGCCGGAGCAGTAAATACTGTTTCTTTTTGCTTTTGCAGCAGTTCTTTTACCTCCTGGTGCCATTCTTTTACTATCTCATAATCTGCCCATTCCTTATCTTTCTTTGTCGCTCTTGGAAAGGCCGGTACAGACCCACGAGATAATACCATATAATAAGCATCATAACTTTCTGTCTGTGAAAGTGCCTCCACATACTCTGATACATCCTGTAAAAGAACACCGTATTTTTCTGGAACTTCTTCCCCTGCTATATTCTTTAACAGCTTTGACAGCGCTTCTTTTTCCTGCAAAAGTTCCTTTTTCGCTTTTAAGAAAATAAGCATTACTGCTGGGGAATTGTCCCACTCTTTTGCCTCTGCAAGCTGCAATGCTTCCTGCTTTGTCTTTTCAAACCAGAAAGAAGCATTGGGGAAACTGCGAGAGAAGCGATATAAGTCTCCTACCAGTTCTTCTAAAACCTTATCACTTTTTCCTGGTGCATACGACTCTGCAAACTTCACAAAACTTTCCCGTCCAGAAGCATATGCCTCCTCTAACAATTGTTCTATTGCCTGCTGGCGGAGTAAGAACAACTCTCCTTCCTCCCCTATTCGAAAGGAAGGGTCAATAGAAAGTTCATTATAATGTGTACGAATTAAATGATTACAAAAGCTGTGTACTGTTGAAATATCTGCCTGTCTTATCTTTCGAATCTGCTTCCTTAAATAGTGATTCTCCGGATCTTTTGCCAGACGTTCTTCTAAATCCAAACTAATACGCTCTTTCATTTCTGCTGCCGCAGCGTTCGTAAATGTCATAACAAGAAACCGATCGGCCTCTACAGGATTTTTCTCATCCATAATAAGTTCCGCCATACGGCTTACAAGAACTCTTGTCTTACCCGCACCAGCTCCAGCAGATACCATGATATTTTTATCCCTTAAAAATATGGCCTGTTCCTGCTCTTTTGTGTAATTCATCTATTCTCCCTCCTCTCTGATTTTTTCTAAGACTTCCTCCACAGACATTCCCTGGAAACTCTGGTACTCATAACCTGGCAGCTTCGGATCAAATCCACAGACATCTGCGAAAGGACAGTAATCACAGGCTGTTCCTTTTTTATTTCTGTACGGTCTTGGATGAATCTCTCCTTTATAAATTCTCTCGCCTAATTCTGCCGCCTTTTTCCGGGCATAAGCTCCCATATAATGAAAGTCCTGCGTACTCATCACTGGAGAATTTTTATATGGTTCTCCAGACTTTTTCAGACGAATCGGCATAGATACAAAACCATCACTGCCCTCTTCTAACTTACTCAGTATATCCGCATCACTATTTGCCATGCCAGACAGTCGGAAATTTTTAAGAAGTTCGCTTTCTTCTGCATAATCTGCCTTTATAATTGGGTCTTGTAACTGATAATAGAAGATTCCGGCAGGAACAACAGGTTTATTATCGGGATTTTGTTCATTTTCTTTATAAATTTCTTCCGCTGCATTCATGTAAATGACAAGCTGCATCTCCAGTCCATAATAAAAGTCTTCCAATTCAAACTTTTTCATTCCAGACTTGTAGTCGATGACTTTCATAAGAATCTCATCATCATCCTCGCAGGTATCTACCCTGTCAATCACACCCTGCAAAAACATCTTTCTTCCATCTTCGAGCGGGACTTCCGCCTCTTTTAACTTTTTGTTTTTTCCAAAACTAAGCTCAAATCTATCTGGTTCGAACTGGCTGTTTTTCAAATGGACGCGCAGAACCTGAATTGTCCTTTTCATAATTCTCTCTACTGTTTTTATTTTGTACTGATTTCGAGAAGAGCTCTGGAACACATCACTCAGATTCTCATCCATCGCTGTATGCAGCGCTTCTGAAATATATTGTTCCTGCACTTCATCCGGGATATTCTTCCAGCTATATTCCGACTCTTTTACCTTTCTGGAAAAACACTCCAATGCCTTATGAAAAAGATTACCAAGATCTATAGGACGAATCTTATATTCTTCTCTTTCTCTTAGTTCCAGACCATAAATACAAAAATATTGATATGGACAGGCTGCAAATCGCTCTAACCTTGTTACACTTCCTGAAAGTTCCTTTCCGTAAAGCTGCTCCAGCAATTCTTCTGAAAGTTCTGGTTCCTGATATGCATTTTCAATCCAATGTCCATATTTTTCCAGTTCTTTCCTTCCCTCACTCTGCTCTAACCAGTACTTTGCCAGCATAACAAAAGCCCTGTTCTTCCGTACTTTCTCGGGTTCTGTTTTTGCCTGAAGAAAACTTTCTATCAGAAATTCCCGACTGTCCTCCAGATTAAAGTAATATCTTCGCTCCTCTTCTGGATACTGTTTTCTCTTCAACTTTGGGAAAAGCTGGCTTATATTTTTCTGAAGAAGTGAAGGCCGCAATGCCGAACCGTCACTATCTGTCACAGAATAAGAAAAATATAATTCATCTGTTGGTTTGGCAAATGCCATGTACATATAAAATTCATCTTCCATCGACTGTTCTAGCAGGCTCTGCGATAAAGAAATACCACAATTTTTTAAAACTTCTTTTTCCTCATCACTGAGAAGTCCTCTGTCCTCTATATTCGGCGGTATCTTCCCATCGTTCATTCCTGTGATAAACAGCACCTTTACTTCATGCAGACGGGTACGCTTTAAATCACCTAGAACCACCTGATCCATTGTCAGTGGAACAACACCAAGACCCAGCGCATCAAGACCCGCATCCACAATTTCTGCAAGTTCCTTTACCACCATCTTTTCCTCACCGAAAATCATTACAATTTTATCCATGAGCGACAGTAAGAGGTCATATAATTGCCTATACTCAGCAGCTTTTACAAAGTCACTGTTTTCCTCCGCTTTTTGCGCCTGATTCTTGAGCTTCTCCTCAAAAGAAAGCTTTACCATCGTATGATACAATACTTCTATTTTGTCTCTTACACTAGCCTCTTTATCCCGCATGACTGAACAGAAGTTTTCCGTTTCTTCCATGAATTTCTCCTGTAAAAGAAGAAGTGCTTTTATCGCTGCCTCGTCTTTATTCTTGAGTCTCCTGTAAAATGGCTTCTTCCACATGGAATATCCCCTAACACCTGAATACAACACATAATTTTCCAGATAATCAGCATCTTCATCTATAAGATTAGACATTCCAGACTTCAGATAACGGAACACACTCTCATAAGAATATTCCATCTGTGCAAGATGAAAGAGGGAGCGAACTGCCTCAACGCCTGAATGATAGGAGACTTTCTTTTTCGTATCCTCGAATACCGGAATATTTAAAATAGCTGCCTTTCGTTTAAATGCAGAGGCATAATCGGCCACATCTCCTGAAAGCACTGCAAAATCGCGATAGCGGTAACCTTTTTGTCTTACAAGCTGCTCTATTTTGTGCATAACATAGTCTGCCTCTCCATCTGGATTATGGCACACTGTCATATGGATTCGTTCTATCTTCTTTGAATAAATCTTCCGGCTATTTTGAAATAGATTTTTTTCTAAAAATGCAAGTTCTGGATTATTTATAAATCTTGGAGAAACTGGTGTGTCAAGCTTTACGACCTCTTCTACTTCCTGCATATTTTCCTGACAGAGCATTAGCAGCGCATCCCCTGTCTTCTTACTGGAAGTGAATAAATCCTCAGGCATTCCCCTTTGTCCGGGCACAAATTCTGGAATTGTTATTGTCACGTTGATCTGCCCCGCAACCTTTAATAATTCCTTTAAAAATGCCAGCTGAACCGGGGTAAATCCTGCAAATCCATCAAAATAAAATACTGCATTCGTAAGCATTGGAGCTTCTTTGGCAAATTCTCTGGCAACATCAAGTATCTGTTCTGTTACCATAAATCTTCCCTCTATCGCTTTATCAAAATGTTCATAAATTCTGCCAAGTTCCTTGCATTTGTTAGAAAGAGCTTTATTCTCTCCGAGTTTCTCAGAAACTTCCTCTACCTGCTCCCAGGTTACCCCATATCCGATAAACTCCATTAACATAGACTTTAACTCATCAATGAAGCCTGCCTTTTTCATACTTTTTTTAAAATAAAGAAAATTATTCTCACTTTCCGAAAGAATCTTTCGAAGCATCATGGATAC
>ERZ1034901.2901-NODE-2901-length-10475-cov-8.463436_pt1 | contig 10475 bp, 8 predicted proteins | sample MGYA00520628_ERZ1034901 | MGnify/ENA primary metagenome ERZ1034901 (study PRJEB33766, sample SAMN09781783) | gut metagenome | biome: gut microbiome | host: Homo sapiens | place: Madagascar | study: EMG produced TPA metagenomics assembly of the PRJNA485056 data... | reverse complement strand
TACCAGAGCCTCATAATTCGCCTGATGTGAATGTGGTAAGAGTTGGCGAAAGTATAATTAATGTGACAGGTAAAAGTGAATTGGTGGAATTGGTGGAACATGAAGAAAAAGAGCCTGTGGACAAAGTTAGCTGGATTGTCAGGAGAATATCAGAGCTTGGTGGTTATGGGAATGTCAGTGATTCTGATAAGGCTGATATATTCGGATTAGATATTGCTGATGTGAGTGGAAGCATAAGGTTGTTCTCAGATGTAATGAAAAGGCTGGGGATAAAAAAGGATGGAGATGAAATGTATGAGGAGTTTCAGAAAATTTATGATGAGAGTGTTGGCAGAGATACTGGTAAAGATAAGGCGGAAGATAAGATGTGGAATAGGGGCAGAGAAAGGTGATTTCTCTGCCCAATATTAAATTAAGAATGGATGTATAATTGAACACTAAAGATATATTAAATACTAATAAATCATATTTAAACAGTGAAATATCAGTTGAGGGAAACAGCTGTTCGTGATATAATTACTTTGTTATTTTATATATTTTAGAATCGGAGGGAGAATATGTCTGAGACTAATGAAAAATGGTCTAATTTAGAAGAAACCGCAGAATATCTAGGTGTAACGAAAGATACCATAAGAAGTTGGATTAAAAAAACAGATATTCCTGCTCATAAGATAGGCAGACTTTGGAAATTCAAATTTTCAGAAGTGGATGAGTGGGTGAAAAGCGGAAAAAGTGCATTATAGAATAGAAAGTAGAAAAGAAAATGATAAATACAGAATTACATAATGGAGATTGTCTTGAGTATATGAAAAAAATACCAACATCTTCGATTGATTTGATAATAACAGATCCACCATATAATTTAGGAAAGTTTATGGAGGAGAGAGATACTAATTTAGTTAAAATGCGGGATAATTTTTTTGGGGCTGCAGGATGGGATGATTTAGATTATAAAGAATGGAAAAAATCTATGAATAAATTTTTTCATCAAGCATCAAGAGTTTTGAAGGATGGTGGTTCAATAATTGTATTTATGGCGATAATAAAGGTTGAGACAATAATACAATTAGCACAAAAACATGGACTGTATTATAAGACAACTGGTATATGGCATAAGTCTAATCCAATGCCAAGGAATATGAATTTGCATTTTGTTAATTCGACAGAATCGTGGATATATTTTACTTATAAAACAAAGACAGGGACATTTAACAACAACGGAAAAGTATTGCATGACTTTATTGAAACATCTGTTACATCAAACAGCGAAAAAAAATATGGAAAACATCCAACGCAGAAACCGGAAGCTTTAATGGAACATTTTGTTAAGGTGTTGTCAAATGAAAATGATACAATTCTGGATCCTTTTATGGGAAGTGGAAGTGTTGGTGTGTCAGCTGTAAAAAACAATAGGAATTTCGTAGGAATCGAGTTAGATGAAAATTACTTTAATATAGCTATATCTAGGATTAAAGAGGTAAAGAAAGATGAAATATAAGGTTATAGATTTATTTGCTGGAGTTGGTGGAATGTCATTAGGTTTTGAAATGGCAGGGTTTGATGTGGTTCTTGCCAATGAATACGATAAAGATATTGCAACTGCATATAAAAAGAATCATAGTTCTACTAAAATGATAAATGAAGATATAACCAAACTTGATTTGCAATCAGTATTTGAACAATATAAAGGTAATATTGACGTTATAATAGGCGGTCCGCCATGTCAGGGTTTTTCGCAGAAAGGAAAGAGAAAAACAATACATGATGAACGTAATTTCTTGTTTAAATATTACGTTAAAGTGGTGGATTTAGTAAAACCTCAATATTTTGTAATGGAAAATGTGCCTAATTTATTAACTGCTGAAAAAGGATATTTTAAGCGAGAAATAGAAGAATTATTTTCAAAAATGGGGTACATTCTAGATGCTGGTGTATTAAATGCAGCGGATTATGGAGTTCCGCAAAATCGAAGACGTGCCGTCATTATTGGAAAAAAGACAAATGAAGAAAGGGTAAACTTGCTGCCTAAACCGGTTAATAAAAAAGTTTCAGTATGGGATGCAATAAGTGATTTAGCATATCTTAATTCTGGTGAGGGTGATGAAATTCAGGATTATAAATTCGAAGCCAGAAGTGAATATCAAAAGAAGATGAGAATGAATTCAAATAAATTGCTTAATCATAAAGCAACTAATCATTCGAAGCTTGCATTAGAACGCTTAGCCCTTGTTCCACCAGAACAGGGAAAGGAATGTTTACCAGAGGAACATTTAACAAAATCAATATATAGTGGTACTTGGTGCAGAATGCAAAAAGATGATGTTTCTGTAACAATTACAACAAGATTTGATACTCCGTCATCAGGTAGATTTACACATCCATATTTGAACAGGGCAATTACAGTGCGCGAAGCAGCAAGAATACAGTCATTTCCTGATACTTTTGAGTTTGTTGGACCAAAGGTTTCACAGATGAAACAAGTAGGAAATGCGGTACCACCGCTATTGGCTAATAAGATTGCCGATTCAATATTAAATGACATAACATAGGAGGAATGTTTAAATGAAAAGACCAAGTAATATACAGAAATTTAAACCTGTTGATCCTAAATTGGGAATTAAATCATCTTTGCCTAAATCAAAGTCTACAATTGCTCTTGTAATTTTGCTATGGTTGTCAAATGACAAAAAGTATGAAATTGAGTATTCTGAGACAGATGGCGATAAAATAACGATATCTGAGAACTGTTATGATAAATTGATACAATATTTGAGAAATAATATAGATATTAAAGGCGATTCTGAAGAAGATATCATGAATTATGTAAATGAAAACCAATTATTTCATTCACAGTTAGAGTCGCTTATTGTTGCACTTGAATTAGTGTGGAGAATTGCATCTATTAAATTTAAGGATAGTAATAAAGCGGATAGTGCAGAAAGAACTGGGAAGAAAAGATTTGAGAAAATATTATCGTATACAAATAATATTGATTTATTTGACACTTTGATTGAAAGCAATAAAAAATATTGCCAAGTATTATATGAATGGCTACAAGGAAAGAAGAATGTAGAAGATACACATTTAGAAAAACAATTGGTTAGAGTTATAAATTATCTTTCAGATGATGTTGTGTTGAAAATGTTAGACAATAATCAGAACGTATATTTTAATATGACATCCGTGTATGAAGCTATGACACAAAAAACAGATGAAATTGATATCAATGGAGATGGAGAAGCAAAGGGTGCATTAAGAATTGTAAAAGGTGCTTTAGGAGAAGGACTAAATTACTATTTGGCATATAATAAGAACATTGTTACAATGTCGGATAATGTAGATTATGATGAATTTGTATATTATGAACAAAGGGTAAGAGAGCGACAGAAAATAAGTAATGTGAATATATTGCTCCACGCTGCGGAAAATGATGATGAAAATACAACTGACATTTCGTGTTCAAAAAATAGGATAATATTTGGTGCTCCGGGAACTGGTAAGAGTCATAAACTAGAGGAAAATAGCAAATATTTTGCTGATAATATGGAAAGAGTAACATTCCATCCAAACTATTCGTATGCAAATTTTGTAGGTGCATATAAACCTATTATGTCAAAGTCAGACGTATATGACAATCTTGATACTGAAAAGAGAAGAGTGCTTGCAGTTCTGCAAGACAAATCAATGTCAGCACAAGAAAAATATGATGAATTGTACGATAAATTCAAGGATGAAGGTTTAACTCGTCTACCATTATTACTAGGTATATATACGGATGAGAATTTTAAAACTAGAAAAGTGGATGGTAGTGATGCTGCCGGTGATAATAGTGTGGAGAGAAATCATGGAAGGGCTATTAGACCATATTTAAGTTTAAATCCACAGAATAAAAATAAAGAAATCTCGTATGAGTTCGTTCCGGGGCCATTTATGAGAATTTATGTGCAAGCAATAAACCATCCGGAAGAAGATTACTTATTGTTAATAGAGGAAATTAATAGAGCAAATGTAGCAGCAGTGTTTGGAGATGTATTTCAATTACTTGATAGAAAGAATGGAGTAAGTGAATATCCAATTGCTACAAGCGAGGATATAAAGACTTATTTATTAGAAAACTTGGATTGCCTAAAAGGGAAAAATATTGACGATTTAACAGAAGAAGAAAGAGAAAAGTATTTTGAGATGAGAATTCCGGCAAATATGTACATATGGGCAACGATGAACAGTGCAGATCAGGGCGTATTTCCAATGGACACAGCATTTAAGCGTAGATGGGAATTCGAATATTTAAGTGTCAATGATGATGAGCAGGTTGCAGCAATAAAAGATTATGTCATACCAATGTGTATTAAGGACAATAAAGCGGATCATTATATTGGCTGGGATAGTTTAAGAACAAGGATAAATAATATTTTGACATCTGAAAAGTGTAAAGTTAATGAAGACAAGCTTTTAGGACCATTTTTTATATCTAAAAATATGTTAGACGAGATAAAGAATAATAAAGAGCAAGTAGACGAATTAGAAGCAAAAGATGAAGCTTCTCGGACTGAGAAGGATAATGAAGCACTTAAAGATATGCATCAAAAAGAGAATAGTTATATAAAAGCATTTGAAAGTAAAGTAATCATGTATTTGTTTGAAGATGTTATGAAGATGCGTCCGGAGAACATATTTATAGGTCATCATAAAAAGAATGGAAAGATGATTTTTTCAGAAATATGTAAAGCCTTTGAGCAGGATGGTGAAGGCATATTTGGAATTGATGATATGGAAAATATATAAAAAGGGGATGAGAGACAATGACGAAAGGTTTCTTTCGTGAAAGAAAGCATTATTCTTTACAGGAAATAACAGACAATTTAATTAACATAAATATGGAAGAAACCAGACGCATTGTCGGGATTCTTAAAAAATATGGAGTAGTTAAAGCTGTAAAAAAGAATAAGCCGGATTTTGATGATTTATCAAATGAAGATATTGTCTTGACTGATGTAATAGACAGCTCAAGCGATATAGAATATATATTTGATTATGTTGGAGTTGTTGTAATCGAGGGACAAGTTTTTAAATGTTATCCTAAATATATCAAATCAACAGAACATTTATTTGAAAATCTAAAGCAGGTTTTAAAGGTTATAAAAAAATACAATGCATCAGAACAATTGATTTATCTGTTTAATGGAGAAGATGATAGTAAGATTTTTAATAGATTGGCTGTATCTATTCATTTGTTAGAGACATATTATGCTGATGGTTTGTATACAAATCAGAAAGAAATAATTGAAACAAATGGAGAAGGTGAGATTTTATGGGATAAGACTATAAATGAAACATTTGCAATTATACAGAATAACAAACCATATTATGTGGAATTACAGACCAAGAATACGATTGACAATGACTATGATTATTTTCGGCGGTTACATGAATGCGTTCTTACACAATGTAGCCGAGAATTATCAGATGCCGGACTTTTAGAATTGTTTGAATTGACAGAAGTTGAGCTGACACAAGAAGAAATATCTGATTTTGGTGATGAAAGTTATATATTATATAGGCTGCAGTCTGAGATACAAACTCAATATGTTACAAGGAAACAGAATCTTCTAAAAACAATATATACATATATTGCTAACGAGAAAACAGACAAAAATGATGTGAGCTATAGTTTATATGGAACTAATAGTTTTAATTTGGTTTGGGAAAAAGTATGCGCAGATAATTTTGGAAGTGTTCTAGATAAGAAAATAGTAGATCTTCCATTAAGTAATCCGGAATGGAATAAAATTGAATATAAAGATAAAACATTAAGAAAAGTGATTAAATCACCAAGATGGAGAAAAACAGAGTTTCCGGATGTAGAAGATCCGAAGGTGGAAACATTAAAACCTGATTTGGTATGCATATATCCTGTTGATGAACAGAAAAAAGATTATTGCTTTGGAATATATGATGCAAAATATTATTGTATAGATTATCAAATACATGGAGATAAAGCTATCATTAGTGGACAACCGGGTGTAGGTGATGTCACAAAGCAATATTTATATCAATTAGCATTTGATGATTTTATTATGAAACAGGGATACAGATATGTGCAAAATATGTTTTTCTGTCCTGATGAAGTTGGAGATAAGCAGTATGGTTGGGTACAGATGGAAATTCTAAATCATATTGGGAATAAAAGATTGGAAAACATAGCGGTTGTAAAATTATGTGCATCAAAGATGTATCAACTGTATCTTGATAATCAGACAATTAGTGAGCATGAGATTAATCAATATATACCAGATATAGGTAGACAGGAAATATCAGAGCAAAATTTTGCTAATCGAATGATGGCATATCTTATGCGTATCACAAATGCTAGTAAAATGGCCGAGGAAAAGCTTGAGATGAAAGCAGACCAAGGTAAATTGATATATCCTAGACAGATAAAAAGAGAACTTGGAGCGAAAATTATTTATGATGCTATTTGCCCGGTTGCAAGCAAAGCTTTTTATGGATTTAATCCATACGAAAAAGAAAACTATGGCAATATGGTAGCAGAGGATATAGGCAACTCTTATGGAAGATGCAATCAGATTGCAGATGCATCTATTGAAATAGAGAAAAAGATAAAAGAGTTGTCGGAAAAGGAACTTCAGAATGAAAAGGTAATTATAGATATTCTCAGGAAGTGTTTTGAGGATAAAGAAGATATAGCATCTATGGCTGAAGGTGACAACTTGGAGCTGCTGGTTGAAAAGGTTATGGAATTGGTTAGGGAAGTGTATTTGTGATGAGAAGTTATTAGAATTGGAGTGAGCCATATATGGACAAAAAATTTAAATGGAATATGTTTATTACATCATTTATACCCTTATGGTTATCAATAATGGTATCAGATATTTGGAATATAGCTGAAAGTGGAATTAAAACTTGGAGACATTGTGATTCTATATGTATGAATGTTTTTAATATATGTAGAGAAAATTGGGTTTGTGTATTTGTTGTGTTAGTAATTGGGATATTGATGCTGACTAGTATTATCTCTATAAATAGATTTTTGAGGGATAAAAAAAGAAATAACACTCCACATAAGGTTAAGATAAAAAAAGCTTTAAGGGCTAATAAATTATCTTCAGAATTCCTGTTGGCGTATATTTTACCTATGATAGCTTTTGATTTTGCAGAGTTCAAAAGCGTGGTTTTATTTATAATTTATTTTGGAATGCTTGCTTTTTTATGCATTAGAAATAGTAATGTATATACTAATATATGGCTTGAAATAAAAGGGTATCGCATGTATTTATGTGATTTAGAGACTAATATAATGGATAGACCACATATTTATGAAGAGTGTTTAGTAATTAGCAAAAATAATCTTACTATTAAAATTGAGAATGATATAGAATGTTGGGATTTTGATAATTATATTTATATTGATTTAAGATAGGGATAGGAGGCATACAATGGATAAAGATTTACTCATTGAAATTATGAACAACGCAAGAGAAAACATATATAGCTGGAGCTTATATTTTTTTAAGATAGATAGAAGAAATAATAATCCCTTTACTGCATATAAAATAAGGTTCAAGAATAATGAATACCTTCCAGAATATGCAAGAATATTAATTGATATGGTTGTAAAGTATCAGCTTGATAAAATTACAGAGATTAAAGATTATACAGGTGAAAACACAAAGGTTTCTTGCGATAGGATTGAAACGAATAATGTACTTGTTAAAGAGCAATGGGATTATTTTGTTGAAGATATAGCATGTGCTTCGGATGAAAAAATTGAAGGGAAATATAATGGATATGTACTAGAAGGAACCCCCTCTAACAATGATGGAAAATCATTGGTGTTTCTGAAAATGGCTAATCCTATAATTAATTTGAAAAATAAACGGAATGTTGTATTTACATTTGATGCGGATAATGAATTGGCTGAAATGACAGATGAGGTATGCAAGTTACGTATGGATGCAGACTGTATAGTGATTGATGAAGTAATATATTCATTCAACTATAAATTTGAAGATTTATTAAATATGGATAAGACAATGCAAAAAGTGAAAACTAAAGCACTTGAGAAGATTTTTGAACTTGATGCATTTGAAAATAAAGACGAGTTTGAACAAATGGCAAGGGCGTATAAGGCACCTAGAACTTTTATTACATTAAAAAGTGAACGCGTCAATCGGATAAAAAATAAGACAAAGAGAAAAGCAGTTGCAAGTATGTTGAATATTGAAATAAGCGATAATGGTAAGTTTGTTTTTAAGAATGAAGAAGAAGTTTCATTATTGTTGAGATATTTGTGCTTTAAAGTATTTAAAGATGCTGAGACAAAAGATTTGCTTGAAGCAAACAATGTAACAAAATTAGAATTGAATTGAAAAGAAATATTTTTATTTATAATACATAAGGCTGACTAAAAACAAGGAGAATGTATGGATGATATAGAAGACACTAATTATAAGTTTAATTCCCAAGATATTGAAAATATATGGTATATATTCTTTTGTTTAGCAGATTCAACATTTTCGTCTGTAGATGTATCTTATGGAAAAAAAGGACCATATATGTTATCTGGAGAGACAATGATGTCAATATGTAAAACTCTAGAAACTATTGATTTTTGTTGTAATAGAGATGCCTACTCGGATGCGTATACTTTATTACGGAAGTGTAGAGATGATTTAATGCAGTATTTATTTGTATTGAATGTTATACAGAACAAACATGGTTTAACGGATGAAGAAGCAGAAAAATTCACCATAAACTCGGAATCTATGATGAAAATGATAGAGTTAGATGTGTCTATATTGGTTTCAAGTGAAAGAAAAACCGACGCAGAACTAGCTATGGAAAAATGGATTTATAATGTATTGGAAAGCTCAGAAAACAAAGAAGATAGAAAACAATTTTTTGATACATCAAAATACAAATCATATTTGGTAAGTAATAATGAAAAGGTCGAATATATTTTTGATAATTTTCTTGTAGATAAGTGGTTGAGAGAGGACAGAAAGTTAAATAATTATGTCCATGCGAATGGCATTAGATTTGTAATGGATAATTATGTATATCAGAACAAAAAGGAAGATAAAGAACTTATAGAGACACTTCAAAATATTACGGATATATTTTTGAGTTTGTTGTCAGTTATAGATAGTATTAAATTTCATTCATCAGATTATCTTGATGCTTTAGAAATGGAAATGAAGCCCCAGGAGGGAAGTCAATATTGGGTATGTCCGATAATTGTTGAATATATGAATGATAGGTTTGATAAGAAACTATTACAGTATATTCAGAATAATGAAGGAAATGGCATGCAATTTATGGCAGAATATTATAATCAAAATAAAGGGTAGGAGGATGAAATATGGATTGGACAAAATTTAATAATCATGGAGAATCCCCTAATCATGCATTTGAAGTAATGTGCAATATTCTGTTTAAATATTGGCTTAAGAAAGAATATAAAGATAATATTTCGCACTTTGCCTTTATAAATGGAAGCGGTGGAGATGGTGGTGTAGAAGCATATGGACTTTTAAAGTCAGGTGATATTATTGGTGTTCAATCAAAGTGGTTTCCACAGAAAATGGAATCATCTCAATTTACACAAATTGAAAATTCATTTTATATAGCAATTAAAGTCCGTCCTAAATTAAAAAGATATATTGTTTGTGTCCCTAGAGATTTTACATCAAAGAGAATGGTGAAAAATAATCAAGTCGCTAAGGATACAGAAGAATCAAAGTGGATAAATCTATGTGAGAACATTAATAAAGAATATCCGGATGTCGTAATTGAATTATGGGATGAGACAAGCATACAAGAAAAATTATGTCTGCCAGAAACTCAGGGATGTTATAAGTATTGGTTTGAATGTTCAGATGTGTTTGAAACAGAGATTTTGACATCATATCAAAGGGCAATAAATAGTTGGGCAAAACCAAAGTACATACCTGATTTGTATTCGATGGGGTATATTCACGACAAACTTTCTTGTTTTGTCAGTAGTTTTGAAGCTACAAAGAAAAAATATGATATGACTCAAAATATATATGCTATAGTTCAGAAACTGAAAAGAGCATATGAAGATATATTGAGATTGAAATTTACAGAAAACGAAAAGGTGCTTCTTGAAAAGATAAAATCAGATATTTCTATTCTCGAAGAGTGGTTATGTATTATTAGAGAAATAGGTTCGTTAGTTGCTAGTGGTTCTGACATAGAAAGGGATAATTTTGAAAAGAAATTTGAACTTAATTGTGATTCTTCAGAGTTAAAAGATAGTTCGTTGCATTTTAGCTATTATACTCATTTTTATGAAGTAGAAAGTATTCTGGACAATATTGAAGATGATTTTGAGCAGTTTAAGCGTTGTGTGATTTCTGATAGTCATAATAAGATCATTTTTCTCGGTAATCAGGGGACGGGAAAGACGGCAGGAATTGTTAGTGAGATTA
>ERZ1034901.2899-NODE-2899-length-10480-cov-5.424748_pt1 | contig 10480 bp, 8 predicted proteins | sample MGYA00520628_ERZ1034901 | MGnify/ENA primary metagenome ERZ1034901 (study PRJEB33766, sample SAMN09781783) | gut metagenome | biome: gut microbiome | host: Homo sapiens | place: Madagascar | study: EMG produced TPA metagenomics assembly of the PRJNA485056 data... | reverse complement strand
GTGAGCCAACCTCCGCCCCTTCGGGGCACCTCCTTCCATAGGAAGGAGGGAGAGCCGTGTCCCTGCATCAAAGCCTTTCTGCATGGGGAAGGAAGCAATGCAAGAATACCCCTTTCCCGTACCGTCATTTCGAGCGCAAGCGAGAAATCTTTTTCGTTCGCGCTGAAATGGTGTATGCGTGCGAACGGAAGCGGGAAGCCTGATACTCCATGAATGTGGGATACGGTGCTTCATGCAAACGGATGAGCAAAGGGAACAACAAAGCCGCAGCAACAAAGATCCCTCGGCTACGCTCGGGATGACGATACGAGAGGAGGGATAGGCTCACATTGCGTTTAAGAGAATAATCTCGGTTGGCTGGAATCGCTGGGAGGAACAAGTCGCTGATTAACTGAAAGCACATCTGCAAAGATGTCCTTTGGACTTGCTTTTAAGGGAATCTGTCATATGCTATAAAATTTTTTTATCCCCAATAAAATAAATATGTCACATCTTGTCTAAGGGGCAATGGTAGAATAAAAATAAATAAGAATTTGATTTGGGAAAAGAAGGAAAAAGAAATAATTGGAGAAATTATGATAATAGCACATAGGATGATAGATGAAGATGGAAATGTGCAGGTCCAATCGCTGCGGGAACACAGCCGTAACGTGGCGCGCCTATGCTGTGCTGCCTGTATGGCGGTAAACTTAGGCCATGTAGGTTATTTGATAGGCTTGCTTCATGATATGGGAAAAGCGGCTGAGCCCGTACAACGACGTTTATCGGGAAGTCCAGAAAAGTATCCCCATGCCTATGCAGGAGCTCGATACTTGGTGGAGCGCTTAGAAGCAATGGAAAAGGCAGGTCCGATAAATCCTTATATGTACTTGTTGGTGGAGTTGGCGGCAACGGCCATCCTTTGGCACCATTCCGGTAGAAAGGACATGGTGGATCCTTTTGGAAAGGAAATCTGGCAAAATGGGCTGCGGAGGGGACAGGATGATGCTGTCTATGAGCAGGGGCTGCACTCTTTTTTTGAGGATTGCTGTACGGAGGAGGAGTTACAGGAGCATATCGTATTTGCAGTTAAAGAAATTGAGGGTGTGTTTAAGAAGATCAATGAAGCTTTTGGTCCGAAAGGAAGAACTCCTGTGCGTCGTCACTTTTTCATCGGGATGCTTCAGCGGTTTTTATTCAGCGTTTTGGTGGATGCAGACTGGACGGATACGTCGGCATTTATGAATGTAGAAATTCGTCCAAAGGAAAAGAAGGAGGTCTCGTGGCAGGAGGAATGGGATGAATTACAGATGCGCGAGAAAAAAAGAGCCATGCAGCGGAAGGAAGAATGGGAAAAGCTGCAGTTTTGTACCGAAGATTACATGTGCCGTTTACCCGTAAATTATACGATTGACAAAATGAGGCAGAAGATTTCCGAGGGATGTCTTCACCATGTTGCTGACGGACCGGGGATTTATCGGCTGTATGTACCTACCGGCGGTGGGAAAACATTGACCGGGCTTCGCTACATGATCCATGCGGCGAAAAGACAAAATGCAAAGCACATCTTTTTCTTTATTCCCTACAAAAGTATTATTGAACAAAATGCGGAAGTCTTTCGCAAAGTTTTAGGATCTCAAAATGTGTTGGAACATCACTCCGATGTTGTGCTTGATAGTGAAGATCCTGCCGCTATGGAGGAAAATAAAAAGCTTCTCATGCAAATGGCCCGGTGGCAGGAAACTCCCTGCATTGTCAGCACGATGGTACAGTGGCTCAATACGCTTTTCGCCGGGCCAAGGAGTAATGTACGAAGAATGGCTGGGATGGCGCATTCCATACTTCTGTTTGATGAAGTACAGACGGTCCCGAGAGAAATGGTCTTTATGTTTAATCTGGCCATTGATTTTCTCCATAAAATATTGGGATGCACAATTATTTTGTGTACGGCGACGCAGCCGGATCTGAGGCATGTGGAACAGCCAGTGCTGTATGCCAAGTCCATGGATTTGGCAGAGGGGTATGAACAGGATTTTAAAGATTTCAAGCGAACTCATGTGATCGTTCAGACTGTTCCCGGCGGGTATACCGCAGAAGGGATTGGCGATTTTGCCCAATTGCTTTTAAATGAAAACCGCAGTCTGCTGATTATCGTAAATACGAAAAAAGCGGCGGAAGCGGTGCATGAGGAAATCAAAAGGATCGAGCTGCCGGATATGGAGCTGTATTGTTTGTCTACTAATTTATGTACAGCACATCGGCAGCAAGTAATCAAAGATATTAAAAAGTGGCAGGCAAAGACAGATAAGAAGCAGGAAGATCGACTGGTCTGTGTAAGTACCCAGCTCATTGAAGCGGGGGTGGATTTGAGCTTCTCCTGCGTGATCCGGAGCATGGCAGGGCTCCCCAGTGTGGCACAGGCCGCCGGACGATGCAACCGCAATGGAGAGTCGACATGCCGGAATGTATATCTCATCAATTGCAATGATACCTTAGAGGATCTCCGGCGCTTGCCTGATATTGATGATGCAAGGCAGGTAACAGAGCGTATTATAAAGGAACATCCCCAGGAAGATTTACTATCACCAGATATGATACAAGAGTATTATCATATTTATTTTAATCAGGCAGATAAGATGAAGTATACTATTTCCTTGCCGGAAGACTGGCACAAAAGAATTAGTCTTTTGGATTTGCTGAGTACTTACCAAGAAGGCAGGATCCCGTTGCAAAAGACATGGAAAAAGGAGGATTACAATTGGAGAGGAGCCTGCACGATGACACAGGCGTTTTCCTTGGCAGAAAGCCATTTTAAAGCTATCCCAGATGAAAATGTATCGGTGATTGTACCATATGAGGAAGGGAAAATGAGGATTGCTGATTTATTGTCGGCTAAACCCAAAGCCATTCGCTCCATCCTGTCCAAGCTCCATCCCTACACCGTGAGCATCAGCCAAGGAGCATGCAAGTGTCTGGAAGAACAGCATGGCATCATACGTGCCTGTGATGGGGAAGTGCTTATTCTGCAGGAGGGATACTATGATCCGGATAAGGGAATCAGAATGAAAAAAGAAAAAATGGATTTTTGTTTTTATTGATGTTTATGTAGTTTACTGCAGAAAGAAGGGAGTATTGTGAAATATCCCAATACGATTGAAGCCCGTGTGTGGGGAAGGTATGCGCTTTTCAGCGATCCCATCACGCGGGTGGGCGGGGAAAAATATACCTATCCAGTGCCGACATATCAGGCATTGAAAGGCATCATGGAAAGCTGCTATTGGAAGCCCACGTTTACCTGGGTGATCGATGCTGTACGTATTATGCATGTGGTTGAAACAGAATCCAAAGGAATTCGTCCCATTCGATACAATGATGGGACTAATGATTTGTCCATTTATACATATTTGACAAATGTTGAATATCAGGTACAGGCTCATTTCGAATGGAATCTTTACCGGAAAGATTTAGCAAAAGACAGAAATGAAAATAAGCATTACTGGATTGCCAGGCGGATGCTGGAACGGGGCGGCCGACGGGATATTTTTCTCGGGACGAGGGAGTGTCAGGGATATATTGAACCCTGTGTCTTTGGTGAAGGAGAAGGTGCCTACGACCACTCGCCGTCAATGCCCCTTGGCGTGATGGTACATGGGATTATTTATCCTGATGAAAGCTCCAATCAAATGATGCAGGTTCGTCTGTGGCACCCTGTGATGGAAGAGAGAGGAATCATTCACTTTTGCCGCCCGGAAGAATGTCCCATGATCCGGCCTATTAGAAAGGGAACGGTTAAATCCTTTGTCATTGGAAATACAATGCAAAGCTGTGATGACTTGGAGAAGGAGATGAATAGCGATGGGATGGCTGGATCATTGCATTTCCGTATTTGATGGGAATCCTGCTTTTGTTGGGAAAATGGAACCTGGGTTAGTGCCGCTCGTCCCAATCAGCCACACAACGCAAAAGGTCAATATTGAAGTGGCTCTGACAGGGCGGGGGGATTTCGTCCGGGCAAGGGTGCTCCGGCCGGATGAAATGAATACGATCATTCCCTGTACAGAGAAATCTTCTGCGAGGACCTCTGGATTGGCACCCCATCCGTTATTTGATAAGCTGCAGTATATAGCAGGTGACTATGTGCAGTATGGTGGGGGAAAAAAGAAATTTGGCTACGAAGAATACATGAAGCGTCTGCAGGATTGGTGTAGTTCCCCTTATGCCCATCCTTATGTACAGGCTGTATACACATACCTGCAGAAGAAATGCTTGATCCATGATTTGTCAGAATATAAGATCCTTCCGTTGAATCAAGATGGAAGCTTGATGAAGAACTGGAAGGGAGGGAAAGAAAACGCTCCTGCCATTTTTCAGAATATGGATAAAGACAAAACAGCCTTTGATTCCTTTGTGCGTTTTTCCGTCAATGAAGTACGCCTTTGCGATGATCCAGATGTGTGGAAAAGCTTTCAGGACTACATGGAAGAGGAATTGCAAAAGGAGGATTATTGTTATGCAGAAGGGAAAAAGACTAAAATTTCTGAACTGAGTCCCTATAAGGTTCGCAATGCAGGGGATCGGGCTAAGCTCATCTCCAGCAATGATACGACAAATTTTACATTTCGCGGCCGTTTTCTCACCGCTGGGGAGGCCATGGCTATTGGTTACGAAGCAACGCAAAAAGCACACAGTGCGCTTCGCTGGCTGATTTCCAGACAGGGTACAACTTGTGGGGGTGAAACCATTCTGACCTGGGGAACCTGTGACGAACCTTTGCCGTCATGGAAGGTGAATACGCTGGATATGGTACGTCAGGGACAGGATGAATTTGGATTTGACTGTGATGATGCCGCACTTATCACAGATACAGAGGAGAACTTTGCTAAGGCCTTTAACAAAGTTATGCAAGGATACAAGGAACGTGTCCCTGATACGGCTTCGGTTTCGGTGATTGCATTGGATGCAGCGGTACCAGGACGGCTGGCTATCCGGTATTATCGTGAGCTGCAGGGATCCCGATTCCTTGAGCGCATTGAAGATTGGCATCGAAAATTTCGGTGGAAATTGGAATACAAGAAAGCAGAATTGAAGCCGGGGGAGAAGCCTGAGCAGGTGTCCTTTATTGGAGCGCCTGCGCCGCTCGCAATCATAGAAGCGGCCTATGGAGAGAAAGCGGATGACAAATTGAAAAAGCAGGCTATCGAGAGGATACTGCCATGTATCATCGATGGAAAAAACATCCCAGTGGATATCATGAAAAGCGCTGTATACCGGGCAACTGCAAGTGTATCGTTGGAATTTTGGGAAGCCTGTAAGGCAAGAAACATTGCATGCGCTTTGGTTTGCGGGTATTATGCCCGGAAAGGAGAAAGTATCACCATGGGATTGGATGAAAATTGCAGCGATAGAAGTTATGTATTTGGCAGGATACTGGCTTGTGCGGAACAGGTGGAAAGATATGGACAGAGTCTTTCTGGTGCAGATACGGACACGAGAGTGACCAATGCAGAACGTCTTATGGTGGCCTTTACAAAACGGCCCAAACATACAACAGATTTGCTGCATACCAAACTGAGACCTTATCTGGATCGCATCCATACTAAATCCAATTATGGATCCAGAGCGTATCTTACGATGCTGTCTTTATTAGATCGCTTAGGAACAGAAGCATTTACAGATGAACCGCTCAGTGAAAAATATTTGCTCGGCTATGCAAGCCAAAAGCTGGCTTTCATGGAAAAAAATAAAGAGTATAAAGAACAGCAGGATAATCATTGATTGTTGACAGGAGGATACCATCATGGAAACTTTACAGAAAAAAATTGATTTTGCCGTGGTATTTGCTGTATCACATGCGAATCCCAATGGAGATCCGCTCACAGGGAACCGCCCCCGTGAAACCTATGACGGATATGGAGAAATTTCCGATGTCTGTTTGAAGCGGAAAATTCGTAACCGCTTGATGGATTTTGGTCAGCGGGTATTCGTTCAGTCTGATGACCGCAGCAATGATGGGTATAAAAGCTTGAAGGAAAGAGCGGATGCCAATCCCGAGCTGAAAAAGGCTGGAAAGGATAAGGATTCTTTTGCGAAAGCCGCTTGCCAGAGCTGGATCGATGTACGCAGCTTTGGTCAGGTATTTGCTTTTAAAGGGAAAGGGAAAAGCGGGGATGGCGTTTCTGTAGGCGTACGAGGGCCTGTATCCATTCATTCTGCCTTTAGTGTAGATCCCATCATTAGCAGCAGCCTGCAAATCACTAAAAGCGTGAATGGTGAGCCAGGCGAAAAAAAGGCCAGTGATACGATGGGAATGAAGCACCGTGTAGATTTTGGGCTTTATGTGACCTACGGCAGCATCAACTGCCAACTGGCAGAAAAGACAGGATTTACCTCAGACGATGCAGAACTGATCAAAAAAGCATTACATACACTCTTTGAAAATGATGTCTCCTCTGCGCGACCAGATGGCAGTATGGAAGTCGTAAAACTGTATTGGTGGACACATAACTGTAAAGATGGACAATATTCTTCGGCTAGGGTGCATCGTCTGCTGCATATTGTCAAAAAAGATGGCGTAGAAATCGCCCGGTCTGCAGAAGATTATCAGATCACTTGTGATACGCTGCCTAATTTGGATGTGAGTGTATATGATGAAATCTGACGATTACCTGCAAATGTCAGGCATCCAACATTTTTGTTTCTGTCGCAGACAATGGGCGCTGGCCTATATGGAAATGCAATGGAGTGAAAATCTGCGTACCGCAGAAGGACGTCTGGCACATCAGCGGTGCCATGATGAAGAGTCAGTAGAAAAAAGAGGAGATCTTCTCATTGTCAGGGGCATGCGGGTGCAGTCGAAGCGGCTGGGGCTTTCCGGAGCTTGTGATGTCGTGGAATTCAAGCAATCTTCGGATGGGGTGGATTTACAGGGATATGAGGGGACTTGGATTCCCTTTCCTGTGGAATATAAACATGGACATGAGAAAGAGAACGATGCGGATCGGCTGCAGCTCTGTGCTCAGGCAATGGCTTTGGAAGAAATGCTGGTCTGCGATATTCCTCAAGGCAGTATTTTTTACATCGAAACAAAGCGCAGAGAACGCATCATATTTACAGACGAATTGCGTCATCATGCCGTGAAAATGGCAGAAGAAATGCATGACTATTTTCGACGGGGATACACGCCAAAAGTGAAAGTGGGAACCTTTTGCAATGCCTGCTCTTTGAAAGAACTTTGTGTGCCTAAGCTTTGCTCTAGGGCAGATCCAGTTAAGTATATCCGGCAGCACATGGAGGAGCTATGAGACGTTTACTGAATACACTGTTTGTACTCTCTGAAAATGGATACTTGACGGTAGATGGGGAAAACGTAGTCGTTAGCCGGGGAAAGCAGGAAATTGGGCGAATCCCCATGCATACGATAGAGAGTATCCGCTCTTTCAGTTATGCCGGAGCCAGTCCCGCCCTGATGGGAGCCTGTGCGACGAGGGGGATTGATGTATGTTTCTTTTCTCCCCGGGGCCGTTTCCTGGCACGAGTCGTGGGAGAAGAACGGGGGAATGTACTGCTGCGCCAGCAGCAATACCGTATTGCCGATGATCAGAATGTAAGCTGCTGCTATGCAAGAAATTTCATCTTGGGAAAAGTCTATAATGCGCGATGGGTATTGGAAAGGGCAACTAGGGACCATCCCCAGCGAATTCCCGTGGAAAAGGTCAAGCTATGTTCTGGTCAAATGGCCAGCCAGCTTCCCTATATCAGGAATTGTGACAATCTGGAACGATTGCGGGGACTGGAAGGAGAAGCAGCACAGCAATATTTCAGCGTGTGGAATCATATGATTCTAAGGCAAAAAGAGGATTTCATCTTCTACGGAAGAAATCGTCGCCCGCCAAGAGATCCGGTCAATGCGCTTCTGTCCTTTGCTTATGTCCTTTTATCTTTGGATTGCGCAGCTGCTTTGCAGAGCGTTGGGCTTGATCCCTATGTAGGCTTCCTTCATCGACCAAGGCCGGGGAGGAGGGGTCTGGCGCTGGATCTGATGGAAGAGCTTCGGGCCGTTTATGCAGACCGTTTTGTACTGTCTTGCATCAATCGTCAGATCATTTCATTAAAGCATTTCTTTCATCAGGAAAGTGGGGCGGTGCTAATGACCGAGGACGGACGACAGGCGTTTCTTAAAGCATGGCAGACAAAGAAACAAGAGACGATCACACATCCTTTCCTAAAAGAAAAAATGATGTGGGGGCTGGTTCCTTTTGTGCAAGCTCTCTTATTGGCTCGTACTATCCGAGGTGATATTGAGGAATATCCTCCGTTTTTCTGGAAATGAAGGAGACAGATAATGCTGGTATTGGTTACTTATGATGTAAATACTGAGACCAAAGAAGGACGGCGGAGACTGAGAAAAGTCGCTAAAATGTGTGTGAACTTTGGGCAGCGCGTGCAGAATTCTGTATTTGAATGTATATTGGATGCGGCGCAATACGCAGTATTCAAATCCAATCTGACAGAATTAATTGATGAAGAAAAGGACAGTTTGCGGTTTTATCAGTTGGGAAATTCCTATAAGAACAAAGTAGAACACCGGGGCGTCCATCCTCAGTTTTCACAGGATGATATTTTGCTTCTATAGCAGCTGGTGCGAAGTCATAGTGCTCATAGTTTTTGTGGAAGTATCGCACCATTGGGAATCGATAAATTTCCTCAAGAACTATACAAATCTTATCGAAATTATCTCATGAAAAGATATTATGCGTTTTTCCATGTGTTTTTCCTAATGGAAATTACAAAAACAGAGAAGAAATCTCATGTTTTTGCTGTCGCTCCCCATGCGGGAGCGTGGATTGAAATAAGAAAAAGTTGAACATCACGAACGCTTACAGATGTCGCTCCCCATGCGGGAGCGTGGATTGAAATATTTCCTAAATCCATTAGCATCTTGGGCATGAGTGTCGCTCCCCATGCGGGAGCGTGGATTGAAATATGGCGATGGTCATGCCGACTTTGGCGACTGCCCGTCGCTCCCCATGCGGGAGCGTGGATTGAAATATCAAGATCAGTGGAAAGAATGAAAGGTGGTAGTGTCGCTCCCCATGCGGGAGCGTGGATTGAAATATAAGAGACTCTGTAGGCATGGCCGACGGCTGTAGTCGCTCCCCATGCGGGAGCGTGGATTGAAATACTGGCCTGTACTTGCTCACCTTGGTGAACAGGCTGTCGCTCCCCATGCGGGAGCGTGGATTGAAATATGATCTTTGTGGTTTTGATCCTGAAACTCTTCGGTCGCTCCCCATGCGGGAGCGTGGATTGAAATTGCGCTTGGTGATGTTGATAATACCTATTCTGTGTCGCTCCCCATGCGGGAGCGTGGATTGAAATGCGTATTAAATTGGCGAACGAACAGGAACAATCTGTCGCTCCCCATGCGGGAGCGTGGATTGAAATGCAATATCTTGTAAAGTCTTTTGTATATTCGCCTCGTCGCTCCCCATGCGGGAGCGTGGATTGAAATTTAACCGTCTGCTTCCTACGTACCTTAAGTATATGTCGCTCCCCATGCGGGAGCGTGGATTGAAATAGAAGTGGTCAACGAGACCAGGTACACCGTATACGTCGCTCCCCATGCGGGAGCGTGGATTGAAATGTTTGCTTAAATTGTGGTGCTTATTTTACTAGTAGTCGCTCCCCATGCGGGAGCGTGGATTGAAATAGGAGGTAGTCATGGGCTTATTTGGTGGCCATAAGTCGCTCCCCATGCGGGAGCGTGGATTGAAATATGTAGGTGGAGAAGCCCTGTCTTATGAGACCGCGTCGCTCCCCATGCGGGAGCGTGGATTGAAATACGGTACATTTCAAATATGTACAAATTATCATGGATGTCGCTCCCCATGCGGGAGCGTGGATTGAAATAGTGTGTACCTCGAAAACGAAGAGGGAAAAATCAAGTCGCTCCCCATGCGGGAGCGTGGATTGAAATTCTTCTTACGATGAGCCTCAATATGCTAGTGATGGTCGCTCCCCATGCGGGAGCGTGGATTGAAATGATCAACTTAATATTTATCAGTTTTTCTAATTCGTCGCTCCCCATGCGGGAGCGTGGATTGAAATGGTTATCAGGAGCGGTACGCTGAGTATAGATATTGTCGCTCCCCATGCGGGAGCGTGGATTGAAATCTGAGACAAGTGCCATACATCAAGTGACTGCGGATGTCGCTCCCCATGCGGGAGCGTGGATTGAAATTCCCGAAGATATGCGGAGACAAGCTCGCCTCCGATGTCGCTCCCCATGCGGGAGCGTGGATTGAAATTCTTCGACTCGGTCAGCTCTGTCTCGGCTGTTTCGTCGCTCCCCATGCGGGAGCGTGGATTGAAATATTACGATGTCTCGGAAGCCTGGAATTGCGCATGGTCGCTCCCCATGCGGGAGCGTGGATTGAAATACTGCCGCATAGGTAGCCTGGAATTGGCAATAAAAAAGCCCTGAAGGGGGCTTTTTTATTTT
>ERZ1034901.2897-NODE-2897-length-10482-cov-6.653112_pt1 | contig 10482 bp, 1 predicted proteins | sample MGYA00520628_ERZ1034901 | MGnify/ENA primary metagenome ERZ1034901 (study PRJEB33766, sample SAMN09781783) | gut metagenome | biome: gut microbiome | host: Homo sapiens | place: Madagascar | study: EMG produced TPA metagenomics assembly of the PRJNA485056 data... | reverse complement strand
ATAGTTGATAGTTTAAAGTTTATAGTTTTGACTGAGCAGGAGATATATTTGGAAAGGTATGATTGGACCGTACATGTAATGTACGATGTCCACTCAAAGGATGCCATGAAGGTAAGAAGGCATCTTCGGGATTTGGGATGCGCCGGCATTCCTCTCGAAGATGCCTGTAATCTCGTGCTCGAAGGTCAGCCCAACAAAGGCATCACCTATTCCAACATAGATACCAGAAAAACGATAGTAGTAATAGGCTGGACCACCTCCAAGGCAGAGTACACAAATAGCCTCACCCACGAAATGCTCCACGTAGTTCAGCACATATCCGAGCAGTTCCTTATAAATATGTACACCGAAGAACCTTGCTACCTCCTAGGCTCCCTCTGCCAAGCCGCCGCCAGCAAGTAGCTGCCAGCAAGCACCAGCTAGCAAAGCCCCCTCTAGCCCCCGTTCCTCAGCATTCCATGCTGAGTCCCCCATATTTATAATAAGTCTAAACTATGCAGAAATTCCCCCAACCCCGATACAACCTATCAAAAAAATCCCTACCTTTGCGCCCAGAAATTACAAACGCATAAAACATTGATTCATGAAGAAATTATTATTTATCCTAATGGCAGTTCTGTCATTATGTGCATGCAGCGATAGCGAAGATTCTGCAGAAGTATCAAACAAATTCACTATTGATGGGAAAGGCTACCCAATAGAACAAATAACAGTCGGCGGTTATTTTATTAAAGTAAAATCAGGCAATTACACCTTGAATGCAATCACAAATGATAGAGTTACTCTTGGTAAGAAAAACTACCTTACGGCATACCCTTCATTTAATGCCGGTGTATGGAAAGACTACGGCGACGGCTATGGTTCTGGAGAGTTTACCTTTAAATGTGATAATGGGGATATAACAAAGTCCTCTTATATACTAATAAAAGAAAATGATGAGGACAATAGAATATATATAGAGGCTTTATTTGGTAATGGAACAAAAACTGTGACACTTACATATTTCGGAACAGTCGATATCAGCCATATAGTAAAAAAGGAGTGAGCCTTGCGCCCACTCCTTTCTTTATTTATTCCAATCTATCCAGTTCATCCACCGCATCCATCATGATTCTGTCAATATTCTGGTTAGCGAAGTTGATGCTCTCGGTATCAGAAGACTTATCTCTGAGCTTCTTCCATCGCTTCATCTGCTTTTCTGCCAGCTCGATGATTCTAACCTTGGCAGCCTCCTTGGAGTTTTGGAAGTGGAAATACTCACCGATGTTCGTGATTCTCTTATCAATCGGAACGTTCTTCGATTTCAGGCGGTCCACGTTGGCCATGGTCTTTTCCATTTCGTCCTTGTAGTTATACCACTTGCTCTTGGTTCGCTGCAAACTGCTCTGCTCATTTGGCGTATAGAGTAGGGAGCGAAGGAAAGGAATATCCTTGGTTTCCGTATCTTTACCATGCTTGATAACACCGATAGCCCGCTCAGTAAAGGTAGCAGCGCCACCGCCAATGCCACCGATGTAGTGATTCAGCATACTAGGGTTTGTTACCATATCCAGGAAACTATTACCCAGCATATCTTCATTACCCTTGGCTACATCGTTGGTCTGTGCATTCACCCATTTATTCACAGCCATATATCCGTCAGGCACACCCTTGTAGGCTCTCTGCCAAGCAGGGGAATTTTCATTCCAGTCACCACGTCTTTCAATCGGCGCACCCTTCCAGTCGGTGTTTAACTCCCATTCCACGAAAGGAGATATGGCAGAAGGAGAGAAAGCCTTGATCATCTCGTTCAATGGCTCCTTGCCAGCCGAAGAGTTACCGAGATAGTCCATTACCGGCACAAGCTGCGACATACAGCCAACGGCATCCAAGGCAGGGTTCTTCTGTCCGCTTACATTTGGCGAGAAGGTCAAGCCAGCCGCCAAGTCGCCAAGACCATAGAAGGCTCTCAACTCAATAGCAAGCGGAATAGTAACAAACTGGCCGCCGCCCTTGTAGATGCAGAGATTGTTTCTTCTCACGTAGTCAGGCAGCTCGCCGTATGGATCCTTCACGCCCTTTCTGTCCTTCTCGTCCTCACTCGCAATCAGCACGTTGTTTCCAAGTGCAGCCAGCGCACCAAGAGCAAAAGGAATGGCAAGCATATTAATAGAAGTACCCACAGGATGATTCTTCAAGTTCTTCACAAGAAGGTTCGTACTCTGAATACCGGCATTGAAGAACATAGAACAATGTCTCAGATAGCTAGCCGTAAATCCGTAAACCCATCTTGCTGCCGCCTTGCTGCCAGTCATTTCTCCGTTCTTGAAACTCTTGATGGCATCACCGCTACCATGGCGGTTGAAGTTGGTAGATACCTCCTTCGCATCATAGACAGAACGGATGATAGAGCGGTTGCTGTCACGACTCGTACAATAGGTAGCGAATCGGGCGATATTCTCAGCCACCTCATTCACGTTCGCTAGGTTTCCGAAGAAGAAGTCTCTAAGGGCAGCACCGCCCTTGTCAATCTTGCTTCTTTCGCCCTTCACGTCCTTCTTATACCCCTTGGTCCAGTCCTTCATGTTCTTGATCTGTACCCAACCAGTTTCGCCGCCGTTCTCCATGAACTCCTTGAAATATCGCTGAACCTTGTCAGAAGTATCAAGCGTGCCATTGCGATACTTGGCAAACAAGCCCAAGCCAGTAGTTCCGCTTAAATCCTTGAAGCTGATATTCGATGCACCCTTATACAAGCCCAACTGCGCATAGTATTTCGCCCAGAGCGCACCATATCTTGCACCCTCCTTAGAAGTAACGTTGCTCGATGCAAACTCCGCATCACGCATGATGTTTCGCATCACGAACTCAGGGTTATAAGATGTACACAACTGCGCCATCATTCTTGATATAGAACTCAATGGCTTCATAATACCCTTGGCACCCGAGTTCTCCAGCAATCCATTCAGAGCCTGCGCTGCTCTAGGATTTCCGTTGATAACAAAAGAATGGGTCCTGCCGGCAATCTTCACATCTACGATGTGCTGCGATTTGTTCTCTGCTCTCTGGAACTTATAGCCGATTCTTCCTCTTCGATACACCTTTGTCGCCAACCCCTTTGATTCCAAATCCTTCATTTCCATATTGAAGTCTGCTACTATCTGATTTATTTCATCAGCCGTAGCGTCCTCGGGAATGTCTGGGTAACGCTCCACGGTGGTGTGAGTGATAGGGTCATCGGCGTACCAAACCCTAGTCTCCGTCACAAGATTATTGTTCGAGTTGTTTCTTACGAATCTTGCAAATGCCTGACGGATAGCGTTCATACCGCCATTCTTGATAGCTCTGTTACCCATCGCACCAATCTGCGCCAGTACGTTTGTTTCGCTCAGGTACTTGTGTCCTCTCGCTCTCATGATCGTGCTTCCGATGTAACTCTTCGGGTCGCCCTGCTCAGTAATGTAGCCATAAGTATCTTCTGCTGTAGCCTCATCATACTTTCTCAAAGGCACATACCAGTTGAACATATCAGACACATGACCGTAAAGCTCTCTGCTGATAAGACCATTCTTATAGTCAGTATCAATAGAATACTGGGTGGCAGCCTTCACCTTATCCCAATAGTCCTTAACAGACCCCTTCTTGATACTCTCCATCTTCGCTTCTGAATCCATCACGCTAGCGATAGCCTCAGCATCATCGTAAGGATCAGAAGATTTAGCCACTTCCTGTATAGCGTGAATACCCGAATAGTCATGTTCGCCAGCATCAAACTTATTGTCACTATCCACGTAGGTACGGATGAAATCGTCCATGCGCTCATAATAAGTCTTCAAGTCGATGTCTCCACGCTCTAATTTCTCGTCAAGGGTAGCTTTCTCGTTGTTCCAATCGAACTCCACAGTATCAGCTAGCTTCTTGGTCTTCTCGTTCATGCGCATATACTTCAAGGCATCACGCACATACAAGATACGGTTTCGCTCCAAACCATGCTTGGTAATCATATAGAGATTGAAGTTTCTTATCTTCTCATCATCCTTCTTTCCGTCGAAAGCATCCAGTACGCCTGCCATGGCCTTATCAAGAGGCTTCATCACATTTCGCTCAAACATCTGAGCCGCATCACTCATCGCACCCTGCATGGTGTTCTGTAGTATATAAGGATTCTCCGAAGAAGCAATATCCTCAATCTTCTTGTCAGGCACAATCGCATTCATCAACTTCTTCAACGAAAGCATATTGTCCATATAGCTCTCGGTGAACATATAGCCATGTTCGTCAAGCGAACGGTGGTATCTGTCAAGTGCCGTGCCGGCAGATGGGGTAGTACGGAAGTGAATCTGTCCGTCTGTAGCCTCATCCCACTCGTTCTTGGTAAGACTCTCCATACTTCTAACCTTTCCGTCATTTCCGTAGAACATGCCATCATGCGCCACAACTACAGGCACACGCTCATGGTCGAGACGGTATTTCACCGCCTCGGCTCTCAGTTTCCAATAAGGATCATTCGGATTCTTCTGCATGTTCTTGCTCAACCAGAGCAGATACTTCACATCTTTAGTATTAGGAGCAACACGATAACCGATTTCGTGAAGGAAATCAGATACCTTATTCTTGATACCATTCCAGAAGCCAGCTTCGCCCTTGCCATCCTCGGCGAGTCGGGCGATACCTTCCTCAATAGCATCATAGATATTCAGAGGATTGAACTTTCTCTCCTCATCCACCAGCTTCTTCAAAGCCGCGTTATCTGGCTTATCCAAGTCGTACCATACATCACGAAGGAACTTGTCGAATCGTTCATCACCAAACAACTCTCTCATTCCCTTGTGTCCGACCACCTCATGCCAGATAGTCTTCTCGGCAGTATATCTGTCGTGGATATTAGGCATGTAAAGATTCACCTCGCCAGTCTTCTCGTCATACCAACCGGTAATCTTTCTGCCTTCCTCAATGGCAGCCTTAGCTGCCTTGTTTGTGATCTCATCAACCGATGAAACCATGTTCACCTTTGCGCCAGTCTTCTCTGAGAGTTGTGTGATATGGGAAGACACAGGAATGCTAGCCTTTTTGTTAACAATCTCATCGTTAAGCTCTGCTCCCTTTTGGAATCTTTCATAATCAAGATTTCTGATTACGTTCTCCAATGCTTTGTCAAGTCTGTCAAGGTCAGTCGTTGTGTCAACGTGGAATCCAAGCATCTTTTTTATGGCATTGAAGATTCTTCTGAACCATCCTTTTTGAGCAGGAATCTGAGCTGCTATCTTTCTCCATTCTGGGTTAGCCAACTCAGTTATCATTTCGGCAGGATTTTTTAGTGCGTAAGGCTCAGTACCACCGATATGTTTATCAAAGTAAGACTTTATCTCGTCATACAAATCAACTACCTCTTTAGCTGCATTTCTTTGTGATTCAGTAAGCAAATCACCATGGCCCTTTCGATAAAGATTGATAATGTCAGATGTCACAACGTGCAACATTTCGTGGCAGATTGTAGAAGCAAGTTCTTGTTTGCCGAATTGAATTGAAGATAAGAAGTCTGTATCTATCAATATGTAGTTCTTTGGATGATAATAATATCCCTCGGTATTGACCTTTTTATAAGCCTCACCTTTCAACTTTGTTCCAAGAACATCAACTAAACCTTCAATGCGGTCAAAAATCTTTTTAACGTCAGCATCGCTGTTGTAGTCATTAAAAATCCTTTCAACCTGTTCCTTGCTTGCCCAATCTCCTTCTTCGAGACCATACTTTAATCGGATATTATTGAATCTTTCGAGAAGATATTCTTTAGCTCTTTGAGCAGCTGCCAAAGAGAGCGCCGTTTCTTTGTAATCTGAGAGTACCCCTTTTCTGCCGGATATTCGCACACTATCCCCTTGTGAAACTCCACCCATTCCTCTGGAGTCATTTCCTTCGGCTGTTTCGGTTCCAATAGCACTTTTGATTTCGTTGATGTCTGATTTCCTGTTGAATCCATATCTCTGTTCTATATCTTTAAGTTTACTATCCAACGAGTCAATGACAGATTTTAGACCTTCATACTTTTGAATAGGATTTCCTTTTTTATCATATTTAAAAGTATCAATATACTGTTTTGTAGCATATTTGTTTGCCTCTTTTTCTATGTTAGGCTTTTCAGAAGAATCCCCATAAAGTCTTTCAACCTCATCATCGAATCTCTTTTCAATCTGCGAAGATACGTTTTTATCTACATCTTCGGGAATGATTCTACTATTCTTAACATCTTTTGTATCTGTTTTAGAATACTGCAAGCCTCTGTCCTCACGGAAGTGGGTGCCTTCATCCTCAGAAGTCTTGCGCTCCTCCTGCACCTTCACGCCCATCTTTGACAGGCGGTCAAGTACTGGCTTCAACTGCTCTGGCTTAAACTCAGCAAGCATATTATTGCCTCTTGTTTCGAAGTTATTGCCATTAACCAGTTTCAGCAAGTCTTCGTCCAAGAAGTATTTGCCGCCCTTCGCCTTGCTCTTTGGTACACGAAGTTCGTAGTAGTAGCCGCGAGAGTTGTCTATGCGCTTCACATTCACATCACCATCCGATGAAGTAATCTCGTCAATACCGCCATGCCAAGATGAAAGTTCAAACTTCTCTGTTACGCTGTTGATAGGCGCATCTGTAGTCAAGCCCTTAGGGTCGAATCTATCTGGCATCAAGATACCAGTCTTCACCTCGCCAGTATCAGTTGTATATTTCACCAGCTGACCGCCCAAGCCCTGATCCTTGCTGTCAACCAAAGCCTGCATCAGGTTACCAGTCACGATATAACCATTCTTGCGGCTCTCATTGCTAGTCAGTCTATCCCAGTTATCAAAGTTTTGGTTCAATACTCTGAGATGGCTGTCTCCCATACCGGCAGCCTGCTTGGTCATGCGGTCGATAGAACCGATAATATCCACCTTGTTTTCACCAGAACCCACCTTGCCGGCAATAGGGAAAGTAATCTTTCTTCTGCCATCCAAGGTAGCAAAGGAAACGGAAGAGGCGTTAGGCGAGAAGTTATCAGTAATCTTGATGTCAATAAGTCTACCGTAACTGTTGCCGAATCCGCTCAACTCGTTTGGATTGTTCATATCCATAGGCAGAACGAAAGCGCCGTTAGTATCGAAGGTATCAAGCACACGCTCAAACATTTCAGCCTTGGCTTTCAGGTTCTTCACCACATCGTTCAGCTTATCTTTCTCCTGATTGTAGATGTTATCATACTGATAGCCTGCCATCTTCTCTATCTGCTCATCGCTCATGCCCGAATCCTTCTGACCTTTCTTAGCGTCCTTGATATATTTCTCCTTCGCTTTGGTTGCAGCCTTCACGGCACGTTCCTCATACTTCTGAGTCTCGTCCGCAATCTTCTGGTCAAAGTACTCCTTCACGGCAGCCTTCTTCTCGGTCTTGTATTCATCCCATGTCTTGCCGCCAGTCAAGCCTTCCTGCGAAGCCTTCACCTCAGAAGCCTTCATAGGTTTCTTCAAGATGGCCATGTTCACCTTTTCTATATAGGTATTGTCGGCAAAGGCGTTATCGCCGCCCGGCTCTGCACCCTGCTTCCAAACTTCCTTATGGAGAGTCTTAGCCTTCAAAGGCAGCTCGGTAATCTCCAAGTCATTTTCGCCCATTTCGTTGAGTCGCTGAATCTCATTGGCATAAAGCTCGCCAATCTCCTGCAACATCTTCTCCTGCTCAGAAACTCTCAGCAGGGCCATACGCCCAAGCAACTTGCTTGCATCGGCACCAGCTTCTTTTCCACCAAGCTTTCCTCCAGAAGTAACAATGAGTCTCTGAGGGGCAATAGTAGATAAATCTTCACCGAAAGAACTTTCCCATCCGAATGGGTCTGCCATCTTTGAATACAAGTCCAAATGCTCTGCCATATATTCTCTGACAACCTTATCACCATACTTATTGATAATATCAGAAACCTCCATGTCGTTGAACTTACTCTTCTGAGAAGAAGTAGTATTGGCATCAAGCGACTTCAACTTAGCCTTGAACATCATCAGCAATCGCTGCTCAGATGGAATTTGAGAAACAATATACTCATATCTACCACGGTTAACCTGTCCTGTTCGGTCGATACGACCACGCATCTGTACTTCCTCGTTTACATCTGGCTGTTGCTGAACAACAATCATAGTACGTGGCTTGTGCTCTACATCGTACTCCACAGAGTCATGCAACGAAATACCTGTAGAAGCACTTCGGTTAAGAATCAAGGCATCAATCTTGTTGGTATTAAAATCAAGGGCAAGTTTCTTTTTGTCCGTATCAGTACGTTTAACTTTTGATACAGTTCCATTTGGATTCTTAACAAACATAGTTTTTCTGCCAGTCAACTCGCCTACACGATAACCAGCTGCTTCGAGTTCGTCACGAACAACATCAATAGGAGAGAGTGAAAGACCTGTTGAGGCATTCTTAATATTCTCCTCGATTTCATGATAACGAGCAACGGCATCAGGACCCAAGTCTTCAAGATTGAATGTGCCGAATGTCTTATTACCCATGTCGTCTGTTTGATCGTAGCGAAGAACACCCTGCAACCCCTTCATCAAGACAACGCCCAAGTCTGGTGCTTCCATTTCTGCATTAGCCTCATACTGTTCCGTCTGACTTTCATTTGTATTATTAAGGGCGATAACTACCTTTTCTCCATTCTTTAAATGCTCGATGGCACTCTTAGCTGCTTCTCTTGCTTTCAAAGATAGAAGTACCTGCTGAACCATATTATAGGTTCTGCTAGCAAATGGCTGGTTATGAATACCAAGGTCTTTTGTTCCCTGTCTGTTTTTGATGGATGCTTGGATAGCAGCAAGTTCATCATTGCGCTTATCAAGATAAGCACCTACGTAAGTTCTTTGGAAATGGATAATATCATTGAACAAACTGATGATACTATCATACTGTTCTCTCTGTTCTTCAACAACAACTGGATCGTCTATCGTTTTCCAATCAATAGTCACGCCAGTCATATCTCGTTCACGGCGAATAAACTGACCGCTGGCAGTAAGTGCTTGCGACATGACCTCCTGCAAAGTAGCTCCACCTCGTTTGATGGCATCAATGAGTTCGGATGGTTTCATTCCTGCCTGGTTCATAGAGGTACGCAAAGCGTAGATAGGCATATTGTCTGGTCGCTTTGCATAGGTTGCTGATAGGAAAGTGATAGCGTTGAGCTTTGGAACAACATATTGCAAATAAGCAGAACCACTGCCTTGACCTCCTGCCTTGTGACTCTCATCCATGATAACGTTGGCATTCTTTGCTATAGCTTCCAGAACATCACGTTTTCTTTGTCCGTTCTTTGAACCTTTACCATTCTTTCTAACCGTTTTCTTTCCATCCTCATAGTCCATAGTTCCACTAGAGAAACTATCATACGTAGTAACGATATAGTCATATCCGTCTGGTAACTTACCATTCTTTTGAAGATAATCCATCACTCGCTCCTGCTCTTTGTCAGAAGGTAATTGATAGACTAACTTGCCTTCCGAATCTGTCATGTCGGCAGAGTGCTCCTTATCCTTTGCAGCCCAAATAAAAGGACGCAAGTCAGAATTACCAATGCTCTTCAAATCTCTGTACATATCGCTAAATAGAGCCTTCTTGGCTGTAATAAATACAGGAATCTTACCTTGCTTATAGGCAAAGCGAATCATGGCAGCAGCCTGTCTTCCCTTGCCGATACCTGTCATGTCACCGATAATGAAAGCATTTCCTTGCTTAGCTTGATGGATTGCAAGTGCAACGGAATCCGCTTGCTCGGATGCAAGTGCATGGTGCATGTCGTCTGCATCGTTATAGCCAAGTTCATCAACCAAGAAGTTATCAACATCACCAATCTTCTCCAAGGCTTTCTTTGTCGCTTTGGCTTGGTCGGCAGGAATAACCGAGTTGAGACTGAAAGGGTTGTTGCTTTGAGGAACGTATTTCACCTTTTCGGTACTCAACTCACGTTTAGGAGGTTCTTTTACCAGTCGCTGCTGTCCCACTCCCCCGGCAGGAGATTGTTCAGAAACTCCGCTAGATTCAATTCTTCTTCCATGTATTCCATTGGAGTCATATCCTCCTCCGTTGTTTCCTTTGCCCAATCGCTCTCCTCTAGTGGAATCATTGGTTCGTTCAGAGTCTTGTTCTGTAGATAAATCCCCTCCTCGGTCTCGTTCACCAATTCTACTGCGAGATTCCACAGTTGTTTCTCCGTTGGCATTTTTGTTGCTTCCCAATTCGGATAGACTGGCATTGACAGGTTGCTCGTCTCCCAATAGATGTCCTTCCAGACCGATTCCATTGTTTCCTCGTCCGTCTCGTCCAGATTCTCGTACTCCTTCTTTAGCAGGTGTACGAACATCCATATCAGAGTGAACTCGCTTACTTTCTCTTCCTTGCTTGTCGAGAATACCATCGGACTGCTGTTTGTTACGTAATATGTCATCTTCAATTCGTTTATAAAGTTCGTCATAATCTTTCACGGCTTCCGCTCTA
>ERZ1034901.2896-NODE-2896-length-10483-cov-5.234657_pt1 | contig 10483 bp, 5 predicted proteins | sample MGYA00520628_ERZ1034901 | MGnify/ENA primary metagenome ERZ1034901 (study PRJEB33766, sample SAMN09781783) | gut metagenome | biome: gut microbiome | host: Homo sapiens | place: Madagascar | study: EMG produced TPA metagenomics assembly of the PRJNA485056 data... | reverse complement strand
GCACCCGTGAGGGCCTTTTGACCGCCCGGCTGAACGGCAAGCAGGTTGGCCGTAAAAAGGGCACTGGCTTTGAAACCAAGAAAGCCAGAGAGGCCAAGCAGGTGATAAGTACGCACTGCAAAGCATTTGGCGGAACACTGGACGATGCCGAGTGCATGAAGCTTACTGGATTGGCTCGTAATACCTATTATAAATATAAAGGGCAGATACGGGAAGAACTGACCGACAAGGAAAAACTTCCATAAGGAGTTCCTGAATCAGAAAAGGATACGGTGCGACTGCAAAGCGTGCGGTATCCTTTTTTTGATTCGTTACGTTTTTTGAATCAAAGAATGAACCGGGTCTTTTTTGTCTAGAGCTTTCCCATTTTGAGGGCGGCGGTTTCAATGCGATTCACAATGCGTATCAGAAAAATTGCGTATGATCAGTGCATCTGCTCCAGACGATTCCACCGGTCTATGCCAAGAAAATATTTGAGCTGATAAAAAGATTCGATGTCAGCTAAGGAGCATGCATGAATTACCAATCTTGATGGTTTCAATAAAAAGGCATCTGGATTTTTTCTCGAAGATATGTGAATTGGAAAAATCAACGGTTGAAAGCTCCGGGCTGAACCGATATAATAAACTCAAGGATTAAAAAGCAAGTATTCCGGGCATGAAATGCTTGCAGGATGCGTAAAAACGAAAGTAAGGAGGCGGCGGTATGGGATTCCGGTTAAACATCAAAGGGCAACTGAACAGCATCCACTTGGCAGAGGCGAAGGCGCTGTGGCCGCTGTTTGAGGCGGTAGTCAACTCGATTCAGTCAATAGAAGATTCGCCCAATAAAACTTGCGGTAAGATCGAAATCTATGCACAAAGAGAGGACACAGGGGAAATTCGGCTTGATGACGGAAAGCCGGATAAGGACGAGCCGCTGGAAAAATTTGAGTCTTTTACAATTGCAGATAATGGACTGGGCTTTAATACAAAGAACTACGAGTCCTTCCAAACGGCATATTCGATGCATAAGATATCGAAAGGCTGCAAGGGCATTGGTCGATTTCTTTGGTTGAAGGCTTTTGACTCTGTTGAGATCAAAAGTGTATTCGCTGAAAATGGAAAGTTCTATAATCGGACATTTTCCTTTACGGCGGATGGTATTGAACCGGAGGACGATAATCTGAAGGAAACGGAATCGCAGGAAAACTGCACCCAAATTACGCTGAAAAATTTTATGCCGCGTTATCGGAATGCTGCACCGGTAGAATTGAACGTAGTTGCAAAGAAAATCATTGAGCACTGCTTGCTGTTTTTTGTGACAGGAAACTGCCCGGAGATTGTACTGAGAGATGACCAGAAAACGATAAATCTCAATCGGTATTTTGATGAAAAAATTAAGGATTCAATTTGCCAAGATGAGTTTTCAGTGAAAGAAAAGCAATTTAAAATTTATCATCTGCATTTTCCGAGTGGCGTGACGAACCATGAACTGCATCTGTCAGCGAATATGCAGGACGTCAGTGCGGTTGACCTGAAAAAGCATATTCCGGATTTGCAGAAAAAGATTACCCCCGAAAATGGAGAAATGCCATTTTATTATGTGGGCTATATTACAAGTCCTTACCTTGACTCCATAGTGAATACAACAAGAACGGAGTTTGAGTTTGACGAACACCATGGGCAAACGTCGCTTTTTGGGGTCAGCGAAGAAGATATTCTTTCAACTGCGGTAGAATTTGTAAAAGCATACCTGAGTGATGATCTAAAGAATATTGATGCTCAGAAACGAGATGAAATTGATCGATTTGTTGCGGAAGAACGACCGACATACCGTTATATGCTTCATAAAAGACCGAATGTATATGATGAAATTCCGGCCAATCTGAAGCCGGAGGCTTTGGAACTCGAACTTCACAAGCAACTGCAAAAATGGGAACGAGAAATCAAAAAGCAAAGTGTTGAACTGGAAGAAGCTGCAAAAGAGGCTGTGAAAAAGGAAGATGCCTCGTATAAAAAAGTTTTTGAGACCTACTGGGAGTCGATTACTGAAATCAGCAAAACCAGCCTGGCGGAGTATGTGACCCGTAGGAAAACACTGCTGAAGCTACTGGAAGATGCACTGACCGTGCAGAAAAATGGTCTTTTCAAAAAAGAAGAAGTGATCCATTCGTTGATCTGCCCGATGCAGCATACATCGAATGACGTTCAGTTTGAAGAGATGAATCTGTGGGTCATTGATGAACGACTGGCCTATCATAAATTTTTGGCATCAGATAAAACACTGAAATCCATGCCGCTTATTTCCAGTGAAAGCTGCAAGGAGCCAGATATCGCAGTTTTCGACCATGCGTTTGCTTATTCAGATAGTGATGAACCGTTTAATTCGGTGACGATCATAGAGTTTAAGAAACCGGATAACGATAATAAGAATCCCATCAATCAGGTTGGCGAATACGTTGATAAAATCCGGCAAGGACTAAAGAAAAAACTGAACGGTCAATCGTTTAATGTTACAGAGGGAACCGTTTTCCGCTGTTATATTATCTGTGATCTGACGGATAAAATGCGGACGCACTGCAAGAATAGTTCCCTGCTGGTGACACCGGATAACTTGGGATATTCTGGTTATAACCAATCGCGTCATAGCTATATAGAAGTGATTTCTTACGAAAAACTTTTGGGTGATGCGAAAAAGCGCAATGAGATTTTCTTTGAAAAGCTATTTGGACCGATGCCGGGCAAAATGAGCCACATGCCCGAAAAATAAAAAGGGGGAACTATAAAATGCCCAGAAAAGCAGCCGTTTCCGATGTAGATAAGATGCGTGACATCGAAACTTATACCCATGATGATAAAAAGCGTACCAACAATCCGCCGGTGGGCATGGCACAGCACGATAAGTCAGAGGAAAAGGTAAAAACGTATCAGTTTGATCCGCACCTTGATCCGACTCTGCAATGGGCGGGCAAAGCAGAGGGCACAAGCTTTGACGTTCCGACTTCTTCCATCCATATCCATGAGTCCATCAAGCCGCACAATATCATTGCGCATGTAACTAAGGCGTATAGTAAAGCCGAAAAAAACCAATATGAAGGCCAGACGAGTATGTTTCCGGCAGACACAGCCGCCGAGCGGATGCGCCGCCGCCGGGATACGATCGAGTTTTATCAGCATGGTGTAGACTGGACAAACCGCATGATCGCAGGCGACAGCCTTGTGATTATGAATTCTCTGCTGGAAAAAGAGGGCATGGCTGGGCAGGTGCAGATGGTCTATATGGACCCGCCTTATGGCATCAAATATGGATCGAATTTCCAACCATTTATAGACCAAAATATAGTAAAAGATAAAGATGATGACCTTTCTCAAGAGCCGGAAATGATAAAAGCGTTTCGGGATACATGGGAACTTGGAATACACTCTTATCTTAGTTATCTGCGAAACAGATTGCTTTTGGCTAGGGAATTATTAGCCGAAACAGGAAGTGTTTTTGTTCAAATTAGTGAGTCAAATGTTCACTTAGTACGGATGCTGTGTGATGAAGTATTTGGTTATCAAAATTATATAGCGCAGATTTCATTTAAGACTAAAAAGATGGCGTTGGGACGCACATATCTTGCATCTACAAATGATTATATAATTTGGTATGCGAAAAATGAAAAATTGACAAAATTCCATACTTTGTTCACACAAAAAGAGGTTGGTGCAGGAAGCCAGTATACTTGTGTAGAGATGCCAGACGGCAAAAGAAGAAGAATGACACGAGAAGAAAGAGATGATCCAACATCTCTGCCTAAAGAGGCACGGATATTTAGGACACTGGACTTGCATTCCTCTGGTCGTACAGATTCATGCGTTTTCGATTTTGAATTTAATGGTGAAATATGTTCTCCACACCGTGGAAGAAGCTGGAAAACAAATAAAGAGGGTATACAAACACTGATTAGAAAGAATCGGCTCATAAAACTTGGGGATAGTCCGGAGTATGTCTTGTACTATGACGATTTTCCGGTGATGGCTTTGACAAATATTTGGAATGATACTCAAGGGGCTACGGATAAGAAGTATGTCGTACAAACATCGGAAAAAGTAATTCAGCGTTGTATGCTAATGACTACTGATCCTGGAGACCTTGTGTTAGATATTACCTGTGGTAGCGGTACAACTGCCTATGTTGCTGAGCAGTGGGGGCGCCGCTGGATCACATGCGATACATCTCGTGTTGCTATTACACTTGCAAAACAGCGCTTGATGACGGCTACCTTTGATTACTATAGACTGGCGCATGAAGAGCAGGGTGTGGGTAGCGGTTTTGTGTACAAAACAGTTCCGCATATAACCCTCGGTTCAATTGCTAACAATGATCCTCCTGCACAGGAAATTTTGTATGACCAGCCGGAAATCGATAAGACAAAGGTGCGCATTACCGGCCCGTTTACCGTGGAGGCATTGCCTGCACCGGTGGTAAAGCCGCTGGATGATCTGGCAGAGCTGGAAGAAGATCTGAGCGCAAAACAGACAGATTGGCGGGATCAGCTGCTGGCAACTGGTATCATGGGACGCGGCGGTGCAAGACTGGAATTCAGTAGAGTCGAACCGCTGTCTGGCACAACGTATCTTCAGGCAGAGGCCGAGACAAAGGAGGAAACCCCGCGCCGTGCGGTGATCTGCTTTGCGGGCGAAACAAAACCGTTGGATTGCCGCGTGGTTTTGATGGCATTGGAGGAAGCGCAAAAACAGTGGCCTGCTCCGAAACTAATTATTTTTGCTGCGTTTCAGTTTGACCCGGAGGCGGCAAAAAATATTAGTGAATATAATTGGCCGGGGGTGGATTTGCTGCCAGTCCAGATGAACACAGACCTGATGACCGAGGATCTGAAGAAAAAGCGTTCTTCGGACCAGTCGTTCTGGCTGATTGGACAGCCGGATGTGGATTTGATCCACGATAACAGAACCAAAGACCGATACAAAGTAAAGGTCAATGGCTTTGATTACTACGACGTGAAAAAAGGTACGGTGGAATCGGGCAGTACCAGCCGGATCGCAATGTGGATGCTGGATACCGATTACGATGGAATGTGCATCGAACCGGATATGGTATTTTTCCCGATGGGCGGTAGCAAGGATGGCTGGAATAAGCTTGCCAAAACACTGAAAACCGAGATCGACCCGGACCTGATCAAGACTTATGCAGGAAACGAGTCACTCTGGTTCAAGGCGCCCCAGAATACACAAATCGCCGTTAAAATCATCGATGACCGCGGCATCGAGAGTATGAAAGTAATCAAGGTGGTGAGTGAAAATGGCTGGAATCGATAAGCTGATCATCAATTCGGCATATCGGGAGCCGGAACATCATTGGAAATACGACCTGAACGGACAGACATTTGTGCAGGAACCGGGCCGTAGGCCAGCCGGTTACTTTGTGGCCGGACAGGGCACGAACCAGTATAATGACATCGGTCGCTTTATTGAACTGGAAATGGTGAACAAGATTCGGCCCCGTGTCAAGGCGTGGCGTGAAAATGGCTATCCCGGCGTAACAGGCGTGACCCAGAAACTGCTGGAGCACTGGAATGACCCGAATGCACGCCAGTATCAGTTCTTCTTTTGCCAGCTGGATGCAATGGAAACTCTGATCTGGCTGGTTGAAGCTCCCGAAGTAGAGAAAGTGGGCATTGATATTCCGGGCGATGGGGGTGCGTTCCAGCGTATCTGCACCAAACTTTGCACTGGCGGCGGAAAAACCACTGTCATGGCCATGCTGATTGCATGGATGGTTTGCAATAAGGTGACCTATCCGCAGGATAAGCGGTTCTCCAAATGCATTTTTATTGTAGCACCCGGCCTGACAGTGCGCAGCCGATTGCAGGTTTTGCAGACGGGCGGCGAGGAAAATTACTATACCCAGTTTGGTGTTGTGCCGGTTGGACTGATGGACAAGCTGCGTCAGGGCAAGGTAATGATCACAAACTGGCAGGCTCTTGCATGGGAAAGCAATGAGGTCATCGCCAAACGAAAGAGTGTGGACAAGCGTGGTGCAAAAAGCGATGAAGCCTATGTGCGGGAAGTGCTGGGCGAAATGGCCACTGCGCAGAATATCGTTGTGATCAACGATGAAGCACATCACGCATGGCGTAAAAATCCGGAAAACAAGGGACGGACAAAAGAGGAAAAGGAAGCGGAAAAACAGGCAACCATCTGGATCAGTGGACTGGACCGCATCAACAAGGTGCGCAACATTCTGTGCTGCTATGATTTCTCCGCAACGCCGTTTGCACCCTCTGGCAAAAAGAACGACGAAGAAGCACTGTTTGGCTGGATCGTCAGCGACTTTGGCCTGAACGATGGCATCGAAGCGGGTTTGGTCAAGACACCGCGGGTGGTCGTCCGGGATGACAGTATCCCGGATAAGGCCAGCTTCATGTCCAAACTGTACCATATCTATGCGGATGAAACGGTCAAAGACGATATCAACCGGGCAGCCAAGGAAGAAGAGCCGCTGCCGGATCTGGTGACGCAGGCGTATTATCTGCTTGGTAAGGACTGGCAAGCACTCTATCAGTCGTGGGGCGATGCGGGGTGTCCTGTGCCGCCTGTGATGATTACAGTGGCGAATCGCACCGAAACCGCTGCCCGCATCAAGTATGCGTTTGATCATAGCCGAATCCCGGTGCCGGAATTGTGTGTTCCAGAACATACTTTGCGGATCGACTCGAAAACGTTGGATGCGGCGGAAGCAGCAGATAGCGGAAAGAAAGCGGAGGCTGCGGCGGCTCTCCGAGAAATCGCAGATACCGTGGGCCAGAAAGGAAAACCCGGCGAACAAATTCGGAATGTGATCTCGGTTGGTATGCTGTCTGAGGGCTGGGATGCAAAGACGGTCACGCACATCCTTGGATTGCGGGCCTTCTCCAGCCAGCTGTTGTGTGAGCAGGTCATTGGCCGTGGTCTGCGCCGTACCAGTTATGATCTGGAAGAAGGCTCGGAGCTGTTTTCGCCGGAGTATGTAAACATCTTTGGAATCCCCTTTACGTTCCTGCCCCATGAATCGGATGAACAGGGTACGCCGCCTGTTACACCGCCCAAAACGCAGATCGAGGCATTGAAGGAACGCAGGGATTATCAGATCAGCTGGCCGAATATCATCCGGCTGGATGAGGTGTTCAAGCCGCATCTGGAAGTGGATATCAATAAGATCGATACGCTGACGCTACAAGCCGCTGAAACCCGGCTTCGTGCAGATCTTGCGCCGATCATTGATGGAAAGACCGACCTGACGAAGTGTACAGAAATTGACCTGCAAAAACTGGATGCACAGCTTCGGATGCAGAGCATTGTGTTTGAGGCAGCAGCACAGGTTTATGAGCAGATGAACGCTTCGTGGCAAAATGAGGGAACGAAGCTTGCGCTGCTGGGACAGGTGATTCGGTTGGTGCAGCAATATCTTGAATCCGGTGCAGTTCAGGTCGATCCGCCGATGTATGCACTTGATCCGCTGAAAAAGCGCATCATCTACATGATGAATATGAACCGAATCGTTCGGCATTTGTGGGATTTTATCCGGCTGAAAACGACAACAAAAATCGTTCCGATCTTTGATGCGAACAAACGTGTGCGAAGCACTGCGGACATGCCGACATGGTACACCAGCAAACCGTGCAACATCACGCAGCACAGTCAGATCAGCCATTGTGTCTATGACAGCGGCTGGGAAGCGACCGAAGCGTATGTACTGGAAAAGAACCCTCATGTGAAAGCATGGGCCAAAAACGACCACCTTGGATTTGAAATCGTGTATGTGTATGAGGGTGTTGTCCGAAAATACATCCCGGATTATCTGGTAAAACTGGAAAATGGAAAAACACTGGTGCTGGAAACAAAAGGACGCATGACAGAAAGAGATGTGGCAAAACGGAAAGCTCTTGAAACATGGATCAAAGCAGTAAATGGAACTGACAAGTTCGGAGTATGGTGCAATGCTATTTCCATGAATGTGGCAGATGTGGATAGCATTATCCAGCAGAAGATGCGGTAAGCTGATCGTGTAGATCAGGAAAGACTTGACCATCAACCTGCGGCATCTCATGGATTTTGGTAAGAAAAAATTCCCGGTGGATATGAAAGTCCTGAACACGGGCGACGTGGTGCACAGCATGGAAGAACTGATGCCGATTGCATTTCAGTTTGTGTGACAGCTGAAAATGAGTTTTTTGACGAATTGAAATGAAATTCTGAGATTGATGTTTTTCGGTTGCTATGGTAAAATAAAGAGAATAAAGCACATGACGGCTGAAAAGGCTTGTTGCCATTCGGAGGAAAGAAGGCTGAAAGATGCATTTTAAACGTATAGAAATCCAAAATTTCAAGAGCATTGAAAAAATGAGCTTGAATTTTTCTTCGGGTGTTAATCTGCTGATTGGCGACAACGGCGTTGGCAAAACGACGGTATTGGAGGCATTGGCACTTTCGGTTCAGACTTACTTCAGTCGGATGAATGACATCACGAAAAAGGGAATTACCCAAAAGGATGTCCGTTTTACCAGTAGCCTTGTTGGTGATGCTTCCCAGCATCGGATGTACTATACACCAACAACGATCAAAAGCACGGTTGAGCTTGGTGGAGTTGAGTATTCGAGTGAAATATCCAGAGAGGATGAAACGAATGCTACTCGTACAAAGTATGCAGGCAAGGAACTTGCGGCTGCGGGCAGAGAGCTTCTTAATTCTCAGACGGAAATTCTTCCAGTGATTTGTTATTTCAGCACATCGCGTGTTGTAGATACGCAAAAAGCATCTACGAGTTCAGTGGGAAAGAACAAGTTAAATGACCGCAGATGTGGTTATATGGACTGCTTGAATGCGACGCTTGATCGAAAGGCTCTTACAGACTGGGCCTTTAAGATGGCAATGGCAGAATATAAAAAAGGAATGCCGATTGCTGAATATGAGGCGTTCAAAAAAGCGGTCGGCACCTTTATGCAGAAGATGAATGACCGGGATGAGATTCCGCTGGTGGAGTATACGCGCGATTTTGAGGATATTACCTATACCGAAAATGGAAAAACGATGCTGGTCAATTATCTGAGTGCAGGCTATCAATCTCTTCTGTGGATGCTGATGGAGATTTCGTTCCGTATTGCGCTACTGAACCCGGAAATGTCTGATTACAGTCAGGCTGAGGGAATCGTATTGATTGACGAAATCGATATGCACCTTCATCCGAGATGGCAATGGAAGATTCTGGACGCATTGCACAGCTCTTTCCCGAAAGTTCAGTTTATCGCAGCAACGCATTCGCCAATCATTATTTCGTCCTTTAGGGATGCAAAGCTATTGTCCATAGGGCAAAATGGCGTAGAAGAGCTCAGCGGAGCGTATGCCTACTCGATTGATGATGTTGTGGCGTACAAGCAGGGAAGCTCTGGCATTCCGCAGGAGCTTTGGCAACGAAAGAAAGAATTTGAAGATGCATTCTACCAGAGAGATAAGCAAAATTCGCAAAAGGCACTGGATGGGATGAAAGAGCTTTTTGGCGAAGATAATACAGAAGTGAAGCGCGCAGAAGCGAAAATGCGGATGAGAAAGAACTGGAACTGAAATGATCTACGTTAAAAAGAGTTCATGTCCAGAAGATATTCAGAAAGACTTTGATCTCCAAAAAGCAAAACCTGAATGGAATGACATACCAGAAGAACCCAATAAGGAACAGGCCAGAATACTGAGAGAGGAATTTTTTGACAAGCTCAATAAGGACCAACTCAGAGATGCTCTTATAAAAGAACAACACGGACTGTGCGTATATTGTATGTCCCGCATAGAGAATACAGCGGAAAGCACAGTGATAGAGCATTGGTATCCTCTGAGTAAGAGCAAGGAAAAGGCTCTCCAATACGAAAATCTGTTCGCTTCGTGCTACGGCGGCCAAAAAGAGACCGTGAAGGGAGTACATAGAATCTGCTGTTGCGATGCTAAGAAACATGATGCGTCTATTAAAGTTGACCCACGCAATGAGCGGATGATGGAAAATATTATATACTATTCGGATGGACGGATTGATTTCTCGGAAGGCTATGCAACCTCTAAAATCCGGAATACGCTTCGTGGAGACTTGTGGTATCATCTTGGACTGAACGGCAGTGTCAAAAATGATGGAGACATGCTGGCAGATACCACGACAGAACTCGTGAAGAAGCGGAAGGATGCGTATGAAGCGGCAGAGGATATGCTGATGGTTCTGGATGAGGATAATGAATTATCTCCGGAAAGAGTGGAAGAAATCATTGCCGATATGCAAGCTCAGGATATCTGGGACGAGTACATAGGTGTGACAATGTTTGTTCTTCGACAGGGGATTTGATAAAACAACGAATCATCATAAATTCTAACGCTCTGTAATTTTGGCACCCGCTCAGGCTGCCATCAAGAACCCCCGCAAGTAATTGCGTGAGGGCTTGAGAAAGCACCCATAAAGCGAACAAAGCCCCCCGGTTTCTGTG
>ERZ1034901.2893-NODE-2893-length-10500-cov-12.543322_pt1 | contig 10500 bp, 6 predicted proteins | sample MGYA00520628_ERZ1034901 | MGnify/ENA primary metagenome ERZ1034901 (study PRJEB33766, sample SAMN09781783) | gut metagenome | biome: gut microbiome | host: Homo sapiens | place: Madagascar | study: EMG produced TPA metagenomics assembly of the PRJNA485056 data... | reverse complement strand
GGTAGAAGACTTTATAAAAGAAAAGATAAATGTAAAAGAATTAATATCAGCTTGTTTAAAAAGATTAGAAATACCAATAGAAATTAAAAATCAAAATATTGTAATAAAAGGCAAAGAAGATTCTTTCTTTATTGGAGATTATAAGTGGCAAGAAGAAGCTATAACAAATATAATAAAGAATTGTATAGAACATACAGATGAAAATAAAAATATTTATATAAATTATGAAGAAAATAATTTGTATACAAAAATACAAATTATAGATGAAGGAAATGGAATAGACAAAGAAGACATTAAACATATTTTTGAAAGATTTTATAAAGGAAAAGACTCATCAGAAAATAGTATAGGTATAGGTCTTGCCTTGGCTAAAACAATTATAGAGAAAGATAATGGTTATATAAGTTGTAAATCAGAAAAGGGAAAAGGTACAGAATTTATTATAAAATATATGAAATAAGAAACTGTGTGAAATTTTATAGCACAGTTTTTTTGTGACTAAATTTATAGTTTTTTAGTCACTTGATAGTCACTTTTATAAAATATAATAAAATCAAATAATAAGAAAGGAGAGTATGTTTATCATACAAAAATAAATATGGAAATTTTAAAAGTTGAAAATTTATGTAAGACATATGGAAAAGGAGAAAATGAAGTTAGAGCTGTAAATAATGTTTCATTTAAAGTAGAAAAAGGAGAATTTGTTGCAATAATTGGAGCAAGTGGAAGCGGAAAATCTACATTATTACACTTACTTGGAGGTGTAGATAGACCAACATCTGGAAAAGTATATATAGATGGAAAAGATATATATACTTTAAATAATGATAATTTAGCAATATTTAGAAGAAGACAAATAGGATTAATATATCAATTTTATAATTTAATTCCAACTTTAAATGTAGAGGAAAATATAACTTTGCCATGTAGGTTAGATGGCAAAGAAGTAGATAAAAAAAGATTAGAAGAAGTTTTAAATACTTTAAAATTGTCAAATAGAAAAAATCATTTACCAAATCAATTATCAGGAGGACAACAGCAAAGAGTTTCAATAGGAAGAGCTATTATAAATGAACCAGCAATTATGCTTGCAGATGAACCAACAGGAAATTTAGATAGTAAAGCATCAGAAGAAGTAATTTCATTATTAAGACTTTCAAATAAAAAATTTAATCAAACAGTTATAGTAATAACACATGATGAAAAAATTGCATTAGAAGCAGACAGAATTATAACAATAGATGATGGAAAGATTATAAAAGATGAAAGGAATGTATAATAATGGATATAATAAAAAAATTAATCTTTAAGGATTTACAGTTAAATAAAAAAAGAACTATTGTTACTATAATTGGTATTATACTTTCTACAGCACTAATATGTGCAGTTGCAGGTATGGTGACAAGTGTTCAAAAAACATTAGTAGAAAACGCCAAAAAAGATGATGGAAATTATCATGTTACTTTATATGATGTACCAAAAAATGATATAAAAGTTTTACAAAATAACAGAAATGTAGAGCAAACATATCTTTTAGAGAGTTTAGGTTATAGTTATTTAAAAGAAAGTAAAAATGAATATAAACCATATTTAAGTTTGATGGCTGTAAACAATTTCAAAAATATAGGAATAAATCTTGTTTCTGGAAGGTTACCAGAAAATAGTAATGAAATTGTTATAGAAGAAAGCATTATACAAAATGGAAAAGTTGATTACAAAGTTGGACAAAAATTAAAATTAGATATAGGAAAAAGAATTTCAGAAGGAAAAGAATTAAATCAAAGAAATCCATATAATGAAGAACAAAAAGAATACATAGAAACAGAGTTCTCTAATGAATATATAATAGTAGGAATAATAGAAAGAACAAATAGAAACATAGAACCTTATTCTGCACCAGGTTATACTGTCATTACTAAAATGGATGAAGTAAAAAATAAAGCAAATGTTGCAATAAGATATAAAAATAAATATAAATTTGAAGAATATACAGCAGAATTAAATGAAATGAAGGTTGCTGATAATTCAACAAAATCAGAAGAACAAATAACAGTTAATGGTATGAGAAATACATATAAATTAAAAAAATATGATTTAAGAGTAAATAATACATTACTATCATATGAAGGAGCAAGTTTTGATGATGGACTTATGGCAACATTGTGTTCAATAGCTGGAGTTGTTATTGTAATAATTATAGTTTCAAGTGTTTTTGTAATAAGAAATAGTTTTGCAATTTCTATAACAGAAAAAATGAAACAATATGGTATGCTTTCAAGCATTGGAGCAACTTCAAAACAAATTAAGAAAAGTGTTTTATTTGAAGGTGCAATTTTAGGAATAATAGCAATTCCACTTGGAATAATTTCAGGAATAATAGCAATAGTTGTGTTATTATGGCTTGTTAATATTCTTTTAAAAGATTCTTTAAATGGAATAAAATTTTTATATTGTGTACCTATTATTCCAATATTACTTACAGTTATATTAAGTGCTATTACTATATATTTATCTAGTATTTCTTCTGCAAGAAAGGCTTCTAAAATATCTCCAATAGAAGCAATTAGAAGTAATCAAGATATAAAAATAAAAGCTAAAAAAATAAGATGCCCAAAAATAATTAGTAAAATTTTTGGAATAGGTGGAGAAATATCATATAAAAATTTAAAAAGAAATAGAAAAAAATATAGAACAACAATAATTTCAATAATAGTTAGTGTAGTTATTTTTATCTCATTATCAACATTTATAGGATATGGATTTAAAATGTCAGGGCTATATTACCAAGAATTATCATATAATATGGGAATATTCGGAAGTAAAAATATAGAATTTTATAAAGAAATTTCGAAAATGAATAATATTAAAGAATATTCTATTCATATAAGAGGAGATATAGAAATTGTTGATAAAGAAAATAAATATTTAACAGAATTTGCAAAAGATAAAGCTGGATATGAATATAGTAATTATGAAACATTAACTATATCAATATATTCAGTTGGAAATGAAGAATATGAAAGATATGTAAAAAAATTAGGAGGCAATTTAGAAAAATATAAAAATGGTGCAATTTTAGTTAATGAAGGTTTAGCATATTATGATGGAAAGCAAGTATTTGGAGATATTTATAATATAAAAACAGGTGATAAATTAAACATAAAAGATTCAAACAATAATACAAAAGAATTGCAAATAGTATATGTAACAAATAAAAAGCCTATGGGATTAGATGATTCATATTCAAATACTGGATATTTAATTGTTAGTGATGAATTTATGCAGAAATTAAATTTAAAAGAAACAGTAAAAAGTATGTATATAAATTCTTCTAATGCTACTCAATTAGAAAATGATATAAAAAATTTAATTAATGTAGAAGGAAAAAAAGAAGTACTTATTGATAATTTGGAACAAACACAAAAGCAATTAAATTCAATGGTACTAGTTATTTCAATTTTCCTTTATGGATTTATTGCTGTAATAACCTTAATTGGAATAACAAATATATTTAATACAATAACAACAAATATGAATTTAAGAAGTAAAGAATTTGCAATGCTTAAATCTGTTGGAATGACATCAAAAGAGTTTAAAAGAATGATAAGACTAGAAAATATATTCTATGGTTTAAAAGCTTTAATAATAGGAATTCCAATAGGAATAGGAATGTCATATTTAATATATAATGCATTTTCTAATAGTATACAAACAAATTATATAATACCAATAAAATCAATTATAATTTCAATAATATTTGTATTTGTAATAATAGGAATTATAATGAGATTTGCTATAAAGAAAATAAATAAACAAAATATTATTGAAACAATAAGAAATGATAATATATAAAATTGTTAATTTATAAAGGTATATATATGACAAAAGTGAATTTGCTTATTTTTGTGTAAAAAAATATTTAATGTTGCTTGCTTTTTATTAAATAATTTGATAGTCTATACATAACTGGAAATAAGTGCAAAAGAAAAAACAATGTAAAGGTGGAAGTTTTTAATGAAAAAAGTATATTTAAAATTTATTCTGTTTTTTATTTTATTATTAATTGTAGTAATTCCTAATAATTCTTTTGCAATATCATCTTCTGGAGGTTATACTGTAGAAAGTTATGATATTGATATGGTAGTTAACGAGGATAATACTTTCGATATTACTGAAAGAATAACTGCGTATTTTACTACAGCAAAACATGGAATATTTAGAAGAATACCATTGGAAAATAATGTAAAAAGGGTAGATGGAACAACGTCAAATAATAAAGCAAAAATAACAAACTTAGAAGTTAGTGAAAATTATAAAAAAATAAAAGAATTTGGAAATGAAATTATTGTAATAGGAGATATTAATAATACAGTAATAGGTAGACATACATATACAATAAAATATAAATACAATATAGGAAAAGATCCATTAAAGAATGCTGACGAATTATATTATAATTTAATAGGAAGTGAATGGGGTACAAGCATAAGTAATGTAACATTTAAAATTACTATGCCAAAAGAATTCGATGAAAATTTGCTTGGCTTTTCAAGTGGGGATGTAGGTTCAACAAATAGTTCCGATGTTTATTACACTGTTAATGGAAATATAATAAGTGGTACATTAAATAATACTTTGAAATCAGGACAGGCACTAACAATTAGACTTACATTACCAGAAGGATATTTTGTGGGGGCTAAAAATGATATAGATATATATTCTATAGCTGTTATGATATTTTCATTAGTATGTGTTTTGATTTCTGATAGGTTATGGTCTAAGTATGGAAAAGATGATAAAGTTGTGGAAACTGTTGAGTTTTATCCACCAGAAGGATTTAATTCGGCTGAAGTAGGATTTTTATATGAAGGTTCTGCTACAACACCTGCAATAATTTCATTGCTTATATATTTAGCTAATAAAGGATATTTAAAAATTGAGGAAACTGAAGAATTAGGATTATTTAAAATGTCAAAAGGATTTAGAATCACCAAAATAAAAGAATATGACGGAAACAATGAAAACGAAAGAATATTCTTTAATGGATTGTTTAAAAGAAGAAATAGTGTTGATATGGAAAAGGTTAAAGAGATTATAAAAGAGGCAAAAAGAAATGGTGAAAAAATCAATTATACTCAAGCAATAGAAATGGCAACTGCTACAGTTGAAAAGTCATCTGTAACATCTTCAGATTTATATGATAATTTTTATATAACATTAGATAGAATAAAAAGTAATTTTAATAGTAAAGAAAATAAAAACAAAATTTTTGAGTCAACAGCAACAGGAAAAAAGAAATGGCTTATAATGATGATTATAGCGTTGTTTGTTTTGATTACTGTAAAGCCTATAATGGAATATAGTAGTATATTAGGGCTATTTACATTACCATTTGCTTTAATATTTACTGGTATTGGTTTTACTGTTTTAATAGGTGGATTCATTGGACTGATAAAAATGCCGAAAATACTTGCAATAATTTTGGGGGTAGTGCTTGGTGTTATACCATGGTGTTCTATGGTTCTTCCTGTTTTAGTTCAAAATAGTATGAATTTAATAATGTATATAGTTGGAATAATATGCATAGCAGTAATTTTAATGTTCTTAAAAATTATGCCTAAAAGAACGGATTATGGAAATGAAATGCTGGGAAAAGTAAAAGGCTTTAAAAGATTTTTGCAAACTGCGGAAAAATCTAAATTAGAAAGTTTGGTTACACAAAATCCAGAATATTTTTATAATATATTACCATATACTTATGCTTTAGGAGTATCAAATATATGGATTAATCAATTTGAAAATATAGCACTTCAAGCTCCTCATTGGTATGATTCGAGAGATGATTTTAATGTGCATGATTTTGGAATATTTATGAATACTGCAATGTCATCTGCTACTACCGCAATGTCTACTAGTCCATCTAGTGATAGTGTAGGAGGTTCAAGTAGTGGAGGAGGTTCTTCTGGAGGAGGCTCTGGAGGAGGTGGAGGAGGTTCTTGGTAAAAGAACCTCCTAAGTATTTTATGGAAATTTTAGATAATTATGTTTTAATATGTAATTATAATAAAAGTTTTTAAAATAAACAAAATTAATAAATAAAATATTACATTTTTATTACAAATATTGTAATTAGATAAGAATTAATATAAAATTATATTAAAATTAAAAGGAGGAAAACAAATGATAAGAAAAAGTAAAGGTATAACACTTATAGCTTTAGTAATTACAATAATTGTATTATTAATATTAGCAGGTGTTACAATTAGTATGTTAACAGGAGAAAATGGAATATTAAAACAAGCAACAAATGCAAAAACAAAAACAGACAAGGCTAAAGTCGATGAATTAATAAAATTAGCTATAATGGGAAGTTATAATGATGAAGGAAAAGTAGATTTAAGTTCTGTAAAGGCAGAATTAGATAAAAATGGAATTACAGGAGTATTGCAAGAGGATTCTTTAAAAGTTACTACAGACGATAAAATTTATACAATTGCCAACACTGGAAAGGTAGATGAATTAAATACATCTAGTTCAGAAAATGCAATAACTCAAGTTGTTTCAGTAGGTGATTATGTAACATATAATCCAACTAAGACAGATGCAGAAGGAAAACAAAATGTAGATTCTTCAAAAACAACATATGTTTCACCAGTTGGAACAGTACCTACAACTTCAGGAGAAAAAATTACACATGGAAATGGAAATAGTGAGCAAACTTTTACAGCAAAAGATAGTATAAAATGGAGAGTTTTAAATGTAAATTATGATGGAGTTGAATTAATATCAGAGAATGCTATAAAAACAGATGCTGGTGAGAACTTTACTTTAAAAGGTGGAATTGGATATTTATATGCAGAACAAGAATTAAATGATGCTTGTAAAATATACGGATATGGTTATGGTGCAAATACAGCTCTTCAAACAGAATACAAAATAGGGGGACCAGATGAAGAGGAAACTAAAACAAGTACTGGAAGTGGTGCAAGAAGTATAAATATTAATGATGTTAATAAACAAGCAGGTATAACAGAAAGTGATTTTAAAAGTCTAATAGGATCTTATGGAATAGTGTCAGAAGCTGTAGAATATCCAACAATAACAAGCACAAATGTGGAATATCCAGGACGTTCAACAGAGAAGAAAGTTTTTACTAAAACATTGTATGGATATGATAGGAGAGAAATTAAAAATGAGGTTATACAAAGTTTAATTTTTGATTGCGATAATTTTTTTGTAAATAGTAGATTTATTGGGTATGGTAATATATCTGGATATCATAATACATATGGTGTTAGTAAAATAATGTTGTCACAAGGATCAATGTCATTGAATTTACAAGAAAAGAGTGTAACATATCTTTGCTATGGTAATATGACTGGTTCAGTATATACATGGGGAGAAATAACTGAAAGTTATGGAATACGTCCTATAGTTACAATAAAATCAGATATGAAAGTAAAGAAAGATACTCAATCAAATTCATGGATATTACAATAATTAAATAATATGAGAATAAAGTCAGTCTATAATTAAGGCTGACTTTATTTGTTGCACATTATGTAAAATTATGTTATAATAGTAATGTTATTTATATATTTTTCTAAAAAGGAAAGACAGCTTTAGAAAAATGCAACTAATTAATTAATTTTTTAGAAAGGAGTGTTCAAATGTTAACACTAAATGAGGTTTTAGGAGAAGATATTGTAAAGGAGGTAACCAAAGAGTTCGTAGATACTGTAAAAAAGCGGAATCCAGAAATAGCAGAGAATATTCAGAATTATGCCAAGATTTTCGCTGCTAATTCAAAGGTAAAGGCTAAGTTAGCCAAAAAGATAGCAGAAAAAACAGCTCTACTAGCATTATCGCCATTGGATGGTAGATATTCAGCAGTTTCTGATCAGTTAAGGGAGTATTTTTCAGAATATGCTCTTATTAAGTATAGAGTCGAAGTTGAGATTCTATGGCTTGAGCACTTGTTGGATGAGGATGTTGTTAAAGATCCAATCTTAAAAGAAAGAAGAAGAAATTTTCAGGATAATTATGAGTATATAATGAGTATTTATGAAGATTTCGATATTAATGATGCACAAGAGGTGAAAAAGATCGAAAAGGTCACAAACCACGATGTAAAGGCTGTTGAATACTACATAGGTAAAAAGCTTCGTGAAAAAGGACTTGATGATTTGGTAAGTCTTGTTCATATTGGATGTACTTCAGAAGACATAAATAATCTTGCCTATGCGATGATGATTCAGGAAGCAAAGGATGAAGTATTGATACCTGCTATTAACGAGTTGATTAGCACAATAAGTAAGCTTAGTACAAAGTTTATGGATGTGCCAATGATGGCAAGAACACATGGACAGCCAGCAACACCGACAACTCTTGGAAAAGAGTTTAAAGTATATGAAAGAAGGTTGAAAGACCAGTCCGTGCTTGTAGAAAATTCATTGGACAAAGGTAAGTTTAATGGAGCCACAGGCAATTATTCTGCTATATCAGTTGCATTTCCAAATGTGAATTGGCCATATGTAATGGAGGGGTTTGTAGGATGGCTTGATTTAAGTTTTAATCCTATTACAACTCAGATAGAATCACATGATGACTTGTGTACTTTTTTACAAGATTTGGAACATTTCAACATGATTGTTCTAAATCTTGATATTGATATGTGGATGTACATATCAATAGAGTATTTTAAGCAGAAAGTTGTACAGGGAGAAGTTGGTTCTTCAACTATGCCACATAAAGTTAATCCTATAAAGTTTGAAAACAGCGAAGGTAACGTTTATATGGCAAATGGAATCATGTCAGGTATTATTGACAAACTCTTAAGATCTAGATGGCAAAGAGACTTGTCAGATTCAACTGTTCAGAGAAATATTGGAGTAGCCTTTGGTTACACCTTACAGGTTATAAAAGAAACTATAAATGGTTTGAATAGGTGTGAAGCTAACTTTAAGGCTATTTCGGCTGATTTGGATAATAACTGGGAAGTATTGGCAGAGCCAATACAGACAATGCTTAGGAAGTATGGTATATCAGATGCCTATGAAAAGCTTAAAGAGCTTACAAGAGGTAAGAAGATTACAGAAGAAGATATTCATTCTTTTGTAAATAGTCTTGAGGTTTTATCAGAAGAAGATAAAGCAACTTTGCTTAATCTTACTCCAGAATCATACATTGGTTATGCTGATGAAATAGCAGCACTTGATGTATAAAATAATATTGAAAACTAAAACGAGGGAGTCACTTAGAATTCTAAGTGGCTTTCTTATTAATTAATGAACCTAAATAATACATACTATTTTTATATTTTTATGTTATAATATTTTTGGAGGTAGAATTATGAAAAAAATACTTATAGCAACAAATAATAAAGGAAAATTAGAAGAATTAAAAAATCTACTTAAAGAATATGAAATATTATCAATGAAAGATGTAAATTGTAATATAGAAGTTATAGAAGATGGGAAAACATTTGAAGAAAATGCTAAAAAGAAAGCAAAAGAAATTTATGATATAACAAAGATTCCATGTATTGCAGATGATAGTGGATTATGTATAGATTATTTTGATGGATGGCCAGGAATATATACTGCAAGATTTCTTGGACCTAATTCAACAAAAGAAGAAATAAATAATTATATATTAGAAAAAATGAAAAATTTAAAAGATGAAAATAGGAATGCAGAAGTAAAATGTGTTGTTGCTTATTATAATGGCTCTGATCTTATAACAGGTACCGGAGTTATAAAAGGAAAGATAGCTTTAAGTAAAAGAGGAGATAATGGATTTGGATATGATGAAATATTTGAATTAGAAAATGGAAAAACTTATGCAGAAATATCAGAAGAAGAAAAGAATAAAATTAGTCATAGAAGAAAAGCAATTAATGAGTTAAAAATAAAATTAAATAAAATTTAAAGAAAAAATGTTCGTAAAAAGTATTGACAAATTTTAAAAGTTTGAATACAATAATAGCGAACATTTTTTCTTTGGAGGATATTATTATGATAACAAATTTACATATAAAAAATATAGGAATAATAGATGACTTAAATTTAGAATTGAATAATGGCTTTAATGTTTTAACAGGAGAAACAGGAGCTGGAAAAACATTAATAATAGATTCATTAGGAATAATTTGCGGAGGAAGATTTTCAAAAGAAATGATTAGAAAAGGAGAAACTCAATCATTTGTTGAACTATGTATATATGATCCTACAAGCGAATACTCTGTTGATGGAAATATAATTGTATCAAGAGAAATATATGAAAATGGAAGAAACCTTTGTAAAATAAATGGAAGATTAATTACTGTGAACGAATTAAAAAAAATAATGAATAACTTTATAGAAATACATGGGCAAAATGATAATCAAAATTTGTTAGATAATAAAACACATCTTAAATATTTAGATAATTTTGTAGGAGAAGAATTACAAGAAATATCTGAAAAATATAAAGAAAATTATCAAAGACGTAACGAAATAA
>ERZ1034901.2890-NODE-2890-length-10502-cov-49.032354_pt1 | contig 10502 bp, 5 predicted proteins | sample MGYA00520628_ERZ1034901 | MGnify/ENA primary metagenome ERZ1034901 (study PRJEB33766, sample SAMN09781783) | gut metagenome | biome: gut microbiome | host: Homo sapiens | place: Madagascar | study: EMG produced TPA metagenomics assembly of the PRJNA485056 data... | reverse complement strand
CTCTTCTTCTTTTTCAAGTTCTGCAATCTTAGCATCTATTTCTTTAATCATTTTGTCAATGTCCATATCAGAACCAATGCCTGGCATTCCACCCGGCATTCCACCACCAAATGGATTCATACCAAATGGTGAACCTCCACCCATAGGTGAAGAACTACCATCCATTCCGGCATTTTTTAATTTTTCTTGTTTTTGTTTTCTAACAAATTCTTTTAAGTCAAATGTTTTAATTTCATCCATAGTCCTTTGTGGATAAACAACATTTTTTCCATAGTGATCAACACCTCTACCAAAACCAAAATCAGTATCCCAGTCCATTTTTAACTTTCCTCTAAATGGCGCACATCTTTGTCTAATTAATATAATTTCATCTGGCTTCATTCTTTGAAGTTCTGATACAGTAACAAGAGGTCTTGTTTCTTCTTTTTTATCTTTACCAACTCTAACAAGCTTATCACCACATAATTTACTAATTTCTTCTAAGGCTGATAATTCTCCTGTTAATAAGTATATTAGATTACCACAGTTACCACGAATAGTTTCTGCATCATGATCACCATAATTTTGTTTTAACTGTGCAAAATTCTGGATGATAAATGTAAATCTTATTTGTCTTGAACGTGCTGCTGTAACCATTGTTGTAATATCCTTAAACTTAGGCATGTTAGCAAACTCATCAAGTAAGAAGTTTGTTCTAACTGGAAGTTTTCCACCATGTTGTTGTGCAACATTTATTAATGCTTCATAACATTGTTTAACAAATATAGTAGCAAGTGAATGGTATGTTGTTTTTTCATCTTGTATAATCATAAATACCGCTGTTGGTTTTTCACCTATACTATCCATATCAAAATCACTCTTAGAAAGCATTTCTGATAAGTTTTTAGTAACAGCTAGTGTTTTAACTTTATCCTTTAATACAGATACGATACCACCTTTTGTTTCATTTGGAGCATTAACTGTACCTAAAGCATTTACACATGCTGGTGAAGCTGGATCTTTTGCATTAAAATATTCTTTTAAATAATTTGATGCACCATACTTATCCTCACCTGTTGTCATCATTAAATTAATACTATTAATATTTATTTCTTCTTCTGGAGCATCTTCAAATAAAGCAAGTGACAAACCAGTCAAATAACTTGCAGCTGAATTTTGCCAAAATGGATCATTTCCTTGACCATCAACAACTATGTTAAGTGATAAGTCATTTAATAGTTCATTTGCTTTATCAAAATTTCCTTCTTTTTGATATTTATATGGTAAATGATATGGATTCCAACAATTACCTTTTTGTGGATCACGGAAATTAAGTATAATAATTTGATAACCAAGTTCTCGCATTATTCCAGAATTATCATTATATATTTCACCTTTAGGATCGGATATAATCATTGATTCTCTAGCCTTAATAAGCATTTGAACAGTAGGATTAATAATACCTTGTGTTTTACCTGAACCAGTCGCACCAATAACAAGAGTATGATATTCACCATTATCAACATAAGCAGCTTCCTTATCATAAACAAGTGCAGTACCACCAGCTTTTGATTCCTTATCAACAAAAGGAACTCTTACAACTCCTTTAGCACTTTTAATTTCTTTATCCTTAGCCCATCTAGCATATCCATCCTCTTTTTTCTCACTAGTATACCCAAAACCTTTTTCTCTTGTAAAAAAGTATGACGAAGTACTACCAAATAAAAATCCAATAGACGCAATCCATAACATTAATGTAGCAGCTATATATTTTGGACCTAATGCTGGAAACGGATTAAGTCCCCAAGGTGTTCCTTCATTTATAAAAAATGAAAAATTAAGTACACAAATACATATTAAATATAATATAAACAAAGATACAACAACAAAAGCTATTACATCTTTTTTTTCTGCTCTAAATTTTAATTTCATACAATCAGCATCCTTCCGATTAATCTAAAATAATTATAACAAAAAAATAAGTATTTTTAAATACTTATTTTATTTATTTGAATATCTATTATAAATCTCTCTTGCATTCTGCTTTCTTACGTCTGCTGCTGTTCCAACTTCATATACTCGAACAAACAATGATGCAGCTTCTTCTGGACTAGTTGCCTTTGATAAATCTTCATGCAATGATGAGTAACCATCAGCTTCTTTTTTATAAAAATTTAGCTGCATTAATAAGTCATCAATACTAGATACATTTTGTGATTTCCAGAAATCATAGAAATTTGTTTTTCTTCCTGGAGCAGTCCATTGTGCTAAACCATAACCATATCTTCCACCAGAATATACACTAAATCTATCAGATGTAATAAATTCAGCTCTAGATATACTTCCATTGTTAACTAAATTTGTATATTCTTCATCAGACAAACCAGACTTTGAATTTGCGCCATTTTCAAGATTATTTGGCAAATATCCAGATTCTTGTTTCCAGTTTCCCATAACTCCTGCTGCTCCTGCTTTACTATACCCTAAACCTAATAAATAATTCCAAATCTTTTCCTCGTTACTATCACCAGTAAGCGTTCCTGCATTACAAGCAATAAATAAATTGGTTGGATCAATAGCGACACCATTTGCATCACTATTGGCATCCAAAAATGTAAAATGTAATCCTTCTGTATTATCAGTACTGTTATTTATAGTACCTATTGTATCACCTTTAACTACTGTAGAATCAACTTTTAATCCACTTTTAGCGTCAACATTAGAATATATTGTAAAAAACTTAAATGTTTCATTATCTACATTAATATCATGACTTATTTTTATTGATTTACCACAAACCTTATCATTACAATTTGAATCTTCAATAGAAACTATTTTACCATTAGCAACCGAATATACATTTGATCCTAAGTTAACCCCAGCAGTTGTTGTATTTAAATCTACACCATTATGATTTTTTCCATTTACTATGCCATATGAATAATTTTCATCAAATGAAACATTAAAATTTTCTGCTATATCAACAGGCATATTTAAATTATTAACTAATGTTTGATTAATCGCTCCTAAACAAGATTCAACATAATTTTCACTACTACTATTTTGATATTGTAAAAATATATCCTCAAATAATTTTTTGTTTGATAATATATCATTATATAATTGTTCTTTTCTATTTTCTTTAGCTTCGTCACTTAAGCCTTTTATCATACTTTTGAATTCAGGCATATGTTCAAAATAATATTTCATTAAATAATTTTTATAATTATCTTCATCATATTTCCATGTTTTATATTTAATGGTTACTCCGTTTAACGAAATTGAAATATCAGTTATATCAAGTATACCATAAAATATATCCCCAATAAGTTGCGTAATTGTATGTAAAACATCTTGCGCAGCCTCTCCAGCATTATCAAAAAACGAACCAGAATATTCTGAACCAACGATAAAGGCATAAAGTTCTTTGAGTGCTACATTTATAGAATTCCAACTCGTACTTATAAGACCCTCAAGTAAATTTACAATGTCTTTTCCTATATTTTTACCATATGTTTTTAAAAACTCTCCTAATCCCATTGTTTTTTCTTCGCCTTCTCTAGTTGCATTACCAAAGAAATCTGTATGAAATTGATTCCTAGCTAGTTTTCTTAATCTATAAATTTTACCTGCATTATATGTTAATCCATTTTCATCAACAGTTTGTTGTGCTTCATCAAATTTATTTCTTAAATATCCTCTAACGACATTAAATAATCCTGTAGGCGAACCTTCACCAAATACCGATGCATCTATCGCATCTAATGCTTCGACTTCATCATATGCAGTATCATATCCCATACCTTCAGTGTAAAATAAAGTTGACAGTAATAATGGAACATCAAGTCCCGTACCATCATTAGAACATCCATATCTATCACATAAATCATCTAATTCATCATAAAAGGCTTCCTTTGAATCTTGAAAACCAAAACCACTATAAAAATTAGTTAATTTCTCACTAAAATTTGCTGTGCCTGTTATTGCTTCGTCAATATAACCCCAAGCTTCCATTATTGGGCCTAAAATTAATTCTATTACAAAGAATATTAATACTATTAATAATATAAAACCTATTATATATGGCGCAGCTGCAATTAATGCTTTTTTTGCAAATCCACTTATAGTTTGTTTTACAATAGAATCAACTTTACCCTGTGTATTAGTTTTGTTTTTACCACTAATTTTAGAACCAATTTTATCTTTTATACTTTGTTTACTTTCCTGCTTTTGATCTGATTCTGTTTCTTCACTATTAGTTTTGTTTCCATTAAATTTTCTGTTTGAAAAAATATTTCTTTTATTTTTTGCATTATTTATTCTATTAGATGTTTTATCACTGTTTTTGGAATTGGTAGGATTTTTTTTACTATTTAATCCTAATTTTTTACCATTTTTTACTTCATCAATCTTATCTAATCCTTGTGCTAATTTATTTCTAGAATAATTTTTTGCCATTTTTTGAGTAGGACCATGTGTTGGCATAAAGGTACCGCCATCTTTTTTTATAGCTTTTTTACCAAGATTCTTTGGTACACCAAACTTTGATAAGGCATCTGCACCTTCATTTTCTAAAACATCATCTACTCTTTCACGTGATGTCATGGAAGATGATTTTTCATTAGTACCCAATAAAGTTTCTATTGATTCTTCATGACCATCATACTTTTCAAAATCATTGTTCTCTTCCATTTAATCACCACCTTTTACTACTAATTATTTATTATAATCCTCCTCTTGATCCAAATGAATCAAGTTCTGAATCAGTCGCAATTACACTTATCTGCATACGTTTACTTCCGCATACAAATAATGCATCACCTTGATTATAACGTTTAATATTTTCCTTTTCATTATCATTTAAATCTATTAATTTAGATAAATCTTCAACTGCTTGCTTTTTAAGTCCCATTACTAAGTAATATGAAGCATTATCAAATATTGCTTTACCTTGCATTAATACTTCTGGAGCAGCGAAATCACTTGGTTGTTGTGTAATAATTATAGTACCACTATTATATTTACGAGCTCTTCTTTGTACTTGTGCTAAGAAATCAGCACCAAGAGTATTATCGTTACCAAGTAAAGTATGAGCTTCATCTACCTGAAGTACAGTATTTTGATTAGGGTCTAAACATAATCCCCAAGCATATTTTAATATATTAAAGAATAATGCATTTTTAACATTTTTTTCAGCATTTATTAATTCTCTTATATTAAATACAACAAAATTAGATCTAGGACTAATAGTTGTATGTCCATCAAAGTAATGTTCAAGTCCACCAGTTACTAATGGTCTTACTTTTATTTCTAATTTTTCCATTATGTCTCTTTCTCTTGTTGCTTCACCATAAGATAATATTCTTCCTCTTATTGTTGTATAAACATCACTAAACGTTGGAAAATCTTCGCTTGTTAATTTTGTAAAATCAGTTTTAATATTTATATTAAATCTTTGATATGTCTCAACAACAACTTCATTAAATAAAGTTAATACATCTTCTTCTATTGATGGATCATAGTATTTCATAAATGCTTTTAAGGTTTGAAGTGCTTTAGCTAAAACTGCATATCCTAAACCTCTTGATGATTCTTCTTCATCAGCATCAGGTACTATTTCAAGTGGATTAATCATTCCAAATTCTCCACCTCTACCTAAATCAATAAAATCACCATTATATAATCTAGCCATTGGCTCAAGTTCACCTTCAGGGTCAATAGCAATAATTCTATAACCATTTCTAACATGTGATCTTAATAGTAATTTGGCCGCAGTTGATTTACCACTACCAGATGTACCAAGGATAATCATATTAGCATTATTTCTGTTGTGTTCTTTCTTTATTTGATATAAGAATTGATTAAATAAAATTATACCCCCAGAAAAGTCTACACCCAGCAAACATGCTAAACCTTGATCCTTAATACTATCAAATACAAATGGATACATAGCTGCAAGTGTTGGAGATGGAATTGGAGTACCAATTCTATCTTCAATATCTTGCTTTCCAAATATTGGTAAACAAGATTTTAGCACTTTTTCTTGTTCAAATCTTAATGGAACTGCTCTCATTTCCATTGCTTCTAGTGTTGATTTTAATGAGATTTTTCTTCTTTCTAGTTCCTCTTTTGTATCAGCAGTAATCATTATATGCATTTGAAAATCAAATACTTTAGACTGATTAGTAGTTATAACTTTGATAAAGTTTTCTAATGACTCATAGTCTTGTCTTATTCTTTCTTGATAAGTTGCATCTGATTCTTTTTGATATCTATCATATAATTCTATTAATTGTTTATTAAGCATTTTAGATACTACTTCAAATGCAACTGGTATATGCTTTATAACAATTTTAACACCAGCCATACCTGATGTTAAACTAGACAAATAACCAGGTGTTATATATTTAGGATAAGATAGAACTGTTAATATAGTCGCAAACTTATCACTGATTATAAAATCAGCTGTATTAAAAGTCATTCCTTTTGGAGCTATTTCCTTTTTAAGAAGCATTTTCAATCACCGTCCCACTTTTATAACTTAAACCACCATTTAAGAAATTATCTAAAATCATTCTTAAATCTTCATTAGAAGTTTGTGAAGCAATAAGTCCACAACTAACTAAGTTATTAATAAGTTCTCTTATTCTTTTTTGAATTATTTCTGTGTCTTTTTCTTTAAATAATATAAAGTATTCTGTATCAACAATACCATTATTCATAAATAATTCCGCTTTTGATATATCATCCATGATTAATTTTCTATAAACTGGACTCTGTGTATCATTTAATTGTAATTGTAACTGTGAAATATATAAATTTATATCAACAGGTCTATCAGCAATAATTAACCAAAATTCATAATCAATAAGATTATAAAATGTTTTGAACTGATCAATTATTTGATTTTGATAATTTTCCTCTAATATAAATATGTTTCTTGGTTGAATTTTAACTCCTGTTACCATTTGTTTATTATCAAGAATAATCATATTATTATTAATATCCTTAACAGATATCCAATTTTCAGTATATATACTACTTGAATTCATTTTTATAACACCAACCTTCCCATTTATAATTTCTTCTTCCATAAAAGAAATCTATTATTTCTCTTATTAATGTAAGTACATTATGATAATTTGGAATAGGAACTACCAAAAACGTACATATAAACAAAGGTGATAAACATAATAATGCTGCTTTAAAAGTTTCAGGACCAATAATCATTAATAAAATTATTGATACTACAACACCTATACTAAATAAAATTAAATCAAATCTATTAAACATACCAAATATTAATGTTCCCCTTTTAGCATTTGCAGGGATTAAATAATTCACTATATATCACACTCCTTTTTAATTATGATTACCATTGTTATTATTTGAATTATTTGATTGGTGTCTTGCACTTCTAGCAGATGAATCTGCCTCATAACTTCTATACTCTTCACTATTTCTTCTTGATCTAACTTCTTGATCATGTTGTTGTTCTGCAACATCCATTATAGTAATCTGACCTTCTGTATAATCGTGTAAAGTATCAATATCTCCCCTGTTTGCAACATGTTTTGTACCATTTATTGCATTTGCATTCAAATCATGGTTTAGCGCTGCAAATTGTGTTTCAATAATAACACTGTCATTAGATTGTTCATTTTGATTTAAAGTTCCATTAATTGCATGGTCTATGTAATCATTTCTTTGATCATTGCGCCAATTACGTAAAGCTGTTTCAAAATTAATAACACGTTGTTGATGTTGTGTTTGTGTTTCTCCATTTTGAGGTCCAGAACTTTTTAATGTATCTAAGGCATTTGATAAATCATGATAATTTCCAGTTACTCCATCTATAGTAGTAGTTCTAATACTTCTTTCTGATTCTATAGCATGTGTTGCAGCATCTCTAATTGCATTCCTTCTATCCTCAACATTTTTATAAGAATCTCTAATTGTATTAAATTGTTCTTGCGTTAATTGTAATTGATTCCCTGCATCATCAACATATGTATATCTCAAATGCTCATTTGTTCTATCTGCTGCGCCTTGTCTAGTTTGAGCACCAAAAAATGTTCTTACATCATCAATAGTTCTTCCAACAAATGTTGATCCATCTGGATGTAAATCTCTATCTCTATCCCATTCACTACCTATTGAGCCTAAATTTCTATTTGTTACACCCGCTCTAAGACTTCTAACAGCAGCACCAGGTGTTGTTAATGCAGAACCAATTCCACGACCAGCGCCGGATAAAAAGCCTCTTAATGCAGCTGCATGACCACCTTCCGCTCTTATTGCTTCTGCTCTCGCTCTGCCTTGAGTCCATGCACCTGTAATTCCTGCACCTAAATGTGATATAGTACCTGCTGCTAAAGATCCAACACCTGCAGCTGCCGCTAACGGATTTCTAACTGATTCCCAAGCTTTTTTAGCAACATTACCTACTCCAGCCATTTCTCCAAGTCTTCCGGCGATACCACCTTTTGACTTGATATCAACACCAAATATTCTACCAAGCATATCTGGGACTTGTTTAACAAATATTAACATACCAACAATAAGGAAAACTTTTAAAACTGATGTCCAATCTCCATCATTAAATGCACTCATAAATTCATCTAAATTATTCATTAAAAACAAATAAAATGCAATTGCTACTATTCTTACAAATAACTCCCCATATGTTTTTCCAAGTTCTTTAAACCAAGACGATAACATTTTATCACCAACTCCAACATATGCAACTATTGATATTGGAGCTGTTAATTCTAAAAATGCAAGTTTAAAAACTCTAACTGCAACATCTATGGCATATATTGTAAGAATATACACTGTGGCAAGTCCTGCTATAATTGCAATTAAACCATCGAAATGGAATGCATAATCATCATCATCAAAATGATAATGTAATTTTGAACCATCTTCAACAGTTGTATTAATATCAGGAGCAATCAAGCCTATATTTCTGATGTCTTTTGTAATCATATTTTGATAGTTTTTACTTATATCTTCACGAACAGTAATTTCATCCCCTCCAGGATATAAAACAGATGATATTAAAGTACCCGCAATAACTTGTCCTCCATTTCCACCTACTTCACAACTTGAATCAGTACTTGAGTCACAATCATAGTTTATACCAACAACAATTTTTTCAATCAAACTATTTGACATTACGCTGTCTTGAATATCATATAATTCGTTAAAAGCAAACGGAACTAAGACCATCAATGCTAATGCAATTATTGATCTTTTAAATAATGCTGACACTCCTTTTTTATTATCAGTTAATAAGTCTGGATTAACTATTGCAGATAAAATTGTTATAGAAAAAGCAAACAACATAACCGCACTTACTAAAACATATATATTAGAACTAAATTGTTGAATAAAATCATCTTTTAAAAATCGTGTTGTTGCTAGTGAATAAAATATTTTATACATATACACAATCAAATTATAAATCGGTACACAAATATATATATATAATTTTCTAAATAATCCTCCCATTTTATACCTCCTATTTTCCTAATATAATACATTTCATAAGACTTGTATCTACATCAACACTATCACTTGTTGTGGAAAATAACTTTAAAATTATTTGTATTAATATCGGAACAAGTACAAATAATATAAGTAATAATAATCGTTTAGGAAATTTTTTCTTTGATTTTTCCATTTTTTCAATATCAGATGCCATAACTGCTTTTGCATAATCTAACGAACCAAAAACTATAACTGCTATTGGAGCTGCAATTTCTAAAATTAAATAAATTGTATGTAATGCTTCAAAATCTTCGCATTTTACTTTATATTTACTTTTGAAATTTATGCCTTCAAAATTGATTTTAAATTTATAAAGAGATGTTGCAGCATCCAACACATCATTTGCAGCTTCCTGTTTTTCTTTTTCTATTTGGCTCTTATGTTCTGAATATGATTCTGTATATTTCTCATACAATTCTGTTCCCATGCACTTTTTTTCACACGCATCTTTGGCACTAGCCGTACCAATATTTTTACAATATGTTTTACAAGAATAACACTTTCCATATGGAGTTGTTGTTGATGATTGATTTGTGCATTGTGTACAGGCTTGTGTATTTTTTGCTTCATCAAAACATGAAGAACATAATGATTTACAACTATCGTTTGTTATAGAAATACTTTCATTTGTTTTTTCGCTATATTTTATCATTGCAACTATCATTTCCCTTAAATCACTATATTGATCTTTAGTAAGAGCGAAATCAGCATCATCAAGTTCATATGCATCTTTCATAAAATCTAAATACTCCAAAAACAAATTCAAATCATCTTCAAAAATATATCTACCAGTCAAACTAAACCAATAGCTAAAATATGTTTTTTTTGTAGGAGAAGCAACTGTCGGGTTCTTCATATCATTTTTAATAAATTCGTACCATTTACCTTTTGTATTTTCATAAAATGTAGAATCTTTAGTCTTAGTATCAGAATCACCTGTATCAATTATAGATTCTAATCCTTCTTTAGCA
>ERZ1034901.2889-NODE-2889-length-10503-cov-7.905341_pt1 | contig 10503 bp, 16 predicted proteins | sample MGYA00520628_ERZ1034901 | MGnify/ENA primary metagenome ERZ1034901 (study PRJEB33766, sample SAMN09781783) | gut metagenome | biome: gut microbiome | host: Homo sapiens | place: Madagascar | study: EMG produced TPA metagenomics assembly of the PRJNA485056 data... | reverse complement strand
TCATCGCCGTCCATGTCCACCTGTCCGGGGACCTGGGGCGTCATTTCGGCCAGCAGCAGGCTGCCGTCCCGCGCCTTGGTAATGCACAGGGATGTGCGCACCGGCTGGATCGGCGCGAGGGTGGTCTTTGCCTGCGCGTCCATGCCGATCTGCTGGCGGTAGTCGTCCGGTGCAAAGGTCAGCGTGATGGTGATCTTGCGCTTGGCGGTTGCCGCGGTGTTGGGGTCCATGATGTTCGCCACGACCCGCTCAACCTCATAGTCTGTGATCTCGGCAATCGCGCCCATCGCCATCTCCAGCACGCTCTTTTTGTTTACGATCTGGGGCATTGGTATCCTCCTAAATTTCTTCTCCGAACGCCCTTGCAAAGCTGCCGGGGCCGTGGAGTTCATCAAAAGCAAATTGTGCCGCCTGTTCCAACTCCCGCCGGGCGACGGGGTCAAAATGGACGCCCAGGGGCGGCTCATTGTGATGGTTGTGGCACAGCCAGACCTTGAGGCCGTACCGCTCAGACAACTCGCGCCGTCCGCGCCCGAATAGGATGTGATGCTCCTCCAGGCCGCGCGTGGTGCGCAGATTGTAGCGCTTGCGGCACAGGTAGCACTCTTTATCGCTTTGCAGTATGCTTTTTGCCACGGCGCTCCTCCAGTCCGTTGACGGCATCCACCGCCTGGCGCACATCACCAACAGGCAGCTCCACCGTCGTCCAGCGGCAGCCGCACGTCATGCAGACGCGGCGGCGGTATATCCGCCGGGTCCCCTTGGCTCGGGTGTCGATGACGCGCACCTGGTTGCTGTTGCACTTAATGCAATCCATCGGCACGCCTCCAGTCTCGGTATTGCTCGGTGGTTTCGGCATCGTCAACACCGGCCTCGGCCAGCCGGTCAAAGATACGGTCAATGAAGTCGTGCATCTGCTGGCGGTCAAAATTACTGCTGCCCAGCCCGATGCGGACCATGCAGTAGCCGTTATCCAGCTGTTCCACCTTTTGCACAACGCGGTAGGCATTGCGTAGGGCGGACAGGGACTTGACCGGCACGCGCCAGGTCTCGACCTCTGCGCCGAACTCGGTCAGCAGGTCAAGGTAACACTGTTCGGCAGTCACCCCGCCGGGCGTGTCGCCGCTCAATGCAAGCGCCAGCCGGTTCAACAGCGCCCACATCAGGCGGTTCTGGTCCAGCGTGCGCTTGTTTTTCACCGGGCGGATATCCACCTCAACGCACAAAGGCTGGCCCCGCGCACGGCGTTCCAGCTCGGCGTGCAGCCGCTGCGCTTCCAGCAGATAGGCGTTGTCTACCGTCAGGTTTTCCAGCCCACCGCCGCCGGGCGACTTGTCCGGCATGTACCACGCGGCCACATGGGCGATCAGCTGGCTTGCCATGTAATCACGCTCCCATCGCGCTTGCGCACCCGCAGCGAGGCCACGCTACCGTCACCGTTGTAGGTGATGTCGTCCAGAGTGAGGGCGTCGTCCAGAACGTAGCGCTCAATGATGTTGGTGCCGGGCTTGCCCTGAGGGATGATGTGGACCTTGCTGGCCGGGATGCGCAGCGGCGGCAGATTCAGCACCCCCGCGCCGATGCTCCAGGCGGCAGCAGCGGCCAAAAAGCTGCCGTCTGCCTCATTGGTGGGCGCATCGCTGCTCACGCGGTAGGTGGTGGGGCAGGGGGCATCCTTTGTGATGTCGGCCATGGCCACGGCGCAGTACAGATACCGCCCGCAAACGTAGTGCCGCACGCTGTAGCCAGCCAGCCCGCCGGGCATACGCTCACAGCACTCCTCCAGATGGGCGCGCACGGCGTTGACATCCGGCCACAGCTTGATGCGCACGCCCTCGGCGTCCACCTCCAGGATGCTGAGCATGACCTCGTCAGCTGTCAGCAGGGCGAGGTTTTTGGGGGTCTCATTCTTCTCCATGTTTATCCTCCATATCCGGGCCGACATAGCTGCCGGTCTCATTGTAGTTGCTGGGGTCCGAGTAAGGCGTACCCCAGCCGCACATTGCGCCGTTGTACATGGCGGCGGCCTGGGCGCGGGTGACACCGGCAGCGGCGTTCAGCTCATCTGCACAGGTCTGGTTGCTTAGGCCAAACAGGGTGCGCTCCCCGCGCACGATGCGCACGATGCCGCCGGTGACGGGGCTGCGGGCGTAGGCGTAGGCGGGCAGCCCCGCCTCATCATAGGTCATTTTCATGGGCTTGGTCTCCTTTTTCGGTTTTGGCCGCTTGTGCGGCATATCGGCAGCAAGCGCCGGGTGTTTCTTCTTCCAGTTGCATACTCTGCGCCGGATTGCCTCCGGCGTCACGGTCTGGGTGTAGCCCATCATCCTGCACACGCTGCTGATCCGCGCGCCGCCGTAGTAGTACAGGATGCTTTCCAGCATCACCTCCGGCGGCACAGGGTTGTAGATGCGCTCAACAGGCGGGCCGACGGGTTGCTTGTTTTGAGGGTGCGCCGCACGGAAAGCGTCAAGACTGGCATAGCCCAGACTTTCCAGCAAGGTACCCTCATCCACACACAGGCACTCGGCGCAGATTCTCAGCTGGCGGCGGGCGTTGGTGCAGTTCCTAAGCCTGGATTGCACCCAGGCCAGATCATCCGTTGTCATCAGCAGATCTGCCTCGCCAGCGCGGTGGCCGGGATGCGCTTGTCGCGCCCGGCCCCGATCCAGCCCTCAAAGTTGCGGCATACCTTGCGCGCGGCGTAGGGGTCTGTGCCGTAAACGATGTGTGCGGCCTCGGGCACTGTCACCAGCTCACCCGCAGCCTCATGCCGGATGCGTTCCAGCGCATCACGGTATCCTTGCTTTTCGCGTGCCATGCTTACCTCCTTGTAGCTTGTATCCCCGCCGTGCTATAATCACGGCAGAAAGGACGTGTATAAAAATGGATTGGTTATCATTGCTTCTTACTGCGGTCAGCGGCACCCTCGGTGTCATCGGCGTCTTTGTCGGTGCTTACATGGCACGCAAAACAGCGGTGGAGCAGCAGCGCCGCGCAGAATTGCACAGTGCCTGCTCGCTGGTGCTGTCCACCTATGCGCGCTGGGTTGAAGACCCGCAGGAATACCGCTTTGCTTTGTTGGCATCAATAGCATCGGCGCAGCTTTTATGTACGCCTGACAGCGATATAGACAAAAGCATTCAAGAGCTTGAAAAGCTGGTGATGATTACAGCCCATCCCTCACAGCAATGCGGCAACTGCCTGAATGATTTCCGGCAGAAAGCGCAGCAGGAACTCATAAAGCGATATGGCAATCAGCGTCTCCCCGACATGAAGAAAGACGTGGGCAAGTAGTCCGCAGCTGTGCGGAGCGTCTTTTTTCGGAGCTGGTGACGGTTTATCGTACAGGCCATCGCCAAACCACGCACGCAGACTGTCCTGCTCACGCTGTTCATCTTGCAGCATGGCGTTCACCTCCTTGTCGATTGCACCTCTGCATGTAGGCCATCCAGTGCCAAGGTCAGGTCGCCCGCCAGCGACTTGGCCTTTTCGATTGTCCTTACCAGCTCGTGCGCTTTATCAAGGGCTTCATCCATGCCGTCCAGCTTGACGGCTACGGTTACAGCTGCAGCCGCCTTCTCGTTCACCTTCTCGGGGGGTGAGGTGGGGAACAGCAGCTCTTGGGGAGTTGTGTGCAGGGCCTGCGCAATGGCGGCGACCTTGGACAGCGGCAGATCGACCTTGCCCAGTTCGATTTTGGCAACGGACGACCTGTCTGTGTAGCCAACGGCCAGGGCCAGCTCCTCCAGCGTCAGCCCGTTGGCAATGCGAAGCTGACGGATTCTGTCGTACACTCCGTTCATCTGTATCAACTCCTTTTTGTGTCCAAGGTGGACACAATCGCAGCGCACATTTATTGCGCACTTTTCTGTTAGATAGTATTAGATACTGTTAGATAGTGCGAGATAGTGAATAACATTCACATTATTGAGCAAAAAAAATCTGTTCCCTTTTGGCTTGATTTAGGTGCAACAGTCGCGTCAAAGAGACAACCTCCGACGCCTTAAATTCCGTTTTCCCGTTTATTTTATTATAAAGCCCCTCGCGAGAAATTCCCAACTCATGGGCCAACCAAGTTACGGTAACTCCCGATTTCGAAATTGCATCCTGCAGCAGAGTTGTATTAGTCATTTGTTTCACCCCTATCTGTGAAAAATATTCACTATCTATGTTATACCACCCGCGTGATTGAATGTCAACTATCTTCTTGAAAAATGTTGATTTTATTTCACGCTCGTGGTATAGTAGGCTAAAAGGAGGGCTGAAGATGCTCGAAGCCTATAAAAGAATTCGTGAATTACGAATTTCAGCGGGACTCTCGCAGGATGAATTGGCTAAAAAAACAGGATACAACGATAGGTCATCCATTGCAAAAATTGAAGCCGGTAAAGTTGATTTAACGCAGTCTAAATTAGTAGCTTTCGCAGACGCGTTGAATACAACGCCTGGTTATTTAATGGGCTGGGAACCAGACAACAAGCCCCCCATCCCCGCCGGGTTCCAGCCGCTGCCGAAGCGGGACCGCATCCCGCGTGTGGGGCAGATCGCCTGCGGCACACCCATCCTCGCGGAGGAGAATGTCGAGGCCTACGATGAGGTCCCCAGCGTATGGCACGCCGACTTCACGCTGCTATGCCAGGGCGACAGCATGGAGCCAAAAATCAAAGACGGCGATGTCGTAGCCATTCACAGCCAGCCGATGGTCGAGAACGGCGAGGTCGCTGCCGTCCTGATCGATGGCGAGGCCACTCTCAAGCGCGTGTTTCTGTTCGATGATCATATCGAGCTCCGCGCCGAAAACCCCACATTTCCGACTATCCTGCGCATCGGCGAGGATATGAACACCATCACCATCGAAGGCAAAGCTGTTGGCCTGTGCAGGAAGTTGTAAGTAGCCATACTGCTTACCAAAACACAAGATGAACTCTCTTTTATCTGACCGCAACAATTAAGCTATATGAAAAAGGATGTGCTTGCAATGAACACTTTAACGGGATGCCTTGTTTTACTCCTTATTTTTGCTTTGCTGGTTTATGCGTGGCCTCTATTGTTAGTCTTAGTTGTGATTGCTATTATTTATCAAATCTATGCTGCTCTTTATTTTAAGAGCGAAAAATTTAATACTATTAAAGAAAAAATACAAACTCATATTCATGATTGCAACGATCTGAACGACCATATTGAGAATCTGAAAAGCACTGCGCTTGTGGTAAATCGTGCCGACTACGGTGAAGCAGTTTACCATGATAATAGCCGTTGGAATGTCAAGCGAGATGCGCTGAAAAAGCAGGTATATGCCCCCTATATTTAAGAGTGCTCCCGCACCGTTTGTGACAATGCGAGAAAAGAGCCTTTCAAGTACATCTGCAAGTATTTCGGCATTAAAGCCGATGAGGAAACTCTTGGAAAATTCGAAGCCGCTTTGAATGATTTTTCTGCAGCAGAAGACGGCAAGGTTGCTTTAAAGGCTGAGCGGACTGCAATTCTGGAGAGCATTTCTTCAGATATTCCTTGGGCTATCAAAAAGTTTAGCCAGAAGAAGCTAGAGAAGAACCTTGGCTTCGAGGAAGTGGACTTCAGTACGCTGTACTTCCCGAAATATGAGTTTAAATACACAAGTGCGGGCGGCAATACCGGCACGACCTACGATGTTGTTATGGACATTGACAACCTGAACCGCTTTGTCATCTATTTGTCCGAAAAGATCAAGTTCAGCAAAACTGTGGCCGGGCAACGAGCACTTATGACCAGCAAACTGCGCCAGCACATCAAGGAGCGCGATCACTTCACTTGCAAATACTGTGGGGCCTCCACCGAAGCAGAACCGCACCTGTTGCTGGAGATTGATCACATTGTACCAGTTTCCAAAGGCGGTCTGACGACCGAAGAAAATCTGCAAACCCTCTGCTGGCGGTGCAACCGGAGTAAGAGTAATAAAACAACCAATGTACAAGTCAGTACCTAAGATCGCCGCCGTCCTGATCGAAGGCAAGGCCGTTGGCCTCTGCCGCAAACTGTAAATCATCACCTTGGTTTCCTTTATCGTTATAAAATGGTGGAAAACGTAAAAATATGTTTTAAATTTCTTTAAAAAGTTGCATAGGGGACTTGCACAAAACGTGAAAAGTGCATATAATAGGGGTGTAGCCCAAAGGCTGCCATGTGAAACACCATGTTTCATTTATGCTTAACAGACCCCTGGTAGTAAGCCCCCCATGATAAGGGGATTGGCTGAATCCTGGGGTCTTATTTTTTTAAGGATGTGTTTAAATGTCTAAAACAGCAATTCTTGTGGATGGCGGATTTTATCGTAAACGTGCAGCCCATCTCTGGGGCAAGAAAACCGCAGAAGAGCGGGCAAAGGAATTAAATGCCTACTGCCATGCGCACATGCAACCCAAGGATGGAAATCCCCCGCGCGAGTTATACCGTATTTTTTACTACGATTGTAAACCGATTGGCCGCCGCAGCATTTACCATCCACTTACAAAGCGCAATATCGATCTGGATAAATCCGAGACATATACCTGGACGCTTACATTCCTTGAAGAACTGAAGAAGCGCCGCAAATTTGCATTGCGGTTGGGGGAACTGTCTGGTCAGGCCTGCTATAATCTGCGCCCGGATGTTACCAGAAAGCTCTTGGCAGGCACCCGCACTTTGGATTCGCTGACAGAAGAAGATTTTATGTTTGTTGCCCAGCAAAAGGGTGTTGATATGCGTATCGGCATTGACATTTCGTCGCTTGCATTTAAAAAACAGGTGGATCAGATTATTCTTATTGCAGGTGACAGTGACTTTGTACCGGCTGCAAAGCTGGCCCGCCGGGAAGGTATCGACTTTATTCTGGATCCGATGTGGGCCGATATAAAGGATGATTTGTTCGAGCATATTGATGGTCTGCGTAGCCAGTGGAAAAAGCGCGACGATGGTTGAATTTCTGCAAACGTAAAAATAGGAGGAGGTTCCCTATGAAAAAGTATCTTTCCCTGCTTTTGGCTGCGGCGATAGCTTGCAGCATGGCTGCCTGCGGTGCAGCAGCCCCGGCTGCATCGTCTGAATCAGCACCCCCTGCATCCGAGTCCGCCTCTGAGGTATCTTCAGAAACGGAATCCTCCACAGACTCCGATTTGGATGCTGCGCTGGATGAGGCCGGGCAGGCCTTGAGCGATATCGGCAGCATTGATGTGGACAAAGGTATTTTCGATGTGACTATTACATTCCCCGCAGACTTCGCCGCTGATATCACCCAGGAAGAAATCGACCAGCAGATCGCGGATGGCAAGGTCCACAGTGGCCAGATCAACGAGGACGGCAGTGTCACCTATGTGATGAGCAAAGACCAGCACAAGGCTATTGTGGATTCTATTTCGGCATCACTGCAGGAAACACTGGACGGCATGGTCGGCTCGGCAGACTATCCCAACTTTACCGCCATCGATCACAACAAGGATTATACCAACTTTACAATTACAACTACCACAAAGCCCGGTGAAACAGCTATCAGCGACTCCATGTCCGTGCTGATCTTCTACACCTGCGGTAAGACCTACGGTGTTGTCAGCGGCAATATCCCGGATAATATCCACGTGGATTTCGTCAATGCTGATTCCGGCGAGGTGGTTTCGTCCTCTGATTCCAAGGATATGGGAAAATAATACATAATAAAAAACGCCCCCGGTGTTGGCGCACCGAGAGCGTTTATAGATCAGCGTGTCCAGAGTGGACACAATACCGACCCAACATCCGTATTGTATCACCTCCGGACACGCTTGTCAAAGTGTATCCATAAGGAGGTTTCTACATGGCAAAAACGAAAAAACGCGCGGACGGCCTGATCGAGCGCTGCCGCGTCATTGATGGCAAGACCCGCCACTTCTACGGCCGCACCGCAAAGGAGGTGCAGGCCAAGCTCGACGCGGCCCTCATCGAGGCCAGCACCCGCCGGGACAGGGGAGACCCCTTCTGCGAGGTCGCAGAGGCGTTCTGGCGCGCCAAGGAGCCGTGCATCAAGTATGGCTCCCGCCGGGGCTACCGCCACAAGGTGGAGCTTGCCAAGGGCTGGTTTGAGGGGCAGGGCATGCGCGAGATCACCAGCACCGACATCAACCGCGAGCTGATGCACATGGCCGCGCAAGGCTATGCCTACAAAAGCATTGCCGGGCAGAAGTCGGTGCTCTCCCTGATCTGGCAGTATTGGTGTGCCGAGATGCACGGCGACGCGAACCCCTGCACGCTGCTCAAGCTGCCGCAGGGCCTGCCCCAGACCAAGCGCCGCGCCCCCACAGAGCAGGAGATCGCCGATGTAAAGGCACACCCCGAAGGCTTCGGGCTCTGCCCGGCCATCATGATGTACGCCGGCCTGCGTCTGGGCGAGGTGATGGCGCTGCAGAAGAAGGACCTCGCTGACGGCGCAATCCATGTGTGCAAGGCCGTGGTCTGGCACTACAATTACCCCGAGCTGGAGAAGCCGAAAACCGACAGCGCCTACCGCACTGTGCCCATCCTCAAGCCCCTGCAGGATGCACTCGGCAGCCGGCTGGCCGATCTGGACGATGAGGATTTCATCTTTGGCGGCAAAAAGCTCATGACGAAAAGCCGATACCAAAACGCATGGCTGCAATACTGTATCAGCATCGGCCACGCTCACGACAGCGGCAAGCGCTATAAAACCGGCAAGACCAGCGTCACCGGCGAGGCACTTTACAAGGCTGTGCTGGAGGCCGACTTCACCGCCCACCAGCTCCGGCACGAGTTTGCCAGCGTGTTGGTCGAGTGCCAGATCAGCCCGCAGGTAGCCAAGGAACTGATGGGCCACGCCGACATCCTGACAACCCAGCGCTGGTACGCCGAGGCCAAAGCCAGCGCCGTCGATGAAGCCGCACGGATCCTCAACGCACACTTCACCGCATAAATCGCATTGGTTCGTATATTTTTCGTAAACAATCAATCTTCCACATCATAGCGCACATTATAACAAATTCAAATCTCTCTTACTCCGCCAACAAAAACCCGCGTATCTGCGTAAGATATGCGGGTTTTTGGTTTATATAGCAGCGCAAAAATTGTACGATAAATAGCCCGTATTCCCGCAAGAATATCGTAAAAGTGTCGTACAAAACCATAGCAGCTTGCAATCTCGGCGATAATTCGGTATACTCTTTTTATAACTATCACAAAAGCGAGGTGTCCGCGATGCGGTTATTTGATGTGCTGGGGCCGGTTATGACCGGGCCGTCCAGCAGCCATACGGCGGGGGCAGTGCGCATCGGCAGCACGGCGCGCCGTCTGCTGGGCGAGGTGCCCGCCGAGGCCGAAATCCTGCTCTACGGCAGCTTTGCCGCCACGGGGCGCGGTCACGGCACGGATCGGGCGCTGGTAGCCGGGCTGCTGGGTATGCAGCCCGACGATGACCGCATCCCGCACAGCTTTGCGCTGGCCAAGGAGGCCGGTCTGCACTTTAAAATCGGCACCACCAATCTGCGCGGCGCACACCCCAACACAGCGGTGCTGCGTCTGACCGGCGTATCGGGCCGCAAGCTGGAGGTTGTGGGTGCCTCCATCGGCGGCGGGCGCATCAACATCTGCCAGATAGACGGCATCACAACCAACTTCGGCGGTGACCACAACACACTCATCGTCCACAATCAGGACACCCCCGGCCATGTGGCGGCGGTGACCACCTGCCTGAGCGAGCACGGCGTCAACATCGCCACCATGCAGCTCTATCGCTCGGCGGCGGGCGGCTATGCCGTCATGGTTCTGGAATGTGATGAAGCCATTCCCGACGAGATTGCGGGCGAGCTGCGCAGCAAGCCCGGCATCGTCAAGGTCACGATACTGAATCTGTAAAGGAGGCCGCGACAATGGCATTTTCCTCTGTGCATGAGATGGTCGAGCTCTGCAAAAGCACCGGCAAACCGTTGTTTGAGCTCATTCTGGAGAGCGATCTGGCCGAAAGTGGCCTGACCCGCGCCGAGAGCGAGGCCGAGATGCACCGCCTGTGGTCGGTCATGCAGGCCACCAGTGACGGCTACTGCGGCGCTGACCGTTCGATGAGCGGCTTTGCGGGCGGTGACGCCGCCAAGGTCAGCGCAGCAGCGGCGCAGGGCCTTTTGTACGCCGACGGCTTTTTTGCCGAGGTTATGGCCGAGGCACTGAAAACCGCTGAGTGCAACGCCTGCATGAAACGCATTGTCGCTGCGCCCACGGCGGGCAGCTGCGGCGTTCTGCCCGCTGTGCTGCTGCCGCTGTGGCGGCGCGGGCTGGCCGATGAAGCCGCAATTCACCGCGCCTTGTATGTAGCCGCCGGGTTCGGGCAGGTTGTGGCGGCACGCGCCACCCTGGCCGGGGCCGAGGGCGGCTGCCAGGCCGAGGTTGGCGCTGCCAGCGCAATGGCGGCGGCGGCGCTGGTTGACCTCAAGGGCGGCACCGCCGAGCAGTGCGCCGAGGCGTTTGCCATGGCCCTGACCAATCTGGAGGGTCTGGTCTGTGACCCTG
>ERZ1034901.2883-NODE-2883-length-10512-cov-5.996270_pt1 | contig 10512 bp, 10 predicted proteins | sample MGYA00520628_ERZ1034901 | MGnify/ENA primary metagenome ERZ1034901 (study PRJEB33766, sample SAMN09781783) | gut metagenome | biome: gut microbiome | host: Homo sapiens | place: Madagascar | study: EMG produced TPA metagenomics assembly of the PRJNA485056 data... | reverse complement strand
GGCGCACCTTAAACGACAGCTTCGTCATCCTCGACGAGGCGCAGAACACCACGCCCGAGCAGATGAAGATGTTCTTAACCCGCCTCGGCTTCAACACCAAGATGGTCGTGACGGGCGACTTGACGCAGCGCGACCTGCCCGGTTCCAAATCGGGTCTCGCCGACGCCGAGCGCGTGCTTACGGGGATTGACGATGTAAGTTTTTGCCGCCTTTCCGGCAAGGACGTCGTGCGCCATTCGCTCGTCGCCGCCATCGTCGCGGCATACGATAAAGCCGACGCCTGACATAAAAGGAGACGCGACGTGAACATCGAAGTGAACTGCGAATACGGTCAAGACGCCATCGAGGGCGTCCCCGTGCGCGAACTGGCCGTCTTCGCGCTTGAAAGGGAAGGGTGCCCGGGCAATACTGAGGTTTCGATCAGCTTCGTCGACGACGAGGAGATGGCTCGCTTAAACGAGGAATTTCGCGGCAAGCCCGGTCCGACCGACGTCTTGTCCTTCGAATGCGACGGGCTTGACGACGAGATGGGCGAGGGTGGCTTTGCCGCGCCCGACATGCCCTTCGAGCTCGGCGACATCATCATCGCCGTCGACGTCACGCGCCGCCAAACCGAGCAGTTCGGCACCACCTTCGAAGGCGAGGTGAGCGTCCTTTTGCTCCACGGCCTTCTGCATCTGTGCGGCTACGACCACATCGAGGACGAAGAAGCCGAAGTCATGGAAGCGCGCGAGGCAGAGCTTCTGCGTGCGTGGGCTTTCGAGCGCGGCGTCGATCTTTCCGTCTTCGGCGAGTTCAATGGGCCTGCAGCACTCGTGAGAGGGGAGCATTAGATGGTCCAATCGCTCCCGCATGCCTTCAAATGCGCAGGCCAAGGGGTTGTTCACGCATTCACTCAACGCAACATGCGCATCGATGCGTGCTTCGCCGTCGCCGCCGTAGCACTCGGGTTCGCGCTTCGCATCGATAGGTCGTCATGGCTCGCCATCATATTGTGCATCGGGGCGGTCATGGCGGCGGAAACCTTGAACACCGCCATCGAGTGCGTGGTCGATCTGGCATCGCCTGAATACCATGAACTCGCGAAGCATGCCAAAGACTGCGCGGCAGGGGCCGCGCTCATCCTCGCGGCGACCTCCGTGGTCGTCGCCGCCGTCGTGTTCATCCCCAGGATCGGAGAATTACTGTGCTAGGAACGCAAAAAGAGGGCTTCAAATCAGGTTTCGCCACGCTGGTCGGCCGTCCGAATGCGGGCAAGTCCACGCTTTTGAACGCCATCATGGGCAAGAAGATCGCCATCACCTCCTCGACTGCGCAGACGACGCGCCACCGCTTCCGCGCCGTGCTCACGCGCGAAGACTTCCAGCTGATCTTGGTCGACACCCCGGGCATCCACAAGCCCCACGACGCGCTCGGCGAAGAGCTCAACGAATCGGCACTCAAGGGACTTCAAGACATCGACGTCGTCGCCATGGTGATCGACGCCTCGCAGCCGATCGGCCGCGGCGACGAATGGGTCGCCAAGCAGGTCGCCGCCTGCAAGGCTCGCCGCATCTGCGTGCTCTCCAAAACCGACATCGCCACCCCCGAACAGATCGCGGCGCAACGCGAGGCAGCAGAAGCACTTATGACCTGGGACGCCATGGTGGCGCTTTCCGCCCGAAGCGGCGCGAACGTCGACGCCTTCGTGGAAGAGGCCGTCTTCTTCCTGCCCGAGGGCCCCGCGTGGTTCCCGCCCGACATGCAGACCGACCAGCCGATGGAGGTCGTCATCGCCGAGTTCATCCGCGAGAAGATCCTGCGTTCGTTCCACGACGAGGTCCCGCATTCGATCGGCGTCGCCGTCGACAACATGCAATACGATAAGAAGAAGGACCTCCAGCGCATCTTTGCGACCATCTACGTCGAGCGCGACAGCCAAAAAGGCATGATCATCGGCAAGAAAGGCCAGGCGATCAAGCGCATCGGGAGCGAGGCACGCGCCGATTTAGAGCAGCTTTTGGGCTGCCGCGTGTTTCTCGATCTGAATGTGAAGGTGAAGAAGAACTGGCGCCGCGACGCCACGCAGATACGCCGCTTCGGCTACGGCGAGGGAGCGTAATGTAGACACCTCCACATCTTTGTGCAGGTATTGTCGCATCTTTCGCACGGGTAGGCGCCCCGCGAAAATGCGTTCGTCTCATCCGCTACAATGGCGCTGATGAGACGAACGAAACGGGAGAAAGCGCGCAAGATGATCTGCCCTCACTGCCAAAGCGAAAATCGAGAAGGAGCCAAGTTCTGCGACGAATGCGGAGCCTCCCTGCTCGCGGACGCCGACAAGACGCAGATCATTGAACCGGTGAGGAAGGAAGGCGGCGCCGAGGCGATCGCGCCCATCGACGCCAGCGCAAGCGCGGCGTGCGAGCAAACAGCCGCCGAGGACGACAAGGAAGCACCCGGGTGCGAGCCCCCTTCCTCCGCGGAGTCAAACGAGTCCGACGAGTTCGCGGAAGCTGAGCTCGAGGAGGATTTAGAAGACGCGCTCGACCTCCCAGCGGAAACACCCGAAAGCCCTTCCGCACACCGCAGCGACCCTCACCTCGACGACGTCCTCCCGCGCATCGATAGGGGCGAAGCGGAAAGAATAGACTCGCTATCGAGTGAAAAAACCCAGATCATCGACTTAGACGGCTCAAAGACCGCCGATTTCTCGGGCTTTGAGCGGCTCGTGGACTCAAGCTACGTCCCGCCTGCCCGCTCCTGGCGCGCGGGCGACACGATGGAACTTCCCAAAATCGAGGGGGAGCCAGCACCTTCCCAAAAGAAATACGAAGCCCCCGACACGGACAAGGAGCGTCACAGCAAGCGCACGAAGCGCATCGTTGGCATCATCGCCGCTGTTGTCGTCGTTGCCGCTATCGCACTCGCAGCCACGTACCACTTCGAGCTTTGGGGCGGCAAGATCGTCCCCGACGTCACGGGCGAGGCGCAGGCCGACGCTGCGTGGCTGCTCGAGAGCAAGGGATTCGACGTTCGCGCGGTGCAGGTGAAATCCGATGAGGTCGAGGGCGTCGTCCTCATCACCGACCCCGCCGCAGGCGCACGCATCGCCGAGGGCGCAATCGTGAACATGTCCGTCGCCACGCCTCGCGCGGTTCCCGACATCGCAGGCAAAACCCAAGACGAGGCGAAGGCCGCCCTCGACAAGGAGGGTCTCGCGAACGTCACCTTCACCACCGTGAAATCCGACGAGGCGGAAGGCACGGTTCTTGAAGTCTCGCCCGAGGCGGGCACGAAGGTGAAGTCTGCGACCACCATCACCGTCACCGTCGCGGAAGCCTACACGGTCCCAGATGTCGCGGGCAAATCGCAAGAAGAAGCTTCTGCCGCACTTAAGGATGCGGGCTTCGCGGTAAACGTCGAGACGAAATACACCGAAGACAGCCCGGAGGGCGCGGTCCTTACGTGCGACCCCGCCGCGGGCACGAAGGCGAAGTCCGGATCCACCGTAACGATCACCGTCGCGAAATCGCGCGCGAAGGAGCTCGTCGCCGAAACCCAATCGCTCTTCAGCAAGGGGGCGACCGTCGTTATCGGGGGCGTGAACTGCGAAGTCGTCTCATGCGACAGCGTGAGCTTCGAGGGCAACAACACCGTGAGCTACACCATCACCGCGAAGAAGTTCGAAAAGACGAGCCTGTTCGGCACGCTGTTCACCAACGCCGAGCAGATGTCGGGGACCATCACGTGGAACTCGGACAACTCCATCGCCTCGTCGAACCCCAAGCTCAGCAAATAACCCGTGGCCGTACCCACCTACAACGCGCGAGCCATCGTCGTGCGCAAGACAAAGCTCAAGGAAAGCGACCTTATCCTCACCATGCTTGCCGAGGACGGCTCGCAGATTCGCGCGGTCGCCAAGGGCGCGCGCAAGCCTAAGAGCAGCTTCGCTTCGCGCCTCGAGCTGTTCTCGGTGGCGGATGTGCTCTGCGCGAAGGGGCGCTCGCTCGATGTGGTGTCCGAAGTGCGCCTAGTCGAAGGCAACGCAAGGCTTCGATGCGACATCGAACTCGCCGCTGCTGCCGCCCCCGCCGCCGAGATCATCGAGCGCAGCACGCAGGCAGGGCTTGCCTGCCCGAACCTTTTCGCCATGACGCGAACCGCGCTCGGCGCGATGTGCGAAACCAGCGCTGTATATGCCCCATCGCTTGCCGCCGCGCATCTCATGAAGACCTTCGCCATGACCGGCGTGCGCCCGATGCTCGCCTCATGCGCCGCTTGCGGAAATCCCGTGTCCGCATTGCCTGACGGGTCGGTCGCCTTCTCCCCACGCGAGGGCGGTGTGATATGCTCCCACTGCCGAGGGCACGTGGAGTCAAGCTATGTGAGCGCCGCCTCCGCCGAGTGGGCGGACTTCATGCTACGCTCCACGTTTTCCGACATCGCGCGCGCACAGGTGGGGGTGCGCGAGGCGTTCTCGGTACTCGACTTGTGCCAGCGCTGGTCGATCGAACACGTCGGATGCAAGCTCCGCTCGCTTTCGTTTCTTTTCACAAGCGGGCTGTACCAGGAAAAATAACGAGAAAGAGGATCACATGCTCACCTACAAAACCCGCGGGGTCTGCTCCCGCGCCATCCACGTCGACGTCGACGGCGACACGATTACCCACGTCGACTTCGTCGGCGGCTGCAACGGCAACTTGAAGGCCATCTCGAAGCTCGTCGAGGGCAAAAACGTCGACGAGGTCTGCTCGATTCTCGAGGGCAACACCTGCGGGAACCGCTCCACTTCCTGCGCCGACCAGCTCTGCTGCGCCCTTCGCGAAGCGAAAGCCGCCGAATAGCGACGAGATTATGCAGAACTGGGGGATTGCCCGCGTTCGCGCTTGTCGCGACGAATTCGCCCCATTACAATAAACAGGCTGTCAAAAGGACAGCTGGTTCGCTCCTAGTTCGCATGCGCCACCCGCTTGCCCACCCGGAGCGATCGAGAGCTTAGATACTTGAAAGGTGGAAAAATGGCAACAAAGCTCAGCATTACGAAGGAGAAGACCGCCGAACTCATCAAGGAATACGGCAAGTCCGATAACGACTCCGGTTCCGCAGAGGTTCAGGTCGCAATCCTCTCCGAGCGCATCCGCAACCTCACCGAGCACCTCAAGACCCACAAGAAGGACAATCACACCCGTCGTGGCCTCATGAAGCTCATCGGTAAGCGCCGCGGTCTCCTTAAGCACATCAAGGAGCGCAACATCGACGAGTACCGTGAACTCATCAAAAAGCTCGGTATTCGCGACAACATCTAAGCTTGGAACGAGGGCCCGCAACATGCGGGCCCCGTGCTATATGCAAGGCGGTCGCGCATCGCATCCGGCGAGCGCGCTCGTGGCGGCGGGAGAATGTGAGTACCTCGTAGCCGAAGAAGCTCACGCGCAATAGGGCGCATGAGGCTAAGAGAAAGAAAGAACACATGGAAAAGATCGTCGAATCCTTCGAGCTGTACGGCAAGCAGTACCGCTTCGAGACGGGCGAGCTCGCCAAGCAGGCGACGGGCGCCGTGCTCGTCACCCAGGGCGACACCACGATTCTCGTGACGGCCGTCGTCTCTAAGCAGGAGAAAGACTACGACTTCTTCCCCTTGACGGTCGACTACATCGAGAAGATGTACTCCGTCGGCCGCATCCCCGGCGGCTACCTCAAGCGCGAGGCGCGTCCTTCTGAGAAGGGCACCTTGAACGCCCGCATGATCGACCGCCCGATCCGCCCCGGTTTCCCCGACGGCTACAAAAACGAGGTTCACATCGTCGCAACGACGCTCGTGTGCGACGGCGAGAACCAGCCTGACGTCATCTGCGTCGGTGGCGCGTCTGCCGCGCTCCTCGTCGGCGGCGCACCCTTCGATGGTCCTGCAGCCTGCGTGAAGATCGGCCGCAACGCCGAGACGGGCGAGTTCATCGTCAACCCGACCTACGAAGAGGACGCGAACTCCGACCTCGACCTCACCATCGCCGGCACCAAAGACTACATCTCGATGGTCGAAGCGGGCGCGAAGGAAATCTCCGAAGAGGACATGCTCGCGGCCATGACGTTCGGTCAGGAGGCCATCGCCGCTTTCTGCGACAAGCAGGCCGAGTTCATCGCCAAGGTGAACCCCACGCCGATGGAGTACAAGCTGCATACCCCGGCTCCCGAAATCGCCGAGCGCGTCGAGCCGTACTTCGACCGCATGTCGGCGGCCCTGAAGGATGCCGACAAGCTCGCGCGCATGGGCAAGGTCGAGAACCTCAAAGCTGAGATCACGGAAGGCGAGTTCAGCGAGGACGAGCGCGCAGCCTGGGGCTCCGATATCGCCGCCGCTCTTAAGAAACTCGAGAAGAAGGCCATGCGCAAGATGGTCATCGAGACCGGCGAGCGCGCCGACGGCCGCCGCCCCGATGAGATCCGCCCGCTCTACATCGTGCCAGGATACCTTCCCCGCGTGCACGGCTCGGGTCTGTTCCAGCGCGGCCAGACCCAGGCACTCTCCATCTGCACGCTCGGCATGCTCAACGAGTGGCAGCGCCTCGACACCATCGAGCCGGTCGAGGGCAAACGCTACATGCACCAGTACAACTTCCCGCCCTACTGCACCGGCGAGACCGGTCGCATGGGCTCCCCGAAGCGCCGCGAGATCGGCCATGGCGCCCTCGCCGAGCGCGCGCTTCTGCCGGTGATTCCCTCCGAGGACGAGTTCCCCTATGCCATCCGCGTGGTCTCCGAGATCATGGAGTCGAACGGCTCCTCCTCGATGGCGTCGACGTGCGGCTCCACGCTGGCGCTCATGGACGCGGGCGTGCCCATCAAGGCTCCCGTCTCCGGCATCGCCATGGGCCTTATCAAGGAGGGCGACGACGTCGTCATCCTCTCCGACATCCAGGGCCTCGAGGACTTCCTCGGCGACATGGACTTCAAGGTCTGCGGCACGTCGAAGGGCATCACCGCACTTCAGATGGACAACAAGGCGAAGGGGCTGTCGGTTGACATCCTCGCCCGCGCCCTCAAGCAGGCACATGAGGGCCGCGCGTTCATTCTGAACGCTATGCTTGAGAAGCTGCCCGAGCCGCGCGCCGAGCTTCGCGACACCGCGCCGCGCATCGAGACGATCCACATCCCCGTCGACAAGATCCGCGACGTCATCGGCTCGGGCGGCAAGGTTGTCCGCGGCATCCAGGAGGAAACGGGCGCGAACATCGACATCCAGGAGGATGGCACCATCCACATCGCCGCCGTCGAGGGCAAGGCCGGCGAAGCCGCGAAGGCCATGATCTTGGGCATCGTGAAGGAGCCCGAGGTCGGTGAAATCTACGAGGGCGAAGTCGTCGGCATCAAGGACTTCGGCGCGTTCGTGAAGCTGACGCCGGGCAAAGACGGCCTGCTCCATATCTCGCGCGTGGCGAACGGCCGCGTGGGCAAGGTTGAAGACGTGCTCTCCATGGGCGACGTCGTGAAGGTGCAGGTGCTCGAGGTCGACCCGAAGACGGGCAAGATCTCGCTCGACCGCCTCGACAAGCCGGATGCCCCCGAAGGTTCAGCCGACGCGGGCCACGAGCACCCGCATCGCGGCCATGACGACCGCCACGGCGAGCGCGACATGCGCCCGGGCCGCAGCCAGCGCTCGAGCAACGGCCGCACCCCGCGCCGCCGCCACGAGGCGTAAAATCTCTCGCACACGCAAACCGATTGCACGAGAAACGGAAGGCATCATGATCAAAGTAGCTGTTTCTGGATGCTTCGGCCGCATGGGATCGGCGGTCATCGACGCCGTGAATGCCGCAGACGACATGGAAGTCGCCTGCGGCATCGATCCCTTCCCGAAGGGCGAGGCGCCATATCCCGTGTTCACCTCAATCGAGCAAGCCGTCGCGCAAGGCGGGTTCGACGTCATCGTCGACTTCACGCAGCCGAACGTCGTCGAGGGCAACCTTCGGGCGGTCCTTCCTGCGGGCATCGACTGCGTCGTCGGCACGACGGGGCTCTCAAACGAGAAGCTCGACGAGCTCGCAGCGCTTGCACCTGCGGGAACATGCTTGTTCTATGCGCCCAATTTCACGACGGGCGCCGTGCTCATGATGGAGTTCGCGAAGGCCGCGGCACCGTATTTTCCCGAAGCCGAGGTCATCGAGATGCACCACTGCAACAAAAAGGACGCGCCCTCGGGCACGGCCGTGCGCACAGCGCAGATCATCTCGGACTCCCGAGGCGGTCGCGTAAGCGAGGCGCCGGGCGCTGAGACCGAGCTACCGTTCGCAAAGGGTGCGCGCGGCGCCCTCGTCGAAGGCGTTCCCGTTCACTCGGTGCGCTCAATGGGCTTCGTCGCAAGCCAGGAAGTGGTGTTCGGCTCGATGGGCCAATCACTCACCATCCGCCACGATTCCTGGGATCGCACCTCGTACATGCCGGGCGTTCTCCTGGGCATCCGCAGCGTCGGTGCGCGCGAGGGCCTGATTGTAGGTTTGGAGAACTTCATGCATGAGGCTTAAAGCGCCCCGTCGACTTTGACATAATTGATGTATCGAGCATTTGTTCGCCCCCTGTGCTTTTTTCGCCAGGGGGCGCAAGCATGGATAAAGGAGATTCATATGTCGAACGCTGAACCCCGTTTTGGCCGCCTGATTACCGCCATGGTGACGCCATTCGGCGAAGACCGCGAGCTCGACCTCGACCGCGCGCAGGCGCTCGCGACGCGCCTGGTCGACGGAGGCAACGACGCGCTCATCATCAACGGAACCACCGGCGAGAGCCCCACGGTCTTCTATCCGCAGAAGATCGAGCTGTTCCGCGCCGTCGTGGAGGCGGTTGGCGACCGCGCGCCCGTCATCGCCAACGTCGGCGACAACTGCACGGCGGACACCGTCAACTTCGCGAAGGACGTGGCCAAGCTCGGCGTCGACGGATTCATGTGCGTCGTCCCGTACTACAACAAGCCGCCGCAAGAGGGCATGTACCAGCATTTCAAGACCATCGCCGACGCGGTCGAGCTGCCCATCATCCTCTACAACATCCCGGGCCGCTGCGTCGTTAACATGCAGGCGGAAACCACGCTGCGCCTCGCCAACGACTGCGAGAACGTGGTCGCGGTGAAGGAGGCGTCCGGCAAGATGGAGCAGATAGCGACCATCGCCGCCTCCGCGCCCGAGGGATTTTGCGTGTACTCCGGCGACGACTCAGCCACCTACGACATCATGCGCCTCGGCGGCGCCGGCGTCATCTCGACCACCGGCAACGTCGCGCCCGCACGCATGAAGGACCTTGTCACGAAGTGCGCCGAGGGCAAGTGGGACGAAGCCTGGGCCGCCCACGAGGCGCTCCTGCCGCTCATGAGCGGCCTGTTCGCGACCTCGAACCCCATTCTCGTGAAGGAAGCGCTCAAGCTCGTCGGCTTCCCCGTCGGCGGCGTTCGCCTTCCGCTCGTCGACGCCACGCCCGAGCAGTCCGAGCGCCTCGCCGCGATCATGCGCGAGGTCGGCGTCCTCTAACATCATCGCGAGGGCGCCTGCAGCCGACTGAGCCTGCGGCGCCCGCGCCTCGCAAAAGGAAATATATGGAGAAAGACAACAACATCGAAGCAGCCTCCAAGCAGCCCGACGAAAAGTCTGCCGATAAGGGCAAAAAGACCAAAACGTACAAGCACGTGAAGCTTGAGCACAAGCGCCCCCAGCTCACGAAGGGCAACGCGGGCTCGAAGGACGGCAGCGCCAAAAAGCACAAGACCGCTTCGCGAAAGGGATCTTCGAGCACGGGGAAGGACCCCAAGGCGAAGCTTAAGATCATCCCGCTCGGCGGACTCGACGCCATCGGCAAGAACATGACCGTCTTCGAGTGCGGCAACGACATGATCATCGACGACGCGGGCCTCATGTTCCCCGACGACAACCATCCGGGCGTCGATTTGATCCTGCCGGACTACACCTATGTGCTCGAGAATGCCGATAAGCTGCGCGGCATCGTCATCACGCACGGGCACGAGGACCACACAGGCACGATCCCGTACCTGTTGAAGGACCTCGACCGTCAGGTGCCTATTTATGCAACCAAGCTCACACTCGGCCTCATCGAGGGCAAGCTCGCCGAGCACCGCATCAAGAACGCGAAGCTCGTCGAGATCAAACCCGGCCAACAGGTGAAGATGGGCTGCTTCACGACTGAGTTCTTCGCCGTGAACCACTCGATCCCGGGCGCCGTGGGCATCTTCTTGCAAAGCCCCGCGGGCAACGTGCTGCACACGGGAGACTTCAAGCTCGACCAAACCCCAATCGACGGCGTGCATTTCGACTTCGGCGCGCTCGCGCGCTACCATGAAATCGGCGTCGATCTCATGATGAGCGACTCGACGAATGCCACAAAGACCACGTTCACGCCAAGCGAGGCAGAGGTCGGCAAGACCTTGAACCGCATCATCAGCCAGGCGAAGCAGCGCGTCATCATCGCATCGTTCGCAAGCCATATCCACCGCATGCAGCAAATCTGTGATGCGGCGCGCGCGAACGGACG
>ERZ1034901.2877-NODE-2877-length-10523-cov-20.027990_pt1 | contig 10523 bp, 6 predicted proteins | sample MGYA00520628_ERZ1034901 | MGnify/ENA primary metagenome ERZ1034901 (study PRJEB33766, sample SAMN09781783) | gut metagenome | biome: gut microbiome | host: Homo sapiens | place: Madagascar | study: EMG produced TPA metagenomics assembly of the PRJNA485056 data... | reverse complement strand
GCCTCCGGCAAGTTGGACGTGGTGCTCCGCTCCCCGCAAACCCTTGTTCCTTCGTTGCGGGGCACCACGTCTCTAGGGTCGGATGGGCCTCCGGCAAGTTGGGCGGGACTCTGCCCGCCCGGCGCTTCCTAAAAAGTGATGCATGAGCTCCTGTTTTTCTACTCCATGCATCAACCTCATTTTCAATGTTGATGCATGAACCCTCTTTTTTTCATCTCATGCATCACTCCAATCATTTCTACACTTCATTTCTTCTACTTTGACTTCGCTTAAGTGAAAAAGTGATGTACGAGTCCCGGTTTTCTATTTCTATGCATCACATACCTCCGGTTCCCCCAAGCATTTCATTCTAATCTACCCAACGGCCGCGAGGAAAAGTGATGCAGGAACCTCTTTTCGGAGCGTTCCTGCATCACTTTTCCACCACTTCCCGGCAAGCGGCCCGAATTAGAGGTGCGCCGAACCCGGGCCGCATTAAGATGAAAAGAGATGCACGAAGGGGCGTGGCGCCCCTTCGTGCATCTCTTCTTCTCATCATAATTCCAAAGGAGAAAGAATTGACGACGAATGCTTCCTCTGCCCCTTTTCGTCGTCAATTCTAATTCTCTCTGAAATAACCGATTACTTCTTTTTTCGATAAGCAAAACTGAATACTGCGCTAAGAAGCGTTTGCAAAACCAAAATAAAAATAAGAGTACGGACAACACCTGTGATTTCCTGTTGGTTTGCCGTAATAGAATTCCGGTACATCCAAATTATCGGAAGTTCGGAAAGCAAACTTATGCAAAGTAGGATATATGTATTCCCATAGGTTTTTCGATCATATTTTTTTATTGCCACTGCTTTTATTGTATGCAAAATCATACCTACAGCGAAAAATATGAAGAACGCATATATTAAGTATTGAGTTTTTTGAATGTATCGCATTTGCACCAACATCGAAATTCCAACAAGTGCAAACCCGATAATATTCTCAATATATCTTCTCATCGCTCCGCCCTCCGCTTTATACACAGAACACCACTTTCTTTCATTCATTTTCATAATTGTACCATCTAGAAATTAAAATAACATTGCTATACAAAAAAAGTTTCTTAAGATTTCTTAAGAAAAAAATCTTGGGTACCCCCGGCCCGCATTCTTCCTTCAATAAAAACCCTGCACCGGTCAGCAATCGCTTGATGCTGACCGTGCAGGGTTTTAGCTTTTCTATTCGTAGATCCGCTTAATGGTCTCGAACTTAATCATATTGGTATTTCCGGTGATACCGCTGAGCTTTCCGCCCATCATGATTACGTTGTCCCCCACTTCCAGATTCAGAATCCGGGTGGCTTCCTTCATGGCATGGAAGAACAGCACGTCCATGGATTCATATTCCTCGCAGAGCACCGGAATGACGCCCCAGGAAAGGGCCAGCTTCCGGTATACCTTCGGGCGAATGGTGGTTCCGATAATCGGCACCGCATTTCGGAACCGGCTTACCATCCGAGCGGTAAGTCCGCTAACGGAGCTGACAATCACGCACTTCGCTTCCACATCGATGGCCATCTGGCAGGCGGAGTGGGAAATAGCGTCCAGAATATTCTTCGTGGTGAAATCTGTTTTGCGGAACCGATTCCGGTAATCGATTTTTTCTTCCGTATATTCCGCTACTTCCGCCATGGTGCGAACCGCATCCACTGGATATTTTCCGGCGGCACTTTCTCCCGACAGCATCACCGCCGAAGCGCCCTCGTACACCGCATTGGCCACATCGGAAATCTCCGCCCGGGTCGGACGAATGTTGTGAATCATGGATTCCAGCATTTCCGTTGCCACGATGACTCTTTTTCCCAGCATCCGGCACTTGGAAACAATCTGCTTCTGAATCGCCGGAACTTCCACAAATGGAATCTCCACACCCAGATCCCCCCGGGCCACCATGATGCCGTCCACCACTTCCGAAATCGCTTCCACATTGTCCACGCCGGACCGGTTCTCGATTTTCGCGATGATATCGATGTCCTGACCGCCGTTCTCATCCAGAAAATTCCGCATCTCCAGTGCATCTTCTTTGGTGGACATAAAGGACGCCGCCACGTAATCCACGTCCTGCTCGATGCCGAACAGCAAATCCTTCTTATCCTGTTCGCTGAGGAACGCATTGCTCATCAGCCGGCCCGGAAAATTCATGCTCTTCCGGTCGGACAGCTCGCCGCCGGTATCCACCCGGCACAGCACGTCATTGCCGTTAATTTCTTTTACCGTGCACACCACCAGGCCGTTGTTCACCAGCACCCGATCGCCTTTCCGGAGGTCTTTGGCGAACCCCTTGTAGCTTACGGAAACTCGAGTCTCATCCCCCTCGATATCCTCCGTGGTGAAGGTGAAATCCTGCCCATCCGCCAGGGTGACCCGATGATCCTTGAACACGCCGATACGGTACTCCGGGCCCTTGGTGTCCAGCATGATCGGAATCGGCAGCTTCAGCTCCTCCCGAACCTTCCGAATCGTCCGGATCCGCTTCAAATGTTCCTCGTGATTTCCGTGGGAGAAGTTCAGCCGAGCCACGTTCAGTCCCGCTTTGCACATCTGCGTAAAAACAGCTTCCGACTCGCTGGCCGGTCCGATGGTGCAGATTATTTTCGTTTTTCTCATGGTCATACCCCCTTTAGTTCATCTATTTCTCTCTTTTCAATCTTATTTCTATACCGTAATCACCCGGTCCAGTTCGCCATAGGCTTCCAGCTGGTTCTTTCCGCCCACCAGCACGATGCCCCCTTCGGCGATGGCTTTTGACAGGGGTTCCGCATACTTCGCCAGCTTCTCCGGCGTGGAATTCAGCACCCGCCGCCGCTCGGTGCAGCGGTCCTCGTAGGTCCGTCCGCTGAGGTACATGCTATCTGCCCCGTTTCCTTTGAGGCGCGGCGTCAGTACTCGGGAGGACTCGGATACCGCCCCGATGATGAATCCGGTGAGGTCCGGATCGGCGTCGGTGAACTCCTTCAGGAAGGTTCCCACGGTTTCGTATTTATTCAAGGACTCCGCCCCCTTTGGGTCCCGGTAGGAGTAGCAGGCCGTCAGTCCGGACACGCCGGCGGTCAGCCCGGTTCCGTAAGCGCCGCCTTGCACCCGGATGATATTCCAGAGGTACGCGTAGGAAACGATTCGTGCCGCCAGGGAGAGTTCCCCGTTCCACTGCGCGCCGAACTTGGTAATATCTCCGCCCCGGATGGCGAAGGAGATGTCCGCCGGTATCACGATGCCCTCTTTCCGGGCGCCCCACGGACGAACCGCCGGCTGCCCTTCCGTCTCCGACGAAGCCGCTTCGAATTTCTCTGCCGACAAGCCGTTCCGGAACTCCGTCACCAGCGTCTGAACGTCGGATTCCGTGCCCCCGGTGATGCTCAGCATCATTTTGTTCGGGTTCACGCAGCGGTGCAGTTCCTCGGTCAGGAGGTTTTGGAAGGAGGTCCAATCCCAATTCTCTTCCTGCTTCTTCATCCACTCGTAATAGGTCAGTCCGTCGGTGCATTCATTTACCACACCGGCGCCGGTGAACATGGCCGTCAGACGGCGCAGTCCCAGGGAATGGCCCGCCATGGCCATCTGCTGCTGCATGTCGCCGCGGTCCTGCTTCAGCAGATTTCGAACCGCTTCTTCGTCCAGCAGCTGCGTTTCACTCAGCACTTCCGTTACCAAGGCCACCGCCGCTTCCAAATTCTTCGGCAGTGTGCTGAAAGTGGCAATCAGCTTCGCTTTATAGGATTCTCCGTCGTTGTTCTTCGAGAAGGTCGCCGTGCTAAAATCAATATTTCCGCAGTACAGGCGGCTCCGGTTCAGCAGATCCGTCGGGGTGGACCGTCGGGTGGCGATTTTGCCCAGAATTTCCGTCAGGAAGGAAATTCGAGAAAGCTCTTCCTCGGTTCGATCCGTGATATCGAAGAACGCCGTTACGTACAAAATTCCGCCGGTTGGGATATCGTGCACCAGCACCTGGGTTCCTTCCATATCCCGCACTTCCGTCGGTATATCCTCCGGCATATCCTGAATATCCGCTAAAGTCAGGTGCGGCAGGCATTGCAGATCTTCCTCCGAATCCGTCTCCTCCTGCCATTCCTGCAGTTCTCTTTCCTGATGCTGAAGGGCTTCCTTCTCCGCCGAATTCCAGGATGCTTCCTCGTCCCGAAGCCGCTGTTCCTCTGCCTTTCGCCGTTCCTCGCCCGCCGTGCGGGAAGGTTTCATAATAACCTCACAGCGGTGATCGTTATCCAGATAAACCGCCCGAAGAAGTTCCTCGAAATACCCTTGATTGGCTTTCTCACGAAGCTTCTCGAAAATATCTCCCACCTGCAGGTTGGCTTCCGGTTTTCCGCCGTACAGCCAGCTCTCCAGGATGTTAAAACTGTAGATTAAGCCCGATGGGTAGGATCCGAAATCCCGTTCCCGCATGATGAATTCCGTATTGGCCAGGGCGGAATCCAGCTCCTCCCGGTCCAATCCTTCTTTTACCAGACGATTCAGCTCATCGTGAATCAGGGTGCGGATGAGATCCGTATTCTCCGGTGCGTAATTCCGGACTTCAATACGGGCGTAGGGCTGCCGCACCGAATCCATCACGGAGACGATTACGTCCTCGGCCAGACCCCTGTCCAGAATGCATTTTACCAGCGGGGAGTGGTTGTTGTGGGCAATGACGCTGTGCAGCACGTGCATGGCCACCAGCTTCTCCCGGTCATCGTAGTCGCCGATCACGCCGCCCCAGGCAATCCGCATCCGCGGTTCGTTCTCCTCATCAGGCGCAATCTCGTAGGTAACCGTGCGGCTTCCGCCGTCCACCGGCGCCTGCTTCGGCGGGAAGTGAACCGGCTCGGTCCGTCCAAAATCCTTCAGGTACTCGTCCTGCAGGATGCCCAGCACTTCGTCGATATCCAGATTTCCGTCCAGGCAGATGTAGGCGTTGGACGGTGCATAGAATTTCCGATGGGTGTGAATGAAATCCTCGTAGGTCAAATCCGGAATGTGCTTCGGGTCGCCGCCGGAATTGAATCGGTACGGCGTATCCGGCAGCATCGCCTGACACATGGCATCTTCCAACAGCTCGTCGGCGTTGGCCATGGCCCCCTTCATTTCGTTGAACACCACCCCCTTGTAGGACGGCGTCCCGGCCTCATCAAAAGCGTAGTGCCAGCCCTCCTGCCGGAAAATATTCGGGTTCCGATAGATGGCCGGATGCAGCACCGCATCCATGTACACCCGCATCAGATTGATGAAATCCTTGTTGTTCTTGCTGGCCACCGGATACAAGGTTTTGTCCGGAAAAGTCATGGCATTCAGGAAGGTGTTCAGGGAATTCTTCACCAGCTCCACAAAAGGCTCCTTCACCGGATACCGATCCGATCCGCACAGCACCGAATGTTCCAGAATATGGAACACCCCGGTGTCGTTCCACGGCAACGTCTTGAAGGCAATCCCAAAGGTCTTGTTCTCCTCCGCCCGGTCCAGCCAGATCAGCTTCAGCCCGGTGGATTCGTGTTCCATCTGAATCAAGGTTCCCTTCAGCTCCGCCAAAGGCACCCGCCGCTGCACCCGAAACCCGTGCAGCACCTCATTTACTTCCAACTCTCTATGCTCCTGCATCGTCATACGCATTCCCTTTCTTCTATATTATAGGTAGTGATCTTCCACTTTTTCCGCCGCATACCGGTCCGTCGCCTCCGCAACATCCGGCACGTCCTCCGCTTCCGTTTCTCCCGCAGATTCCGCCGGTGCCGCCTCCGCAAACGTCTGGCTCAACAATGGCTGTTCCTCTTCCCGGGACTTCTTCTTGCCCCGGCGGGAAACGGCATGTCCCGCCGGAATATATTCCTTCGGGTCCCGTACTTTCTTTCGGTTTCTTATAAAAAGAACCATCGCCGCCACGTAGAACACCGGGGTAAAAACAAGAACGAAGGTCACCACGGTCCGGTCCATATCGGATGTAACTTCATTTCCCGGAAGCACCATCAGCAGCGGGCACAGCCACAAAGCGTGGATGAACCACGGAACAATCATAGCGCCTTCCCGAGACCCCTTCCACAACAGGCAGCTCATGATCACCATGGTGAAGAACGGGCTCAAAATGGTGTTCCATCGTACGTCCGCCGGAACCGCACCTCCGCCCAAAGTGGTGAGTGCCGAGAGCAGTCCCACAAAGCCCAGGGTAATCCAGAAGCCCGAATGGAGATAGCTCCGGAAGGCATACCGGTCGAAACCCGGCTGCTTCTCACTGCGGCATAGAAAATACCAGCAGAGGAATTCCTCCACTGCTGCCATCAGCATGCCCAGCACCAGGCCGCCGGCCGTGGTACCAATCTTCAGATGGAACGCCCCTTCCACCACGTAATCCCGCAGCGCGCCTTCCAGCACCAACACCAGCAGTGCCGTGCAAAACCCGTATATCAATCCGTGCCGGATTCGTTTGCCCGGCGTCCATTCTTTTTTTGTATCATTCGTCATTTCCCATTCCTCCTGATTTCGAAACTATGCCCCATTATACCCTATCCCCGGATTGAACGCAAAAAACAAACGGCGCTCCTGAACCCGTCAGGAGCACCGTTTGTTAGTACAAAGACCATCTTCTTCTCTTATTCGGTCATTCCCAGAAATTCGTATCCCGCATCTTCTACCGCTGCTTTGATTGCATCGGCGGATACTTCCTTGGAAAGAGTCAGCACCGCATTGCCGGCATCCTTATCCGGTGCCGCGCTCTCCACGCCATCCAGTGCCTCCAGCGCCTTCTTCACGTGAGCCTCACAGTGCGGGCACATCATTCCTTTAATCTTTACTTCTGCTGCCATCTTCTTTTCCTCCTCTGTTTCATTAGATTTCAACAACGATTCCATTTCATATTCGATTTCTTCCATCGACGTCGCCTGTTTTCGAAGCGGCCGATCCTTTCCGGCATCCTGCATCCGGAAACGGTTCAGGCGAAGGGCGTTCATGCACACCGTAAAACTGGACAGGGACATGGCCGCCGCGCCCCACATTGGGTTCAAGCTAATCCCGGAGTACAGCCCCGCTGCCATTGGAATCAGCAGGATGTTGTAGGCAAAGGCCCAGAACAGATTTTCGTGGATGTTCCGAAGGGTGGCCCGGCTCAGCCGAACGGCCGCCGCCACATCGGAAAGGCGGGAATTCATCAATACCACTTCCGCAGAGTCCACCGCCACATCCGTTCCGGCGCCGATAGCAATACCGATATCCGCTCGGGTCAGAGCCGGCGCATCGTTGATTCCATCCCCTACCATGGCTACGGTTCCGTGCTCCTGAAGCCGGCGAATCACCTGCTCCTTTCCGTCCGGAAGCACCCCGGCGATGACATGTTTCACGCCCGCATCTCGACCGATGGCTTCCGCCGTGTTCCGATTGTCGCCGGTGAGCATGACCACTTCCACGCCCATGTTCCGCAGCTGCGCAATGGCTTCCCGGGAATCCTCCCGCACCGTATCTGCCACGGCGATAATTCCCAGAATCTCATTATCCCGGGTAAAATAAATCGGCGTTTTGCCGGAGGCGGCCACCCGGGCAGAGGCCTTCGTGAATTCCTCCGGAACGGAAGTCCGGCTTCGGATAAATTTCTCTGAACCTCCCACTATAGTACCGCCATCCACGGAGCCTTGCAAGCCGTTTCCCGGGAGTACTCGGAAATCTTTCACTTCCGTCTCCTCCGCTTTTTCTCCGGCATATTCCACAATGGCTTTTCCCAGAGGGTGCTCGCTGCGGTGCTCCAGCGCGGCGGCATATTTCAAAAGCGTTTCTTCCGAAATTCCTTCCGCCGGAAGGAGCTCCGTCACCTTAGGCCGACCTTCCGTAATGGTACCGGTCTTGTCTAGAGCGATGATATTGATTTTACCCGCGTTTTCCAGTGACTCCGAAGTCTTGAACAGGATGCCGTTCCGGGCACCCATTCCGTTTCCCACCATGATGGCCACCGGGGTTGCCAGACCCAGGGCGCATGGGCAGGAGATTACCAAGACAGTGATGGCGTGTTCCAATGCTTGAGATACCGCCGCCCCCTGCAGCATCCAAAGGGCAAAGACCAGTATCGAGATGAGGATTACCGCCGGTACGAAAATGCCGGAGACCCGGTCTGCAATCCGAGCAATCGGGGCTTTCGTGCCCGCCGCATCGCTTACCAACCGGATAATCTGGGCAAAGGTGGTATCCTCTCCCACCCGGGTAGCCCGGCACCGAAGATAGCCGGATTGGCTGATGGTGGCGGCGGAGGTGAAATCTCCCGCCTCCTTGTCCACCGGTACGGATTCTCCCGTCAGCGGAGATTCGTCCACGGCGGCGGTGCCTTCCAGTACCACGCCGTCCACCGGGATGGCGTCGCCGGATTTCACAATGTAGATGTCCCCAATCTGCACCGAATCCACCGGTACTTCCTGCAGCTCGCCGTTTCGTTCCAGCAATGCGGTCTTTGGCGCCATCTGCAGCAGGTTCTTCAGGGCATCGGTGGTGCGTCCTTTGGAAATGGATTCTAGCGTCTTCCCGATGGTGATAAGGGCCAGAATCATGGCCGCAGATTCGAAGTACAGCTGGTTGTGGTACAGCGGCATCAGTGCCATGTTATCCGTGCCGTCGGTGACCATATAGGTCATCTTCAGCAGGATGAACAGGGACCATAGAAAGGATACGCCGGAGCCCAGGGCCACCAAAGTGTCCATGTTGGGCGCTCCGTGCCGCAGGGATTTGAAGCCGGAGCGGAAGAAGTCCCGGTTGATGGTCATGATGATTAGAGCCAGCAGCATCTGAAAAATGCCAAGCCCAATGTGGTTGTGGTTCAGGAATTCCGGCACCGGCCAGTCCAGCATATTGTGGCCCATGGTGATGTACATGAGCACCAAAAGCACGCCGATGGAAAGTTTTAACCGGCGAAGGAGCTTCGGGGTCTCCCGATCCCGGAGGGCATCCTCCTCGGCCTGAAAACGCTCGGTCATCCCCGGACGTCCCTGCCCTGCGGATTCTTTTTTTTGCTCCGCATCGTAGCCCGCATTCTGCACGGCAGAAATTACGGACTCCGGCGTTGCTGCGCCTTCCACCGTCATGGAATGGGTCAGCAGCGATACGTTCACGCGGTCCACCCCCGGCACGCCGCTCACGGCTTTCTCCACGTGGGCCTGGCAGGCGGCGCAGGTCATTCCCGTTACGATATATTGTTCCAAAATATAACCCTCCTTATTCTACTTCATCAAGCGCTGAAGCAGCTCGCACAGTTCATCCACAGTCTCGTCCTTGCCGGAACGGATGTCTTCGGCCACGCAACTTCGGATATGACATCCCAAGAGCACCTTGTTGAAGCTGTTCAATGCACTGGTGGCCGCAGAAGACTGCACCAAAATGTCCGGGCAATAGGCATCGTTCTCCACCATCTTTTCCAAGCCCCGAATCTGTCCTTCGATTCGACGCAGCCGGGTAAGCAATGCCTTCTGCTCCGCTTCCGTCCTTTTCTTGTGCCGCGTCCCGCAGCAGCAGGAGTTCTCGCCGGAGTTCTTGCAAGATTCTTCTCGGGATTTCTCGCAGGATTGTTCCCTGGATTTCTCTATCATTTCGTTGTGTTCGTTGTCCATGTTGCTTCCTTTCCGGCTGTTGCCGTTTATTGATTGTAAGTCATTCCTCAGCTGGCCTTCTTCAGTGGGCCTTCTTCAGTGGGCCTACCGGCTCTGGATACCCCCACGGGGTATCTTTATATTTGATATGATATACCCCCGAGGGGTATCTGTCAAGAGGATAATTCCATTGTCGGCTGCCGGCGACCGCACAACCGTTGGGCCGGCAGCACCTTGGGGCGGCCGGTTTGCTCCCCGCTCCCCGCTAGGCCTTGTATCTCCGTCTCGGGGAGCAAAATCTTCACACAACTTCCGGCCGCCGAGCACCCTTTCGCCGGCAATCCGGCCGGCCTCTTTGCTTCCCCCTCCCCGCGAACCCTTGTGGCTCCGTTCCGGGGCGCAAAATCTTCACACAATCGCCGGCCGCTAGGCTCCCTCTCGCCGGCAATCCGGCCGGCCTCTTTGCTCTCCGCTCCCCGCTAAGCCTTGTGCCTCCGTTCCGGGGAGCAAAATCTTCACACAACTTCCGGCCCCTAAGCGCAGTTCCGCCGGCAAATCGACCCGCCTCTTTGCTCCCCGTTCCCCGCTAGGCCTTATTCCTCCGTTCCGGGGAGCAAAATCTTCACATTCCCGCCGGCTGCTGAGCGCAATTTCGCCGGCAATCCGGTCGGCCTCTTTGCTCCCCGCTCCCCGCTAAGCCTTGTATCTCCGTCCCGGGGAGCAAAATCTTCACACAACTTCCGGCCCTTAAGCGCAGTTCCGCCGGCAAATCGGCCGGCCTCTTTGCTCCCCCCTCCCCTCTAAGCCTTGTATCTCCGTCTCGGGGAGCAAAATCTTCACACAACTTCCGACCCCTAAGCGCAGTTCCGCCGGCAAACCGGCGCCACAAAAAGAAGAAGGGGCTGTCGCATTAACAACAAATAAGACAGCTCCAAACACAAAAAGAAACAG
>ERZ1034901.2872-NODE-2872-length-10533-cov-6.719221_pt1 | contig 10533 bp, 9 predicted proteins | sample MGYA00520628_ERZ1034901 | MGnify/ENA primary metagenome ERZ1034901 (study PRJEB33766, sample SAMN09781783) | gut metagenome | biome: gut microbiome | host: Homo sapiens | place: Madagascar | study: EMG produced TPA metagenomics assembly of the PRJNA485056 data... | reverse complement strand
CCGCGCCGTCTTGCCGTCAAGGCACTGATTCATCAGGAGCAGGCCGGCTACTCCAATCTGGTGCTGGATGCCGAGCTGAAAAAGTGCGCCCCGCCGCTGGACAGCCGTGATGCCGCCTTTGCCGCACGCATCTTTTATACCACGCTGGAGCGTCTGCCGCTGCTGGATTATCTCTTGAACCAATTCACAAAAAAGCCGGTTGCCAAATTGGACGCACCTGTCCGCGCCGTGCTGCGGGCAGGGCTTGCGCAGGCAAGATATATGAATGTGCCGCTGCCCGCCGCCGTGAATGAGTCGGTCAAGCTGACCCGTGCACTGGGCAAATCCAGCGCCGCAGGCATGGTCAATGCCGTGCTGCGCCGCGCCGCCGCGTCCAGCGTCTGTGAGGACGATTTTACCGACCCGCTGGAGCGTCTGGCAACCTATTACTGCCTTTCACGTCCGGTGGCCGAGCTCTTCTATGCGCAGTTCGGGGAGGAAGCCTTCTCTTTGGCGGCTTCGTTTTACAACAAGCCCAGAACCACCATCCGCGTGAACACACTGCGCACAAGTGACGCCGCCCTGACCGCCCTTCTGCAAAGCGAGGGGCATACGGTAACGCCAGCGCCCCTGCCGCACGCGATGACGGTGGAATTTTCCGGTTCGCCCGCCGCAAGTGCCGCCTTTCAGAAAGGTTTTTTCCATGTACAGGGTCTGGCCAGCCAGTTTGCCGCGCTTTGTGTGGGTGCACAGCCCGGCCAGCAGGTACTGGATTTGTGTGCAGCGCCGGGCGGCAAAAGCCTGACCCTTGCCGAAGCGATGCAGAACAAGGGCCAGCTTGTCAGCGGCGAATTTGTACCCGCCCGCGTGCCGCTGCTGCAGAAGGCGTTTGACCGTTGTGGCATCACCTGTGCCGTGGCCGTTGAAAATGACGCCGCCCTACACAATACGGATTGGCCGAGATTCGACCGCGTCCTCTGCGACGTACCCTGTTCAGGCTTGGGCGTTATTGCCAAAAAGCCGGATATTCGTTACAAGGATTTGGACGGGATAGAGAATCTGCTCGCCACGCAGCAAAAAATTCTGCAAAACGGCGCGGATTCTCTTGCCGAAAACGGCCGTTTGGTGTATTCTACCTGTACAGTGAATGTGCAGGAAAATCAAGCACAGGTGCAAAAATTTCTTTCCGCGAACCCGGATTTTCGTGTTGTGACACCGGAAATAACCTTGTCTGGCGTAGATGTCACACCGCTGGGCACGGTATTTCTGCCCCACAAAACCGGAACGGATGGTTTTTTTGCCGCCATTCTGGAACGAAAGTAAAGTAAAACTCGTTATTATATAAGGGAGGTTCCCCCGCATGGGTGAAAGAATCTGTATCTCGGATATGACGCTGGACACCCTGACGGCGTACATCGTCGGGCTGGGCCAGCCGAAGTTCCGTGCCAAGCAGATTTTCAAGTGGCTGCATCAGAAGCTCGTGACGGAGTTTTCCCAGATGACCGACCAGCCCAAAACCCTGCTGGCGGCTCTTTCGGAGCAGTGTACGATTGCAGCGCCATCCATCCGCCGCCGCCAGCAGTCCAAGGATGGCACCGTCAAATATCTCTTGGAGCTTGCCGACGGAAACTGTATTGAAACCGTTCTGATGCGCTACAAATACGGCAATACTGTCTGTGTGTCTACGCAGGTGGGCTGTGCGATGGGCTGCCGCTTCTGTGCGTCCACGCAGGCCGGGCGGGTGCGCGACCTGACAGCGGGGGAGATTGCCTCGGAAATTTATACCGCCCAGAAGGACTCCGGGGAGCGCGTCTCGCACATTGTCCTGATGGGCATCGGGGAGCCGCTGCACAACTTCAACAATGTGATGGACTTTCTGGAAATCATCTCCTGCCCGGAGGGCGTCAACATCGGTATGCGCAACATCAGCCTGTCCACCTGCGGCCTTGTACCGAAAATAGACGAGCTGGCCAAGCGCCATCTGCAGCTGACGCTGTCGGTGTCTCTGCACGCGCCGGACAACACAACACGCTCCGGTATGATGCCGGTCAACGATGCGTTCCCGCTGGAGCAGCTGATTCCGGCCTGCCGCCGTTACCAGAAGGAGACCGGACGCCGCATCAGTTTTGAGTATTCGATGGTGCGCGGCGTCAATGACAGCAGCGAGATGGCGCACAAACTGGCCGACCTTATCAGGGGCATGGGTGCGCACGTGAATCTGATTCCTATCAACCCGGTGGATGGCAGCCCCTACTCCGCCACGGATGACGCGAATGTGCACCGCTTCCAGAAAGAGCTGGAGGCCCTTGGCGTCAACGCCACAGTGCGCCGCCGTCTGGGTACGGATATCAGCGCCGCCTGTGGCCAGCTGCGCCGCGAGGATGCACAGGGGAAATGAGTGTAACGGAAAGGAACCAACCTGAATGAAGATTGCCGCAATCACGGATATCGGCAGCTGCCGCCAGGAAAACCAGGATAACTACTGTGCGCAGCAGCTGGCAGGCGGCACCGCCTGGGGCATCGTCTGCGATGGCATGGGCGGTGTCAACGGCGGGCGCATTGCTGCCCGCATTGCCACGGACACCATGCAGCAGTATTTTGCCCGCCACCGCAAGGATTTGCAGCCGGGGCTGGAAAAGAGCTTCATCATGCGCGGCTTTGATATCACCAACCGCGCCGTGTATGAAAAGTCCACCTCCGACCCGGAAATGCAGGGCATGGGCACCACCGGCGTATGCGCCTACGCAAGTAACGGGCTTGCCCATGTAGTGCATGCCGGAGATTCCCGCGCTTATCTGTTCCACGCAGGGGAGCTGCGGCAGATTACCCGCGACCACTCGATGGTGCAGCAGCTGGTGGACAGCGGCCAGATTACCCGCGAGCAGGCCGCCGTCCACCCGCAGAAAAACCTCATCACCCGCGCACTGGGGGTATCGGCCAACATTGTGCCCGAATACAACCGTTGCGAGATTGAGGCCGGAGATACCCTGCTGCTGTGCACAGACGGCCTGACCAATATGGTCCCGGACGCCGATATTGCGCAGGTTCTGCGGGAGGTGCCTTTCTTTGAGGCGACAAGTATTCTGGTGGACCGCGCCCTGCAGGCGGGCGGTCAGGATAACATTACGGTCCTGCTGATGGGCGTGGAAACTACGGAGGTCAACAATGGATAATCTGATTGGCAAACGGCTGGACGGCCGATATTCGATTGAAAGTCTGGTGGGCGTGGGCGGCATGGCCAACGTCTACCGCGGCACCGATTTAAAAACCGGCAACGCCATCGCTGTCAAGGTTTTAAAGGAAGAATTTCTGGATAATGAGGAGCTGGTTCGCCGCTTCAAAAACGAGTCCAAGGCCATCTCCATCCTCAACCACCCGAATATTGTCAGGGTCTATGACGTCTCTGTCACCGACAAGCTGCAGTACATCGTCATGGAGTACGTGGACGGCATCACGCTGAAGGAGTACCTCAAGCAGCGCGGCGGTGCGTTGACGTGGAAGGAGACCGTGCACTTTGCCACGCAGATTCTCAGTGCGCTGCAGCACGCCCATTCCAAGGGTATCATCCACCGCGATGTCAAGCCGCAGAACATTATGCTGCTGGCTGACGGCTCCATCAAGATGATGGATTTCGGCATTGCCCGCTTCTCCCGCGCACAGAGCCAGACCGTCAGCGATAAGGCCATCGGCTCGGTGCATTACATCAGCCCGGAGCAGGCCAAGGGCGAGCGCACCGATGCCCGCACCGATATTTACTCCGTGGGCGTTATGCTGTATGAGATGCTGTCCGGCCGCCTGCCCTTTGATGGTGACGGTGCGGTTTCCATCGCTATCATGCAAATTTCCGAAAAGCCGAAGCCGCTGGCTGAAATTGCCCCCAACACCCCGGAGGGGTTACGCCAGATTGCCGAGAAGGCCATGGAAAAGGATCCGGACAAGCGCTACCAGAGTGCGCAGGAAATGCTGGACGCCATCGAGGAGTTCAAGCGCAATCCCTCTATCCGCTTCGAGTACGAATACCGTGCCTCGGAGGACAACCCCGAAAGGAATATCAATCGCGTGGTAAACAGTTCTAAGCCGGGCGCAAAGTCCGCAAGCATCCGCACCGGGGATGCCCGCCGTGTGGGCACCTCCAACCCGGGCCGCAGCAACTCCGGCAAGAAGAAGAAAAAGAAGGCCGCCAAAGGCTTCTCTCTGCTGCCGATTTTCTTTGGTATGGCCGTGGCGTTTGTCATCGGCGCAGCCATCCTGATTTATCTGATTTTCACAAATTCCAGCAACCTTTTGTTCTCCAACCGCGCCGATGTGCAGATTATCAGCTTTGTGGGCATGACGAAGGACGAGTTCATTGCCTCCGACTACAACAACCTTCTGCGTGCAGAGTTTCCGGAGGAGTATTCCAGTGAGCCCGCGGGCACCATCATCCGCCAGACCCCCAAGGCCGGGCGTACCGTCAAGGAAAAGCAGCGCATTGTGCTGACCGTAAGCCTCGGCACCCAGTACGTAACAATTCCCGAAATGAAAAATATGGTGGCCGAGGACGCCGAGCAGACGCTGAAGGATATGGGGCTGCGTGTGACCAAGAAGCCGATGGTGGACAACTCCGTCGCAAACGGCGCGGTTATCTATTCTCAGCCCGCCGCCGGAGAGACTGTGGAGGGTGATACCACCGTCATCCTCTACGTCAGTCGTTCGGAAATCTCCAATCAGAGCTCGGTACCCAGCCTGACAGGCAAGACCATAGAGGAGGCCCGCAACGAGGTCAAGGGCCTGAACCTCTCCATCCGCACGGTGGAGCAGGCCAGTGAGCAGCCTGCCGGCACCGTTCTGGCGCAGTCGCCCGAGGCCGGCGCCAGCGTGCGCAAATCCAGCTCCATCACGCTGGTGGTCTCCACCGGTGTGCCGGAGGTTGTGGAGACGCCCACACCCAACCCGACTGCCATTATATATGAGGACGGTACCATCTACGTGCCGGAGAGTTCCTGGACGAGCCTGGACGGCAAACACGAAATCACCCAGCACACTGACGGCACAATGTGGAACGAGTTGGGTCAGCAGTGCGACTCTCAGGGCAACCCCCTCGGTTGATAGGTGAGGGACGCAATGGCCTATATTACAAAAGGCATCGGTGGCTTTTACTATGTAAAAACGCCGGACGGCATTGTGGAATGTAAAGCCCGCGGCATCTTCCGCAAGCGCGGCATCACGCCGGTGGCGGGGGATAACGTTGTCCTTTCCGCCGATGGTACGATGATTGACGAGATTCTGCCGCGCAAAAATGTCTTTATCCGCCCGCCGATTGCCAATCTGGATATTCTGTTTATCGTTACCAGCACAACCCAGCCTGTGCCCAGCACACTGGTGCTGGATCAGCTGGCCGCCGCCGCTATCTACAAGGATGTGCAGCCTGTGCTGGTTGTGACCAAGGCTGATCTGGCCGCTGCTGATATGCTGCGCACCGCCTACGCGGGCAGCGGGATACCGCTGGTGCAGCTGAACTATGAGACCGGCGAAGGACTGGACGAGGTGCGCCGCCATATTGCGGGTCATCTCTGCGCCTTCTGCGGCAACTCTGGCGTGGGCAAGTCCACGCTGCTCAATGCACTGGCCCCGGAGCTCAAGCGCGAGACCGGGCAAATCAGCCAGAAGCTGGGTCGCGGCCGCCATACCACCCGCGAGGTCGAGATTTTTGAAATCTGCGGCGGCCGTCTGGCCGACACCCCGGGCTTTGCCAGTCTGGAGGCGCAGAAGCTCTGCCGCATCCCGAAGGAGGATTTGCAGCACACTTTCCCGGAATTTGCCCCTTATTTCGGGCAATGCCGGTTTACCGGCTGCTCGCACCGCAGCGAAACCGGCTGCGCTGTGCGGGAGGCTGTGGAGGCCGGAACCATCAGCAAAACACGCTACGCCAGCTACCTTGCCATGTATGAGGAAGCCAGCGCCCGGAAGGAGTGGGAAAAATGAGCAAGCGTGCCGTCCTGCTTTCAGCCGTGCCTGTATCCACCGCTATGGTACGGTATGTTCAGCCGGAAGATTTTGTGGTGGCCTGTGACGCTGGCTACCGCAACGCCGAACGGCTGGATCTGACAGCAGATTTGATTGTGGGCGATTTTGACTCCGCCCCGCAGCCCCACACCGAGCGCGACACCATCGTGCTGCCCCATGTGAAGGACGATACCGATACCCAATACGCCGCCCGCTGGCTGCTGGAGCATGGCTATGACGAAATCACCATGCTGGGTGCTCTGGGCGGTGCACGGCTGGAGCACACACTGGCCAATCTGGCCACCGGACTGTATCTGGCCAAAAACGGTGTGAATGTCCTGCTGGCCGATGAGCGCAGCGAAATCCGCTTCCTTGTGCCGGGGCGTGAGCTGGTTCTTCATCAGGGAAGCTGGAAGTATCTTTCCGTATTCCCGATGGAGGGCACGCTGACCGGTGTCTGCATCCGCGGCGCGTACTACCCGTTGGAGGGTGCCAACCTGACCGCGGATTATCCCTTAGGCGTCAGCAATGAGTTCACCTCCGAAGCCGCACAGCTTTCCTGCACAGGCGGCTGCGGTGTGGTGGTGCTGACATGCGATGATGTGTAACACACAGCCCCGCCGCCGCATAATATGGCCTACACAGAAAGTGAGGTGTACGCCATGCACATTGTTGTGGTTCGCTGTCCGCGCGTCTTTCGCTGGCTTCTTCGCACAGCCTTCAAGGTTTGAAATTTACCCCTGCCTTACCCGGGCAGGGGCTATTTTTTTGCTCTGGCGCATATACTGCCCCAAGAACGTAATCGGAAAGGGGCAAGCAATATGGAACTCAAGGTGTTCAAGGACACCATCGCATCGTATGGCGGCCGCTGGGAAACGCGGTTGGAGCTGCCGGTGGAGACCGAGATACTGATACCCGACTATCTGCCTGCAGTGTTCAAAATTGTCAAATGCCTGATAACGCCTGTTGTGCTGCAGAACCGCGTTTCGGGCGGGCGCTGGCAGAGCGAGGGCTATCTGCGCTGCACGGTCTACTACCAGAGCGAGGAGCCCGGCGCAAGGTTGCAGCGCACCGAGCAGAAATTTGCCTTTGAAAAATCTGTTGAGCTGCCCGCCGGGCAGTATGCCGAGGGCCCTGCGCAGGTCTGGGGTGAACCGGAATACTGCAACTGCCGTGCCGTCAGCGAGCACCGCATTGATTTGCGCGGCGCGTACATTCTCTGTGCCGCGGTAGCCGTGCGCAGAGAGCTCGAGCTGCTCACCTCGCTGGCTGACTGCGGCGTCGAGCAGTACACCCGCATTATGCAGGGCCTGCAGTGTGCCGTGACCGAGGAAAGAACTCTGACTGCCGAGACCTCCGCCACGCTGCCCGGCGCAGGGGAGACTGTGCTGGATATCACCGGCAGCTTTGTTCCGGGCGGGGGCACCGCCGCCACCGGTCAGGCCAGCGTGCAGGGCACCCTGCAGCTTCAGCTTTGCAGCCAGAACGCCGACAATGGTGAGCTGACGGTCCGCAGCCGGGAAATTCCGGTTCAGCAGACCTTTGAGCTGCCCGGCGCGGCCGAGGAGGACACCGCCCTTGTCCGTGGCGAGGTACTGGCCTGCACCCTGAGCGCTGCGGACGGCGCAGGGGAGGCGCAGCTTTCGGTGACATGGCGATTGCGCATTGAGCTCTGGCGTGAGGTTCAGTACAGCGTGGTGGCAGATGCCTACTCCACGCTCTGTAAGCTGCAAACCGTACAGACCGCCTGCCGTCTGCTGCAAAAGACCGCGTCGCTGGCAGGGCGTATCCCGGTGAGCATTGAGGACGATTTGCCGGATGCGGAGGGAACGGTCATGGGCTGCTTTGTGACGCTGGGTGCGCCTTGCGTTCTGCCCGCCGACGGCGACGCAGCCGAAACGCATCTGAAGCTGCAGGGCAAAGGCACCGCCCATGTGTTCCTGAGCGACGCACGCGGTGAGCTGACATGCTATGACAAGCCCTTCACGTGGCAGCCCGATGCCGTATGGCCCGGCACACCGGACAGCGCATGGCCCAGTGTTGGTGCCGCGGTGGTGCGGGTTGCCAGTAGCAAAAACGGTGCACGGCTGCGGGTGGATTTAGAAATCGAGCTGACCGGCGCACTTTTGCAGGCGCACAGTTGTGATGCCCTGTGCGGTGTGGAGCTTGGCGAGGAGTACGATGACAGTGATGAACCCGCACTGTACATTTATTATGCACAGCAGGGGGAGCGCATCTTTGACATTGCCAAGCGCTACCACGCCCGCGCCCGGGATCTGGCTGCGGCCAATCACCTCGATGCCAACGGCGCACCGCCGGAGACCACCGCCGAGACTGCCTGCCTGCTGATTCCCGCAGCGCTGTAAAGGAGGGGACATCCGTGACACAGGATCAAATCTACCAGAACATTGCCCAGCGCACCGGCGGGGACATTTATTTGGGGGTTGTCGGCCCGGTGCGCAGCGGCAAAAGCACCTTCATCAAGCGCTTTGCCGAGCTGATGTTACTGCCGCGCATCAAAAACGAGGCCCGCCGCGCCCGCGCCCGGGATGAGCTGCCCCAGTCTGCCGCCGGGCGCACCATTATGACCACAGAGCCGAAGTTTATCCCGGAAAAAGCTGTCAAAATTGAGCTTTCGGGCGGCGGCAGCTTCCGGGCACGGCTTATCGACTGCGTTGGCTATATGGTGGACGGCGCTCTCGGGCATGAGGAGAACGAGACTCCGCGGCTGGTCAAAAGCCCCTGGTTCGCGCAGGAGGTTCCCTTTGACCTTGCCGCCGAAACCGGCACGCGTCAGGTTATCCGGGAGCACGCCACCGTCGGGCTGGTTGTGACAACCGACGGTTCCGTGGCCGATTTGCCGCGCTCCGCCTATGTGGATGCAGAGCAGCGCATTATTGCCGAGCTCAATGACATTGGCAAGCCCTACATCATCCTGTTGAACTGTGCCGACCCCGACAGCGAGGACGCCCGACGCCTTGCCGCCGAGCTTACCGAGCAGTACGGCCGCGCCGTTCTGCCGCTGAATTGCACAACCATGACAGTGGAAACGCTCGACAAGCTCCTGCAAACGCTTTTGTATGAGTTTCCCATCCGGGAGATTGCCGTGCGGATGCCCGGCTGGGTCACTATGCTGGAAAGCGGCCACTGGTTGCAAAGCGCCGTCTACACAGCCATGCTGGACTTTGCCGCTTCGGTGCGCCGCATGGCTGACCTTGCGGGCAGGCGGCCGCAGCTGGGGTGTGAATATATCACATCCGCCTCGCTTACCGGTATGGATTTGGCCAGCGGCAGTGTCGGTATCAGTGTAGTGGTAGCCCCGGATATCTTCTATAAAATTCTGGGTGAGCAGGCCGGGCTGGATATTGTGGATGAAGCCAGCCTGCTGCCCTGCGTTGTCAGCCTTGCCCGCGCCAAGCGCGCCTACGATAAAATCAAGTCGGCACTTGAGCAGGTGGAGGCTACCGGCTACGGCATTGTTATGCCGGGCATTGACGAACTGACGCTGGAGGAGCCGGAGATTGTGCGTCAGGGCGGGCAGTACGGCGTGCGGCTGTCTGCCAGCGCCCCCAGCCTGCACATTATGCGCGCCAACATCCACACCGAGCTCTCGCCCACAGTCGGCAGTGAGCAGCAGGGTGAGGAGCTCATCAAAAGTCTGCTTTCTGATTTTGAGACCGACCCCGGCAAGCTGTGGAGCACCAACATCTTCGGCAAGAGTCTCAATGAGCTGGTCAGCGAGGGCGTTCAGGCAAAGCTGCTGCATATGCCGCAGGAGGCCCGCAGCCGCCTGCAGCAGACGCTGGAGCGCATCATCAACGAGGGCTGCGATGGGCTGATTTGCATCCTGCTGTGACGGAGGGACCTTATGTTCAGACGCATTTCCACACAGGAGCGTGAGCGCCGCGCCGCCAAGGCGGAGCTGGAGGTCACGATGCGGGCGCTCCGCGCCAATGACAGTGCCTTCCGGGAGGCGCAGGACCCCTTTTATATTGAGCAGCTGACCTACCAGCACGCAGCGCTTATGTGCCGGTGCCGCGCCCTGCTGCGTCTGCTGCGGGCAGACAGGGAGGACGTATGACCGGGTATCTGCCGTATCTGCTCGCTCTCGGCTGTGCTCTGCTTGTGGTGCGCAGCGCGGCGGCACAGCGGCACGGTGTGCGCAGCCTGCTGGCAGGGGCAGTATGCGGGCTGGGACTGGTTGCACTGCTGGGTCTGCTGGCCCCGATGACCGGCATCCCCCTGCCGCTGAACCGCTTTACCGGCTTCTGTGCCGGGGTTCTGGGCCTTCCCGGCGTGACCATGCTGCTGCTTTTGCGGCTGCTTTTATAAAATTTCTTGCCAAAGGCGCGGAAATATGCTATACTCTTTTAGAAAACGAGTGGAACATACGGCGGCGGGACAGCCCGCAAGGGCTGCCTGAGGAAAGTCCGGGCTTCACAGAGACAGAGTAACTGCTAACGGCAGCCGGGGGTGACCCCAGGGATAGTGCAACAGAAAGAAACCGCCGCGAAAGCGGTAAGGATGGAAAGGCGAGGTAAGAGCTCACCAGCGCACTGGCGACTTTGC
>ERZ1034901.2866-NODE-2866-length-10550-cov-5.280229_pt1 | contig 10550 bp, 5 predicted proteins | sample MGYA00520628_ERZ1034901 | MGnify/ENA primary metagenome ERZ1034901 (study PRJEB33766, sample SAMN09781783) | gut metagenome | biome: gut microbiome | host: Homo sapiens | place: Madagascar | study: EMG produced TPA metagenomics assembly of the PRJNA485056 data... | reverse complement strand
TCGAATATTTTCGGCGCAGCATCTGCTATGATGATATTTTCGAGACCCTCGCCTTTGATTCGTGGCTTTATAACCATGATACGGATGTGCCGTTTGTGACCTTTGCTTTACAGGGAATCCAGAATGAGGCAAAGCGATACCAATATCTGCAATGGTTGAAAGATGAGATGACGAAAATCTAATATATGGCCGCTTCGCTTTGGAGCGGCCTTTTTCAACCATCTCGAAAATGATGTTGCGGTTTGCTGCAAAGTTACTATAATTTAGATAAATGATAAGTAAAAGTACACGGGTCAAACCGTGTATACCATAAAATCTAAATACGTCATGGGAAGCGTCTATCTCGATTCGGGATAGGCGTTTTTTATTTATCGTTAATCGGGAGTGTTCTTAGCAGAACGCTCTTTTTTTGTTAAAAAAGGAGATAAAAATGACCAACAACAACATTCTGACCCCGAACAGCGAATATTGGAAGGACAACGCAATCGAAACCTTTAAGGGTAACAGCGACCTCTTCGTTGATTTCCTGCAGGAGCGCGACCGTCATTCGGCATGGATTGAAACGCAGATTACTGACGTTCAGTTCGAGGCCATGTTTGCGGAGCCGATGTACATTGCAGATGATGCAAAGAAGTACAGTATTCCCGCAGAAATCGTTCAGGAAGCCGCCAATAACAGTAAGCTGTACGGTGTCGTTCGCGGCAAGCATATTCCTGTCGGACTTGCCGCTACGGAAAGCCTGATTGGGTATTCCAAGCTTATCCGTGAAGGATACAGCTGGATGCGCCGCGTCAATCCCGTTAATCTTGCGAAGGCAATCAATAACGGCATTGACACGATTCGGTACGATGACCGCCGCTCCACCAAATGCCTTGTAAAGGTTGGTGATGAGATGGTTCGTTCTGTCGTTTCCGCTCGTTACGCGCCGATGCCGTCTGGCGACCTGTTCAACTACATCAATATGGATTATCTGCCTGAGAACTGGGAGAAGGCCCAGTTTATGTCTGGATATTGGACGCATGAACGCGTTCGCGGTATGTGGTCTTTGGCTGAGTATCGTGACACTTTCATGAAAACCATCGGCATGAATGAGCTTCTGGCGGGTTTTTTCCCGGCATTGTCTGTGGAGAACTCCGACACGACTGCTTCTTCCATCAAGATGCGTCCGATGTTCATTCGTGATGATGGCTATGAGTTCCCGTTGCTGAACAAGACTCGTACCATGCATATCGGTGCCGAGACAATCCATGAGCGTTTGGAATCCGACCTGCGAATGGTCTTTGCCAACTTCAAGGATTCGGAAAATATGCTGTTCGAGCTTGCGGCTACGCCTATCACGTACGGCTACAATACCCTGACGCACTGCCTGAAGCAGTCTAAGGTGAACATGCCTGTTGAACAGGCGCGAGAGGCAGCTCAGGTATTCTTTACGGATAAGGGCAACGGTCCTTGCACGGCAATGGATGTCTACATGGCAGTCTGCGATGCATACAACTATGTTGTCCGCGACTATCCCGAAGATAAGTTGAAGATTACGCGTGCTTGTGATGCAGCCGTAAGTGCAATGCAGAGCCCGTGGCAGCTCCTCGACAAGGACACCCCGGCTAATCTGTAAGCAAACAAATAGTCAATTTACCCCGTTCAATAAGAACAGTTGAACGGGGTTTTTTATTGAAAGGAGAAAACAACAATGGGTTTTGATGGAACCAGTAAAAGCAGCCGCGCACATGGTCAGAGCATTCGGTATTGGGAAGCTACTTCTCCGTATCTGGATGCGCTGAAAGCCAAGGTCATCGATGCCGCATCTAAGCGTGCAGTTGATTTTCTTGACCCGCTGAACTATCCCGGCCCCAATGTTCTTGTGGATGCCGCATCGTTTGTGGACGATGAAGTGTCTACGGCAGAGGAAAAGTGGCTGGCTCATCGCCGTCTTTATGTCGGCGGTTCGGATTGCAGCGCGGTGCTTGGTAAAAACCATTACAAGTCCAATCTGGATTTGTATTATGACAAAATCGGAGCCAACCCCATCCCGAAAGAGGAGACGGACGGTGAGGATATCAACCTCATTACCGCATGGGGGCATATGGCCGAGGAGTATGTCGGGCTGTGGTATCATGTACAGCATCCCGATGAGGAAGTCATCACCGATACGAATATGTATACGATGGCAGGTCACCCTTACATCGGCGGTGACGTTGACGGCATTATTAAGATGCCTGATGGTCACTATGCTCTGCTCGAAATTAAGACCACAAGTTTCTTTAATAGAGAAGCATGGGCAAACAACGCCATTCCTGTTCCTTACGAGATTCAGCTTCGCCACTATATGGCTATCATGGGTCTGTGGGAGGCAGTTATCGTATGTATGGTTGACCGCGATACATTCTATGTTCGTCATTTGGTTCGTGACCTTGATGCGGAATACGCGCTCGTGAAAGCTGTTGATTCCTTCTGGAAAAACAATGTCGAGAAGCATCATGAACCGAAGCCGTGCGGTACGCCGGAATCCATCATTAAAGCGCTTCGCAAATACAAGCTCGGCAACGGTATCGATAAAAAGATTCCCAATATCAAGCTCGGCGATGAGTTCTATACGAAATGCGTTGAGTATGATATGGTGGATGAACGCTACCGCGAAGTCAAGGCAGAAGCCGACCGTTTGGATGACTTGCGCAAGGAGATGACGATTCCGCTGATTCAGGCGATGGGTCAGGCTCCTGATGCGTATACCACAAGTCCTGACGGACAGACGATGTTTGTGTTGAAGCAGATAGTCAGAAAAACTACTTCTTCCGACAAGAAGTACGCGGAAGCAAATCTGCCTGAGGATGTTTACAACAGAATCTTTACGACGAAAGTCAGCGCACCGTCGCTTTCTATCAAGAAGAGCAGCTGTGCTGGCAAGGCAGGTATCCCGCAGATGAATCCGTAAAGATACTACGAAAAGAGGAAATGAATGTATAAAACCTATGAAGTCATTTCTGCGTATATCAAAGAGAAAGAAATCAAAGCTTACGAGAATGGAAGACGCGTTGCTGATATCGTAGTTTCCGATTGCGATGTCGATGGCGCGTGCAAAATTCTGGAAGCACTCGGCTATCAGCAGTTATACCGAGCGCGTTAATGAAAGGAGAATAAAAGTGGCAAAACAGAAGACGAAGACCAAGGCAAAACGCCACGTCAACATCTTCTGCATTGCTCCGAACAGTGACGCTTCTCAACGGGAAAAGTTTGGCATCGGTCTGGCACTTAAAGGCATTCGGGCCAAGTGTTTTACAGAAGACGATGCCAGACTCGCTGGAGCGGATTACATTATCCGAACCTCGATTATCGAGGGGATTATCCGTGCCGCCGATATCGTCACCGTTGACGGTGATGAGGTGACTCCCGCTATGCTGAATCAGATTCAGAAAGCGGTTGAGATGAATAAACCTATCTGGTGTGCAGAAAGCGTGAAAGCAGCTGTTCGAGACAGCAATGTGAAATGTTATCCCGGCAAACTCGATGAGTTGTGCTGGTTTATTATAGATAACTGAGGAGAGAGAAGTGGCAAACATTGGAGATACGGTTAGTTTTACCGCGAGTAAATATAAAAATCTATTTGTGAGCGACGATAAGCGTTATACGATTGCCTATTTTACAGTCAATGCACGCGATGCGAGATTATATCTCCCGCAAGATGCAAAGACAAAACAATACGGCACAACGCATATGTTTATCGTAAAGGGTTTTATCCCGGATGGAATTGATAATATTGCGTATGAACTGACTGGCTGCTGGAGTATCGATAAAAATCGAAACCAGCCGTACCTTGATGTTCAGAAAGCCAATATTTCAATTCCCACTCGCAAGAAAAGCGTTATTGCTTTCCTTCGCTCTAACTGTAAGGGCATTGGAAATGTAAAAGCAACAGCTATCGCCAATGCGTTTGGCGAAAACACTTTATCTGTTTGCGCAAACGAGCCTGAAAAGCTGAAAAAGAAGGTTCCAAGTCTTACAGACAAGGACATTAAGGCTTTAAAGCACGGGTGCCAAGCATTAACATATAAATACGATATTCGGTGTTTTCTTGATGACAAAAATGTTGTCCTTCCGGATTACCAAATCGATGCGATTGCAGACGAGTACGGCGCGGAGGCACTTAATGTCATTAAAGAGAAACCGTATAAGCTGATTACGCTTCTGCCTTTTCAAACCTGTGACAAAATCGGACTTGCAATGGGAGTCAGTCCCAATGCTCGTAGACGATATGTTGCAGCACTCGTAGAGGCTCAGAAGCAGTTATGTCGGCAAAACAATACTGTTTGCGTTCGTGAAGATTTGCTGGTTGCGGAAGCTTATAAGCTGCTGAACCATCACAACGACGAACTGATGAAAATGTCGGTCAAGTTGTTGGTCGATAACTATCGGTTCATTCGATTTGGTTCTTCTAAAAGCGGAAATTGGATTTATTCCAAAGACGATTATACAGTTGAACGGAATCTCGCACGCAAACTTGCCGCGTTCATCAAAAGGGGACCCAGCAAGCAAAAGGAAATCGATGCGGCTCTTGCAAAATGGAAGAAAAACTCTCCCATTCAACTTTCCGAAAAACAGGAAGAAGCAGTACGCAATCTTGCTTATCCCATCTCCATCGTAACGGGTGGTCCGGGTACTGGTAAGAGTACAACGCTTCGCGCTTGCTTGGAAGTGTACAAAGAAGCATTCAAGAAAAACGCAACGATTCTTTGTATGGCTCCGACCGGACGCGCATCTAAGCGTATGGCTGAATGTACGGGTCTGCCCGCACAGACTATCCATAGCGCCTGTGCGCTTGTTCCCTCTAAGGCTGCTGGCGGTTTTACCGCTCAGGACGATTGCAAAATCAGCGAAAATCTGATTGCTATCGATGAAATGTCTATGGTCGGTATCCACCTTTTTGATTTCGTTATGAACGCAATCGAAAATGAACCCAACAAGAAAATCATCCTGCTCGGCGATGTGGACCAGCTCCCTTCGGTAACACCCGGCAATGTACTCTTCGATTTGATTAAATGCAATCAAATCAAGTATACGGTTCTGGATAGAAACTACCGTCAGGGCTCCAATTCCACTATTGCGGATGCAGCATACGCTATCAATAATGGGATGTCCAATCTTCCGACTGATGAAACATTTCAGTTTATCGATTGCCATAATCCCGACAGCGAAAAGGAAACGGAAGATATCTCGAATATCATTATTCAGAAGTATCAGGAGGGAGTAAAAAAGTATGGCCGCGATGGATGTATCGTCCTTAGCCCTACTCATTACTACAAGAGCAGCAATAGCTCTCCTCTGTGTACGGATATTATGAATAAGAAAATTCAGGATATCGTAAATGAAGCTGAGAAAGGAAAACCGGAATGGCGAGCCAAATCCACCAAGTCCAAGAACGGCGTGGATGTAAGCCGCGTATTCAGAAAGGGCGACCGCGTAGTCCAAATTAAGAATACGCCCGAAATCATGAATGGCGACCTTGGCACTATCGACGAAATCATTGATGATGATGGTGTTTACACGTTCAAAATCACATTCGATGACAAACAAGTCGAGTACGATGTCAAGGATATGCAGAATGTGGAACTTGGTTACTGCATTACGGTTCATAAAACGCAGGGTTCTGAATTTCCCTGCTGTATCATGCCCGCAAGTATGACTCAGAAAGCAATGCTGCAGCGCCAGTTGTTTTATACCGGCGTTACTCGTGCAAAAAAAGAGTTTATCTTTGTAGGTGACAAGAAAGCACTGGATTTAGCAGTTCGGACTAAGACCGAAGAACGTCGGTCGATGCTCCCGGCGCGAATCTGTAAGGAATGTGTTTGAAGAGTGGGTGGCTGCAGCAATAGCTGTGGCTGCCCACTTTTTTATTTTCGGCAGGGGAGGGGAGAGCGCATGAAAAATTCGTTTTGTGTAAAGAACAAATGCGTTTTGCTTAAAGAAATCCGTATTGAAATTATCCAAAAATAAAGTATCCTAAATATAAGGAAATATTATGTGATTTCCTTAGTTACACAAGCTGACACCTCTATGTGGTGTGTAATAGGCAACGCGACATATAACGTGTATGTTGTGGCAAAGGGTCAGCAGAATGTGATGATTTTTGACGAAAGGAGGAATATACCAATGAATAGTTTGGCTGTTCGTAAGAACGATACCAAGAATGTTGTAGCGTTTATCGCGAATGTTGTAGCGTTTATCGTCATCGCAAGTCTTGCTGTTTGTGCTGCGGTTCTCGTCAGTGCAAATCCGACTTTTGCAGCTGAGGGTATTTCAAAGCTGTTCGGTGAGGCTGGTAAGATTGCAAATGCAGTTATGGCTGGCTTTCAGGGCTTGGTTCTGACCGTTGCTATCGCCGCAGGTGTTTACACGATGATTCGTGGTCTGATGGCAAGTGACCCCAAAGAAACGGCACAGTACAAGAACCGCTTCATTGCAATTGTTATTATTGCGTTTGTGGCGTTCTTTACTCCCTCCATCATCAGTTGGGTTCAGACTCTGGCAACTCAGATTAAGCTCAGCTAAGTCAAAAACAGAATTGGGCAAGGGCCCAGCCCGTAGCGGTCTTCCTACGAATGGGAGGACCGCTTTTTTAGGTGCCAAATTTAAAAGAAAGGTGGAAAATAAAGCATGCAAATAACTGCTATTGAAAAAAACAATAGAAAAAAGAAAAATATGAAAAAAGCAGCAATTTCAGCCACGGTTATCTTTGCGATGATGACGTGCCTGTCTTTTGCTTATGCTACCAGCATCTTTGAAGCGGTCGGTGATGCATTATTTGCGGCGACGAGTATCACAAACCCATTAGATGTTATTGTTTCGTCTTTTTTACTGCTTGTTTTTAAGACAATTATCCAATGTGTCGTCAATGTGCTTGATATTGTTATTTCTCCAATAAACGAAATAACAACCATGAAAATGGCAGAATTAGCGCAATATTTGCCGTTTGCAGAATATCAGGTTCAATTCGATGAAGGCGAATTTGCGTTTGATTATACGGTTGCGTCAAAGGTAAATGACTATATTATCGGTATAGGCGTTCTTATCTGGATATTATTATCTTGTTTCGCAATCTTGATGGATTTTTATTACGTTGCATCTGGAGACAAGCGAGCAGTTCCCGGTAGCAAATTATTTGTAGCAATTACAGTTACCGGTGTATTGACATACAAAGCACAAGATTTGATGTTTTTCCTTTTTGACAACGAAATCAACCCAATAGTTAAAGAGTTTTTGGACATTGCACAAAAAGGCAAATCCGGCATCAATATCTTTGAAAACATAGGAAGCAGCCTCTGCGCAAGCTGGCAGGGTGTTCCCGGTATACTTATAGCACTTGTTATGGTCTTGATGATTGGCATAAATTACATTAAGCTTGCACTGGAAATGGTGCAGCGATATCTTATCGTCGCTGTAATTTGTGTTTTGTCACCCCTTGCTTTTGCTACAGGCAGCAACCAAGAAACAATAGACATTTCTAAGAAATGGTTCAGAATGTTCTGGTCACAGTGTGTTTTGCTATTCCTGAATGTCTGGTGCGTTTATGTAGTACGAGAAGGCATGATGGCAATAGGAGACAAAAAGGCAAATCAGTTACTTATCTGGGGCCTTATTGTATATGGCTTCATTAAAGTAGCACAGCAGCTTGATGATTTGCTGCAAAACGCCGGACTTAGTATCACCCGTCAAACATCTGGCATGTTGGAAGATTTCCTTATGATGGGTAAATCCATGATTGGATTGGCTAGTACAGCAGCTACCGCAGCGGCAAGCGGATTCCAGTTCAAACAAGATTCTGCGAATCTTAGAGAAGGGCTTGCAAACGGTACCAAGACAATGGATGATTACAAGCGACATATGGCAAATACTGCAGCCAATGTAGCAAGAAATCCGCTTGCGCTTGCAATGATGGCTCCTCAAATGGCAAGAGAATATGCTGCCGCAAAGGGAGCAGAAGCAGAGTATAAACAAAGCGTTGGCGATTATTTGAAAATGAAGAGTCCTGACAGAAGCAAAGCAACTGCACCAAATTTGAATTCTGCAGCGGGAAGAAGCCAAATTAAAGACGCACTTGCGAATAGCAAGGATAAAAAAATTGCTGACGCTGCCAAAAACGGCGAAGTAACAAAAGCATACACAGATTCAAATGGTGTTATTCACGCTTCGCTTCAAACCAGAGATAAAAATGGCCGAGCAAATGGTATGTACGATGTCGCCATTAGCGGCAACGGAAAAGATGTTATGTCTCAGGTTGCCTCTGGTCGTGAAGTGACAACGGATGCAAACGGTAACAAACTTATTAAGGATGATAAGCTTGGCACATTTGCCTATAACAAAGAAACCGGAGCCTTTGAACAGATAAAGGATAAGGATGGAAATGTTCCCCAAAACCCGTTGTCTGTACAGGTTCCTGATAAAGTTAACAAAAACAATGTCGAAGAAGTCGCGGATTGGGCAACTAAGACAGACGGATTCGATAAAGCCGTTCAGGAAAAGGAAGCAACAGACAACTATTTCAACGCTACCGACGCAGAACGTCTGAACATGGATTCCAGCGATGTCAATCAGGGCCAGATGAATAATATGGCACGCCAAGAAATCAATGACCAATTCATGCAAGAAGGCGCAAACGGAGAACAGCGGCCTGCTGTCGGAGAAGACGATAAGCTGGATGTTTCTGTGAATAAAGAAACAGGCGAAATGACAGCAAAACACGCTATGACCAATGATGATGGCACTATTGCTATTCAAAACTACAAGAAAGACGAAAATGGAAATTGGCAAACTGTAGGTCAATCCGAATACTATACTGCAATGGGAGATAAGCCTTCTTATCGAAACAGTGAGGGCGAAGTATTCGCTGGCACACAGGTTGGCACTTCTGCAGACGGCAATGCTATTATGCGCTATAACCAAATTGGCGCAGACGGCAATGTCCTCGAGAACGGAAAATCGTTTGAAGTTACGCAGAGCGGAAGTCTTGCTAATTCGGATGATGCTGCAAGTAAGGTTGAGATGGCGCGTCAGGCATCCGAATCGCTTGGTGCAAAAGCAGTTGCTGCTGATTATGACAATGCAGCAAGACTTTATAACGGCAATGGTGTAAATGTACCTGAAAACACAAATTTCAACAGTTCCGAAAATCTATATGCTTCTCAGCAGGCTATGATGGGCGCAAAAGGAACAAGTCAAGATTTGAGCCTTCTCTCAGATTATACAGCTGTGCAAGCAGACGATAACGGTATCCGAGATGGTGTTCATACACAAACCTTCCAGAACGACGATGGTACGCGCGTAAAAGTTCAGCGTGATATGTCTTCTGGCGCTGTTAATACAACCATGAGCGCGGCAAGAGTACAGGATGATGGTGCTGTTAAAGTTGAGAGACTTACAGAAGATTCTTCCGGCAATGTTTCAAACAGTCATTATACCTGCACGCCGAATATCAACCCGCTCGATGCGGATGCAAAAACAACACCTGTGACGGTAAATGATTCTGTATCCGGACAATGTTATCGGGTCGATGTACCTACAGAAATTGCAAAGGACGGAACTGCTCTTGCAAGTTATATGGCAGGAGACGAGGGCATTCACGCTATTGATACTGCTAAGCAGGACGCCGCTACATTGAAAAATGCTGTTGCTAATTCTGATGCTCAACCCATTCCGGAAGATACCCACATCAACCCTGCTGCCGCTTCGTCTGTGTTCTATGAAGCCGCAAGCAGCGGAAACTGCAACCTTGAAAGCTTGTCGAAAGCTGCTCAGAACGGAGATATTGAGGTTTATCCCGCAGAAAGCGTTGTGGATGGCAAACCTTGTGCCCAGATTATTTATCGTGACCCCAATACCGGACTCAAAACTGAGGTAGGCGGCTGCTTGGAATACAAAGACGGTAAGGTTTCCGTTACCACGACATCTGCACCTATGGCAACGCAGTCTCAGGCTCAGGTTGAAAAAGACATGCAGGAAATGACTACGGCTATGATGACTCCGGCAAATACCGGAGACGGAAATGCTGACCGTGACACATTGATTCACCAGCAGGAAGCGTACGATAAATTCACTGGTGCAAACAATGCCAACTATTCTGGACCTATTGGCGCAGCAGCTATGGCAAAGACTGCAGGCGTAAATACAGAAGGATATGTTCCTACAGCATCGTTTATTACTGGTCAAGACGCAACCCTTGTTCTTGAAAAAAGCGTTCCCATCCCGGAAGATAAAAAGCAGGACGTGATGCAGTGTAAGGAATACACCTTTATGAAAGCCAGCGGTAGCCCTGAAATGAAAGAGGCCGAGAAAGTTACGGTTTCCAATGGTGTTGGCGGTGTCATGCGCTTCGATATGCAGAACGGAGATACATTCGAAGTCTTTGGTATCAACACTGAAACAGGAACTTGCAGTGCAAGAAAGCGTTCCAAAGACAGTGACGGCTTTGGCGAAGCGGTTGCTCTGAATCTCGGAAAAGGCAAAGCAACAGAAGAAAATATCCTTCGGTCTTTTATGGCTGCAAAAGCAGCAGAAGAAGC
>ERZ1034901.2865-NODE-2865-length-10550-cov-8.420486_pt1 | contig 10550 bp, 2 predicted proteins | sample MGYA00520628_ERZ1034901 | MGnify/ENA primary metagenome ERZ1034901 (study PRJEB33766, sample SAMN09781783) | gut metagenome | biome: gut microbiome | host: Homo sapiens | place: Madagascar | study: EMG produced TPA metagenomics assembly of the PRJNA485056 data... | reverse complement strand
CCCACGGGCGTGGGCAAGACCGAGCTCGCCAAGGCGCTCGCCGAGTACCTGTTCGACTCCGAGAAGGCCATGGTGCGCATCGACATGTCCGAGTACATGGAGAAGTTCAGCGTCCAGCGCCTGATCGGTGCCCCTCCGGGATACGTGGGTTACGACGAGGGCGGCCAGCTCACCGAGGCGGTGCGCCGCAAGCCCTATTCGGTCGTGCTGCTCGACGAGATCGAGAAAGCTCACCCAGACGTGTTCAACGTGCTTCTGCAGGTGCTCGATGACGGCCGTCTGACGGATGGCCAGGGTCGTGTGGTTAGCTTCAAGAACGCCATCATCATCATGACGAGCAACATCGCCAGCCAGGAGATTCGCGACTTTGCGAAGGAGAACGAGTCGATGGGCGAGATGATGGAAGGCATGTTGAAGGCTGACGTGGCCACCGCGTCGAAGAAACTCGCCGAGTTTACGAACAGGATTCAGGATTCGCTGCGCGCCACGTTCAAGCCCGAGTTCTTGAACCGCATCGACGACATCATCACGTTCAAGCCGCTGTCGATCGAGTCGATGGAGCCTATCGTGAAGCTCCAGCTCGAAGACGTGCGCCGTCGCCTGGCCGACCGCCACGTGTCGCTCGACGTGACGCCCGCGGCGCTTGAGCATCTGTCGATCGACGGCTTCGACCCGGTGTATGGCGCTCGTCCGCTGAAGCGCTTGATCCAGCGTGAAGTGGTCGACCGCATCGCCGATGCGGCTGTTCGCGGCAAGCTGCTCGACCGCAGCCATGTGCTGATCGACATCGACGACACCGCAGGGGATTACACCTGCCGCGTCGAGGCGCCGCTCGATTTGGGCGCCCTGCCTTTGGAATAGGGTGCGAGAGTCGATAGTTTGTTTGAGGCTGCCAGGTTCTTTGACCTGGCAGCCTTTTTGCGTTTGGGGAGCATGCCTGAACGATTGCGGTTTCAGTAGTTGATGGGGAAGTGGTTCGGTCCCGAAAACCCGCTCTTCTTCGTCATATTCCGTTTGACGTCATTTTCGCATTTCCAGAAAATTCTGATTACAGAATAATCCGCGCATAATGCTATACTCATTACGCTATATATGTGTGGAGCATATATATAACCTGAGAATAGAAAATCATTGACGACAACTGGGGAAGTCGGAATGTGGTGGGTGACCGCCTTGTGGCTTCGTGTTGTCTTTTTTCGGTTTAACGGCTCAGGTTCGAGGGTTTTGCACTCCACGTAGGGTAACTCGTACGGAAGAAGGAAGAATGACAAAACAGTCCATTGCCAGGGCGTGGGGCAACAAGGTCGTTGCCTGCGTCTGCGCTGCGACCATGGCAGCGACCATGGTCGCCGTCCCGGCATTCGGCGGCACTCAGAAAGCTTACGCCGCCGCCGATACGACCGGTTACGTGACCTGTGCCGCCTATCGCGCGGCGGAATCCGCCCCCGAGATTTTGGGCCTTTCGGGCGTGAGCACCAACAACGCCTGGTCGGGTCTCGGCGCGCTCGACTGGAATGCGCCGTTCTTCTACATCATGGGCACCAACATCAACGTCAACGCGAACCCCTTCATGGTGAACTCCGTCGCGAACTACGCGTCGGGCAACAAGGACGCTCAGCCCTCGATGGTCTTCACCCAGCGCCAGGGCGGCCCTATGGCCAACATGTACGCCTACGGCGTGAATGCCGATAGCGATGCGGTTTGGAACATGCTTCCCGACGTTATCCTGGGCACGGGCATGAAGACTCAGGTCGACTACTCCGATGCCGCCTACGCGCCCGCCGCTGCCGCAGCCAACGGCGCTACCGACTACAACCCCATCGGCATCAACTTCGACTCCACGAACATCTACACGATGATCGACACGATGTACAATCTGGCTTCCGCAGGCGACCAGATCGCGGCCGAGAGCAACGGCGCGAAGAAGCTGCGCTACGGCAACGCCACCGACATCGCCAAGCAGTTCGAGAAGTACGTGAAGGGCCTGCAGGGCTACGTGCTCAAGAACGCCTCCGCCAAGAAGACCGTCGCCTTGGTGAAGAACTACGACGCGGCTTCGGGCACCTACGAGCTCGTCCCGACGGGCGTGGCCGAGGGCACCGCTACTGCGAACCGCTACCTGGAGGCTGTCCAGAACGTCGCCGTCAACCTGGGCGATTTCAAGACCACGGCGACCAAGGACGACCTTGCCGGCGTCGACCTCATCATGCTCGGCAGCCAGTCGGGCAAGGAGAACATCGCGAGCACTGAGGACATCCTCGCCTCTTTCACCACCGACATGCAGGCGAAGACCTACTGGGTGAACAGCGCGCATAACTCCGCCGGCTCCTGCTACGGCGTGACCATGAACGCCGTCGAGAACGCGCAGAACATCGGCCGCATCCTCGGGTGCCTCTACCCCGAGCTCGTCGACCAGGACAACGCGATCTGCTACTACAACGACAACTTCTACCACGTCACCACCGAGGCCCTCGCCTCCACCGTCGACAACGCGATGGACGGCGTGCGCAACTGGGACACCACCGATAAGGGTGACCTCACCAGCTGGACCGAGGCCGACGCCGCCGACTACAACGAGGCCGACTTCGAGACGATCCTCGACGAGGGCGTGGCCTACATCCAGGCAAACAACGTGCCCTCCATGCTCAAGATGACCTCGAACTACACCTCGGGCTCCACGGCCGTCTCAGGCAGGTTCACCGACGTGAGCACGAAGGACTACTACTACGATGCCGCGGGCTTCGTGTCCGACAAGGGCCTCATCACCGGCTACAAGGGCACTCGCCACTTCGGCGGTAACGACACGATGACGCGCGCCCAGTTCGCGACGATCCTGTGGCGCTACGCTGACCCGGTCGCCGCGGGCTCTTACGGCGACGACGCGGCCAACGAGTCCGGCCTCTCCGACGTCGAGTCCAACACCTTCTACACCGCGGCCGTGAACTGGGCCGTCAAGAACGGCGTCATCAAGGGCTACGACGGCGGCACCTTCGGCCCGAACGACACCGTCACCTTCGAGCAGATGATGACCATCATCGCGCGCCTCAAGGGCGGCGACGCGGCCGAGACCGCTGACACCTCCGTGCTCAACAAGTTCAAGGACGCCTCCGACGTGAGCAGCTTCGCGAAGAGCGCGCTTGCCTGGGCCTACACCCAGGGCTTCTACTCGGGCTCCGACGGCAGCATCCTGCCGCAGGAGGGCGTCTACCGTGGCCGTTGCGCCCAGGTGCTCTACAACGGCTTCGAGAAGGGCCTGCTGTAAGGGCGAAGGGTCTCTGCGATAAAAGCGAGCAGAAGACATAGCACGCCAAAGGGGACGGTGTCGGGAAATTCTCGGCGCCGTCCTTTCTCGCGCGCCTTCGCGGGCGCGCTGTTGGTCGCGTTGCTGCTTATTTCGGGAACGGTGATGGGCGGGTGCAAGTACACCGATGTGATGACCGAGCATATCGAGGACGAGCAAATCGGCGTGCTCGACCCCGATGCCGAGCCTTTGGATCGGGATGTTCCGGGCGCGCCCGAAGATCCCACGAGAACGAGCAGCCACGTAAGCGACAGCGAGCGCATCGACGATCAGACGCAGACGCTGCCTGATTACGACAAACAGCAAAACAACGACAATCAGACCGACAACCGGGACAAGAAGGAAGATTCCGACAACCAGCAAAACGCCACCAAGGGCGACGGCGAGTCGCAAGACGACGGCGATAACGACACCGCGGGCGTCGGCGATAAGACGACCGACCAGGGCAGCGGAAACGGCACGGGCCAAGGCGACGGCACGACTGACGATACCAACCCCGGCGGCAACACCGATACAGGCAATCCCAACCAATCTGCCGGCATCGGCGGGGAGGGCAAGGTGTTCGACCCGACGGGCTCGGCGGAGGACCTTCCCGAGAACACGAAGACCGTTGCGGCGGCGGGCCAGTACGCGACTATCGTCGAGATGCTCGCAGGCAAAGGCGCGCTTACGGTGGCGGACTCCGACTGGATTTCCTGCGTGACGTCGAAGGGGCTTTTCCCCGGTGAAGGGGTTGAGACCCTCTCCATTGGCTGGACGGGCGACGCGGATAGCGGGTATGCCATCGACACCGCGGCTATCGTCGCGGCGAAACCCGACGCCATCTTGGTCGACGGCGTGACGGCGTCACTCACCGATGCCGACCAGCAGGCGCTCATGGGCGCGGGCATCAACGTGATCACCGTCCCCGTTTTGGGTACCTCCGACACGGCGGACGAGAACATCGTCGCCGCCGTGAACACGGTGGGCGAGCTTCTACGCGGCGCGAACTGCCAATACGACACGGCGAAGATGGCGTCGATGTACGAGACCATGCACGACAACACCATCCAGTCGTGCAAGTCGAGCAACGGCGGCTATTCCTTCAAATCGATTTACGGAACCACGTATTCGGGAATTTACCAGGGGACGAGCATCTCCGGTGAACAGACGACCGAGCAGAGCTCGACGCGGTTCGTCACCTCGTTCGTCGATGGATGGACCTATGACATAGCACCCTCCTCCACGGCGGTGCGCAGCTACGGCAACGCCACGCTGTATTTGAACGGTGAGGTCATGGACTCTTCCGACGGGGCAGGCACGTCGGCTACGGGCACGACGCAGAACTTCATGTTGCTCGATTACTACCTGCAGGTGGGCGGCGTGACGAACAATGCGTACGAAAGCGCGAAGCCTGCGCTCACGGGCGAGGGCGCGACGAGGTCGTATTTGGTGGTGCCGGGCGACACGAAGAACCTCATCACGTCGTCGTCGGCGTTCGTCTCGCGCACGGCGCCTTCCGCCCTGTGGTTCTCACCCACGACGATAGACATCAATTCGTCCTGGTCAACGGTGGGTAATTCAGACTATCCCTGCATCATCGCCCGCACCGACGAGCTCGCTTCGAACATCGTTCGCTCGGCGAACAAGGTGAGTGGCCTGTACAACGTGGGCCAGCCTTACACGGTGCGCACGTGCCCCTCGGGGCTTTCCGGCAGCTGGTCGGTGGGCACGGTGGAAAGCTTCCTCATGTCGCCGTGGGCCTTCTGCGCGTTCCAATCGGGCGGTGACTTGTCGGCCGCCGAGACCTACGCGAACGACTTCTACAGCACGTTCTACCGCTACGGCGCGTCGGCGAGCACGGTGATCGACGACTTCGACACGTCGTACCCGGCGACGTGTCCCACGAACTGAAAGGCTTAGATGACGATGGCAACGCAAAAAGACAACGAGTTGAGCCCTGCGCGTGTCGGCAGCGTTTGCTGCGCCGTTGCGCTTTCCCTCATGCTTGCGGGGCAGTGGCCCGCCGATGCCGTCGCATATGCGGCTGAAGGCGGCGGCGCGTCTGCGGCGGGCGCTGCGAGCGAGGGCGCGCAGGGCGACGTCTCGGCGGAAGACGGCCATGCAGTGGACGTTTCCGCTGATTGGACGTGCGAGGGCATCGTTATTTCCCATGCGGGAAGCTATGTCCTCGCAGCTGACGTGAAGGACGCGGGCACACTTTCGCTCGCGGTGCCGAAGGGCGAGGTCGTAGAGCTCGATCTGGCGGGACATACCGTCGCGTTTGCCGATTCCGTCACTTGCGGCATCGATCTTTCGTCGTGCGAGGGCACGGTGCGCATCGTGAACTCGAAGCCTTCCTACAAAGACGCGCAAAAGGAAAAGACCGCCGACAATCTGGCGCCGTGCTTCACGGTTCACGCGGTCGATCCCGCAGATGACGTCTATGGCGTGTATTTCAGCACGAAGGCGCGCGCGGCGGGGGCGTCCTCTCCCGAGGTGAGCTTTTCCGATGTGTCGATCGAGGTTACGGCGGAGGTTTCGAGCAAAGAGTCGCTCGCGCGCGATGTTTCGGGCGCCTATATCGCGACCAATGACGCGCAAACCCCCGATGATGTTGACTTTTCCCTGGCGAGAAGCTCGATTGCTGTATCAGTCAAGGCGAAGGACTCCCAGGCGGAAAAGGTGCTTTCCATAGGGGAAGAAGCGCAGCCCGAAACGGGCGTTGCCTGCGCGTTCTTCACGGCTTGCAAAGGTGTTTCAATCGACGGTGCCGTGAACCTTTCGGCTGCGGGCTTAGACGACGCGGTCGGCATCGCGTCGAGCGTCGACGACGCCTTCTCGTTCGGGTGCGATTACGAAACCTCCGCGGCGCTTTCCGCGAACGTGAAGGGCAATGCCGATGGGTCGATTTTGGGACACGTTGCGGAAGGCTTCGACCTGAAGAGGGCCGAGAAGCTCGCGTTTTCCGCCTCGTCTGTCGCTGCGGGCAGGGATGAGGCGCCGGCTGCGGCAACGACGCTGTGCTTCGACGGGGCGAAAAGCGTCGTCGCGCGCGCCGCGAGCCAAAACGACGCGACGGCCGCCGACGGTTCTGCGGCCGCGGGCGAACCCTCAGGTGCGGTGGGCGCGACCGAGGGCTCTGCGGCGGCCGACGTCGCGCTTCTCGGCGACCCCGTCATCGCCGAGGCCGAGCGGCAGTCGGCGGACGCGCTCGGCGAGGGCGTTTTCGGGCGCCGTTCGCTCGCATCGCTTGTCGAGCTTCAGGATATAAGATCGACGCGCACGCCGGCTTCGCTCGTGCGCGACGGCAAGGTGAAGGGGACGTACGAGACCGCCGCCGAGGCGCTTTCTCACATGGCGTCGGGCGACACGCTTCGCCTCGATGCGGACGTCGAGAACCTCGAGTTCGCGCAGGCGGGGAACTCGCTCGTCAGTTACTCGATCGACCTTGCGGGCCATACGGTGAGCTCGCTTACGGTGAGCTCCCAGGCGCAGGTGAAGGTTGTGTCGAGCGCGCAGGGAGGCACCATCGGCGCCGCAGGCAACGGTGGGGCTGCGCTCACCTACTCGGGCGGCGGCAAACTTTCCGTCGAGGGCGTTTCCGTTGAGAGCTATTCCGGCAGCACGAAGGCGTGCGGCATCTCCGTCACCGGGTCGGGAAACCTCAACCTGTCCGACGTCGACATCGCCGTGTCCGCGCAGGGCATCGAGGCGCGCGGCATCAACCAGACGAGCAAGGGCGGCGGGGCGATCGTGGTGAAGGGAGGCTCGATCGACGTCTCGACGTCGGCGGCGGGCGTCGCCGTCTACGGCATCACGTCGGTTGCGCAGGCGAAGACCCTCTCGATGGAGGATTGCCCCATCGCGGTGCGCGGCGGCACGTCGACGGCGTGTGCCATCGACAGCAAGGGAATCGTCTCCGTGAAGGGCATATCGTTCCAGGTGAAGATAGCCGTCAGTGCGACGGAAGCCTCCGCGAGCCTGTGGGGCGTCCGCGCCGCGTCTGCGGCTTCGAGCGTATGGCTTACGAATTGCGCCGTCGAGGTGAGCGCGCAGAATGTACCGAAAAACGTACAGTCATGGTGCGTCACCACGGGGGACGAGAGCACGAAGAACTCGGTCGCCATCACGCTCGACGGCGCCTGCTCGTTCGCGAGCTGCACGAACACCGACATCTCGCTTTACAAAACGCCGCTTCAGCTGGGCGAGGCGTTCAGCGCGCAGGGGCAGATTTCGCTTTCGACGCGCGGACTTGTAAACGACGTCTTCGCCGCGCGTACGAAAGCGACCGATAGCGCGAAGGACTTCGCGCTATCGTTTTCCCCCGTTGCGGGAACCGAATACGAGGGATGGACGGCGGACGTGTCGTCCGCATCGGCGGGCAAGCTCGCCTGGCAGCATGCCGCCGTCGCCAAAATCGAGTCGACGGGCGCGGAGTACGGCTCCGTCGCGCAGGCGATCGCCCAGGCGAAAAGCGGAGACACGATCAAGCTCGTGGCGAACGCTACCGTGCGCGGCGCGGTGTCGGCAAGCCAGCAAAACCTCACGATCGATCTTGGCTCGCATACGCTCACGATTGCAGCCGCAGGCGATGCGAACGCGGGCGCGAACCTTGCCAAGGGCGCCTTCGCCTACAGCGGCAAGGGGACGCTCACGGTGAAGGGCGGGCAGGTCGCCATCGAGGTGGGGCGCGATGTGGAGACGGCGACCACGGCGGCAAGCCCCTACCAGGGCTTCGCGGTTTCGGGCGGCGGCTCGCTTGTACTGTCGGGCTGTTCGGCCACCGTCACCTACACGGGAAGCACGACGACGGACCCGCAGGTTACGCTCTACGGCGCCTCGAACGCCTCCGGCTCGTTCAGGCTGCAGGACTCATCGCGCCTCACGGTGCGCGCGGCTCAAACCAAGGGCGGCTTCGGCGCCTGCGCGGTCGCAGGTGCATACGGCGCGGGATCGAAGCAGACGGACGTCATCTCGGTCGACTCGTCGTCGAGCGTTGCGGTCGAGAACAACGCGAAAGCCCTCGTGCAGGGGCAGATTGCCTACCCCGACGAGGTGCTCACGGGCACGGGGTCGAGCACGAACGCCGATTTGATCGAGATTTCCCTCGACCCGAAAAGCGATATGTGCAACGAGATCCAGCAGCTGTTCAAGCGCTTCGCGAAGTTCGATAGCAACCTTGACGAAAACGGCAAGGAATACAACACGGGAATCTACTACGCGTCCCCGATGGAGCTTTCGAACGGCTTTCTGATATGGGCGTATTCCGATCCCGTTTCCGCAGATGACGCAGGGAAACTCGAAAGCATCAAGGCCACGCACTTCTTCGTGCGCACGGACTATCAGGCAGCGCTCGACGCCTACGGCGTGACGTCGGCGAAGGGGTATGCGGGTGCGATGGATATATCCGGCTCGGTGTCGGCGACCACCACGCAGGGGCATGCGTTCGGCGCCTACGTTCCCGAGAAGGCGAGCTGGAGCGTGCCCGAGGGCAAGATGAGCGCTACCGCCACGGGCGGCGAGTACCGCGGCCGCATCGGCAAGTTCGACCTTTCGAACTACGTGAGCTTCGCCTCCAAACCGCAGCAGGCGGTGGTCTTCCCGAGCGGCGCGAGCTATCGCGAGGTTGCGCGTGTGAAGCCCCAGGCATCGAAGACGATGCACGCCGACGCGCTTGCCGAGGAGCGCATCGAGGGCGGCGTCACTTACAACGACCTGTTCGGCAACGCGAACTCCGCGGTGCGCGTTTCCTTCTCCAACATCCGCACGGCGCAAGGCGCGGCCACCTCGCAGGCGGTTTCCGCCACGCGTGGCAAGACGCTTTCCGCATCGGGCGCGCGGGTGCCCGCGCCTTCCGACTACACGGTGGGCGACGTGACGTATCGCTTCATCGGATGGCGCCTTTCGTCTGCGGGTTCGTCAACTTTCGCCTACGATTCCGCGGCGCTTGCGAGCAATGTCGCGATCGACGCCAACCTCGCGGGCGTCTCCGACGGCGCGGTCGAGTTCGTCGCCTGCTACATCCCGGTGGACAAAGGCGAGCATCTGGTGAAGTTTCGCGTCGAATACGGCGTCTTCGCCATGGCTGCCCCCGACGGAGCGACGCCGACGTACGCCGAGTGCGCGGGGCTTGCAGCGGACACGGTGCCGAGTCGGCTTACGACGGTGTCGAGCTCACAGTACACGACGACGTTCAAGGGTTGGGCGGCAGATTCTTCGGGCGCTTACGAATATCGCCAGGGTGAGACCGTCTACGCCCCCTCGGTGCCTGCGGTGCGCGGCGACGTGACCTACTCGGCGCGCTTCGAGAGCACGCTCGTCACCGCATCGCTCGGGCTGTTCTACATGCGGAAAATGAGCGACGGCACGTACTCCTACACGCGCGACCTTGTAAAGGACGCGGACTGGACGCGCGACGCTATCGGCCTTGCGAACGAGCGTGCCAAGGTGGGGGAGACCCTCGTGCAAAACGGCGTGACGTACACGCTTTTGGGCTGGTCGCCGCGCGTGAGCGACAAGGAGCCGCTCTACACCGACACGCTCCCGCTCGCAAACGACGGCGACATCCTGTCGGATCGCCCGGCGTTCTACGCGATCTACAAGCAGGCCGAGAAAACCTACAACGTGAGTTTCTACGTGGACGGCAAGCTCTATTCGGAGGCGAAAAACGTCACCGCGTCGACGACGCTCTACAACGCGTGGAACGCCTCGAGCAACAAAACCGAGCCCACCTCGCAGAAGGCGGGCGAGACGTTCAAGGGGTGGAACGCCGACGAGAAGGCTAACACCTACTATCGTGCCAGCATAAAGAAGGTCGGGGAAATCGACGCCTCGGGCAATGAGGATTCGATCAACCTCTACGCCATCTGGAGCACGGCGACGGACAACAAAACGCCTGATGGCGGCAAGGACAATGCGAACGGGAACAACGGCGGCGGCAACGCGGGCGCGAACGACGGCGGCAATGCGGCCGACGGCGGCTCGGGCGCGGGCACGGGCGGCGCCTCGGGCACGGGTGGCGCCTCGCTTCCTGCTTCGAACGCGACGCTCGCATCATCGGGGTCGGGCGGCGCCGCACTCGCCTCGGCGTTGAAGTCGGCCGAAGACGCCGATGCCGACGGTGATGACGCCGACTCCGCCGCAGGCGATGCGGCGCTTGCTTCCGTCGCCAACGCATCCACCGGCGGCATGGCCGACGGCGACGGCATCGACCTCGATGACGAGGCGAGCGACGGGCAGGATGAGAGCTCCTCGAACGCTGCGGGCG
>ERZ1034901.2864-NODE-2864-length-10552-cov-38.603601_pt1 | contig 10552 bp, 16 predicted proteins | sample MGYA00520628_ERZ1034901 | MGnify/ENA primary metagenome ERZ1034901 (study PRJEB33766, sample SAMN09781783) | gut metagenome | biome: gut microbiome | host: Homo sapiens | place: Madagascar | study: EMG produced TPA metagenomics assembly of the PRJNA485056 data... | reverse complement strand
ATGTTATATTTCTTTCTCTAATTTTTTATAATTTGATTTAAAATTCAGTAAAGTTTGCATCGCACTTATAACTGCTGAAGATTCAAATTTATCTCTTCTATAATATCCATTAGTCAAATAACCAGTTATTCCATTATCTTTTTTATTTAAATTACTATTTAAAATTTCTTCAATAACTTTATTTAGAGATTTTTCTTCTTTAACATAATTAAACATATTTTCGGTAATTTGAAGTCCATTTGATTTTCCTATAAATTCAGTACCATTTTGATCTAATATTGATGCATAAGTAACAATGAAATATGCATCATCTATCTGTTCATATCCACCTTCAATACTTATTAGTAAGTCAAATGAAATATTATTTTCTATGCAATAATTATATAAATTTTTATTTCTATTTCTTGCACCTATTAAAGTTTCATCATTAATAGGTTTAGAACTTACTAGAGAATTTACATTAACTAGTTCAATTGAAACATCATCAATTCCTAATTCTTTCATAGCAATTAATATTGATCTTTGCTTTGAAACATTTGTAGAACCCAAAACCACTTTCATACTTTATACACCTCTCAATAAAAAGAAAATATTTAATCTTTTAAAATAAAATTATATTATATGTTATATTTTAATGGTTTTCATGATTAATTGCAACATTATTTAAATAATTTGCTACATCTGTAAGACTATTAAAAATTAAACATCCATTATCCTTAATAATATCTTCTACTGATTTTATACTTTCTAACATATGACCTTCCATTTTTATATCATTATATTCATATAAAACACAAAAAACAAGTTTATTTGGTACTTTATTGCTGTAATCTACTGCAGATGCTATAGCACTAAATCCCATTTGTTCTGGTGTAATAACATACAATAAAATATCACTGGCCTGCATTCGTCGTTTTTTTCTGATTTTTGTAGATTCCGTATATTTCCAATCTTTTACTAATGGATTAAAATACTTTATATTTGGATTCTAAAGTTTTATTAAAGACTCTCTCCAATTACTATTACCACAAGTACCACCCAAATCTGCAGTTAATATTTTATCACTCCTAATTTTTTTATATAACCTTTAATTATTTTATTTGCCCATCTTCTGATAATTTAGAATACTCTTCTTGATTAATTTCCATTTTTCTTGTCTGAACAGCAAAATATGTTTGACCTAATGCAACTGATTTATGTCTTACTGGGCTTGCATTTTGTACTATTAAATAACATGCATATCTAGAAAGTCTAGAATCAATAACTTCTTTTGTAGCTCCCTTAGGCATTTTTATCGTTTTCCCTATAACGGGAAAATGATCATTTACATTAATTCCACTTAGTTTGCAACTTATTTTCGCTTTATTAATTACTTTAGCAAAATGTTCCAATTTTGAATATTTCAAAACCAACATTAATTCTCTTGCTTCCCAATATTCATTGTCAAGATCATCAATATGTTTTATAAGGCTTTGAAGCACTTCGATAATTTTGAAATGCTTATCTAAAACTTATCTAAAATTTTTAAGTTGTAATTTTTTACAATTTTTAAGTATTGTATAAAAATAGCGTAACCACTTATATTACTTGGGTTTACGCTATTTTTAATCATTATTTACCACAGCATTGTTTATATTTCTTACCACTTCCACAAGTTGTAGGAACTCCCATATTTATAATACTTATAATATTTATAATATTATTGATATTTCAAGGCTTTAGCGTCTTGGTAACCTATTATATTTATAATATTTATAGTATTTTTGTTATTATAAATATTCCTCTATTGCAAACAAATCGCAAACAATGTTTGCATTCATTTACTGAAGTCATTATATTCTATATATATAACAAATGCCAATGTGCGTTTTCTATTTTTGCACATTTATTATACTATAAATATTTATTTTTATCAATGGATCTGTCGGATTATTCATATTTAATAATTTCTTCTATAATTTCAGATTTTGTTATTTTATCAAAAACATCAGTTGCTAGTCGTCTAGATTTTTCTGTACTTGAAATATAATAATTTTCCGTTGTTTCTACATTTCTATGTCCAAGTATATCAGCAACATCTCTTATCTCAATTCCATTAGTTAATATCTTAGTTGCATAACTTCCTCTTAAATCATAGAATCTACATTTTTCAATTCCTAACTCATTATGAATGATTTTAAATGGATATCTTGTTAAATCAGTCCCTACATATAAACCATTTTCTTTTGTAAATACAAGATTGATTTTTTCTTTATATTTTTTTGTATTATCATTTATTACTATTCTTCTTTCTACTGCTTTACCATATTCATTTATAACATCTTCAATATGATAGTAATTATATTTTTTACCATATAACTTTTGATATAGTTGTTGTTTTTTCTGGTAATTTTTTAATGCGTTTAATAATGTTTCGCTAATATGAATTATTCTTTTTCCTGCGAAAGTTTTAGTTGACCCTATAAACCATCTCCCCTTTTCATCTTTAGGTTTATCATAAACATTATGTTTGATTGATATTGTTCCATTTTCTAAATCAATATCTTCCCAAGTTAATGCAAATACCTCTCCAGTTCTCATTCCAGTATAACAAGATGTTAAAAACGCACAAGTAAATGTTTCATTATCTTTAAATCTATTTAAGATAGTGTCAATTTCTTCTTGTGAATATAAATGTTTAATATCTTCCTTTTCTTTATCCAATCTTGGAAGTCGTAATGTTATTGCTGGATTATATTTAAGAAATCCATATAAATCACAAGCATCACGAAAAGAACCTTTTACAACTTTCAATATACTTTTAAAATATGCTCTTGAAAAATCATATTCCTCGCACAATTCTGTTATAAAAGTATTTAATCTTACACTCGTTATTGTTGATAATCTATACTTACCTATATATGGTTTAATATACTTTTTAATTAAAGTTTCATAGGCTTGTATGGTGTTATATTTCAGATTAGTTTTACAATAATTATTTAACCAGTAATCAAGATAATCAGAATAGGATATTTTTTGTTCCTTAAATGGAACCCCTGCATTTTGATATTCTGTGTATGCTTTAGTTCCTTCTTCTATTGCTTCTGCTTTAGTTCTAAATCCAGATTTATTTATGAACTTTCTTTTTCCTTTTACAGGTGCAATTTCAAACTGATATTGATATACCTTTCCTCTTTTTTGAACATTAACACTTCCCATTACTAATTTTCCTCCGCTAAATTTAATCTTGTAATTGAATCTAAATTAGTAAAATCTTTGCCTTGATTTTCTATAAGAAACTGTTCTAATGTTGTTTTCAATACTTTAATACTCCCTAATTTAATAGCAGGAAGATATCCTTTCTCGATTAGTTTATAAACATAGTTTGGACTGGTATGAATTATTTTGGCAACTTCTTGTACTGTGTAAATCATTGCTTCATTCATCTTTTCTCCTCCTTCTTTATTAAATTATCAATATACGAAGCAATATCAATTTGAAAAGAACAGATTAGCGCCTTATCAATTTCTTGAAGTTTTTCTTTATTCAAAGAGCATAAAAAACTTCCAAGTCTTGACTTATCTAGAACTCTAATTTGTTCCATTAAAACTATTGAATCGTGTGTAATCTTCTTATCTTTTTCTAAATAGACGTGGGTTTTTAATTTTGGCTTGGAATTTACTTTACTCGTTATTGGTGCGATTAAAACAACAGGGCTGCATTTATTTGCTAAATCATTTTGAACTATTACCACCGGTCTAGTTCCATTTTGCTCACAACCAACGATTGGATTTAATGAAGCATAATAAATATCACCCTTTTGAATATCTGATTTAATCATCTTTCTTTTCAACTTTATATATAATGCGTGGTGGTCTATCATTAAATAGATTTAAGATGTTTAACTTCTTATTTTTTAAATAATCTGTTAAAACACGATTAACATCTTCCTGTGCCTTTTGCATACTTGTTTGTGAATGATCCATAGTTGTTTCAAATATCAATTTAACTTTTACTTTATAATTTTTTCTTTTCATTAAAATTTCCTCCTTAATATGTAAAAAAGCCAAAGTACATATAAATACCTTGACTTTCATAATATTTATTTCTTTTATTTTTTAGTTTTAACTGATATTTGTCATAATACCCTCAGTACGGGATTTCATCAAACTATTGACTTGCTAAATCAATATCACAGGAATTTCACCTCCCCGAGGATCTCTCCGGGCTGCACCCATTGCGTGAGTCTGTGGCTATGCAGGAGTATCTTTAATTCTGTTAGATGTAATCGCAAATTAGGTGCTACCTAATTTTATAACCAAGTATAGACCGACAAGCGTACTTGTTAAAGTGCTGAATCTAACAGGAATGTATCTGATGAATGTGTATCAAATTTTCAAAGAACACATCCTGCTCCACTTAAATAAAAGGAAACAGGTGGAAAAGGATTAACTCCCTTTCAACTGTTTCCTCACTAAAATGCAAAATAACAGACACTAAATTTTAATTTTTAGATATTTTTTTAAATTTTCTAATGCTCTTTCCAAAATAATATGTACTGATTGTTGTGTAGCATTTTCTTCTTCTGCTATTTGCTGCTCTGTTTTATCTTCAAAATAATATTTTTTAATTCTTCTTTTTTGAACCTCTGGCAATAATTCTATTGCTTTTTTTAGTTCGTCAAATGTAGATTTCTTTATAATCTCATCTTCCAAACTTGAAGGTTTTTCCCTTGCTCTTGATTCAAGGTTGTTTTCAAATATTTCTGAATGTTCAATATGTCTATCGTATTCGTTTAATTCTTTAATATCTTGTAGTTCAAACTTATCAAAAACTCTATATACTTCCTCACTAACTTCTACTTTATTTAGATTTCCTTTAACATCTTTAAATGTAATTGTATAAATATTTTTTTCTTCAATATAATTTAATGTATAAGGGTTGTCCTTATATTTTCTTCTTTTAGGGCTTTCTGCCATCTTTCATTCCTCCATTCAAGTTTTTTTGTTTAAACTTGAATTTTGGAGGGCTTCTGCACCTAAAAATTTTTACACAAAAAGAAAAGACGCCAATAGTCAAACTCATATTTAGAGTCAAACTATTAGCGTCAACTAAAACTACAATAATTAATTTTCTATGTCTTTTATTATTAGGAGCGAAAGATACCCCTTTGTGAATAAAATCTCCTCTATCAATTTCTAACAACCAAATAAGAACTACTCTCACTACCATTAGGGACAACAACTCCTACTTCTTATAAAAATCAATGCCCTAATTTTTATATGAGTAATAGCGTAAGGTATTGCTCCCTCTTATGAAAAATTAACCAGTAATATATCTTCTTCTTTTGTTGTCAAAGAAATATACTGCTTAATTATTTCTTTTAAATATTCTTATTTAATTATTAAAACTACCATAATTAATTTCATATATCACACAGCCTGGCATTGCTATATGTACGATTACATTATACAACATTATTTTTGCAAAATTTGTCGAATTGTGCGAAATGATAGTTTTTTGTCATAAAGTGTTAAAAATTAACAAAAAAATGATATGATTTCTCATATCACACTAATTATTTAGTTATTTCAGACACTATAAATGGTTCTACTGATTTAATTTCATAACCTCTCTTTCTTATTTCAGATTGTAAATATATTATTATTGCCATAGCATCAACACTATCATTATGCTCTGGCAATAGGTCTTTTATATAATATGATACTATCTCAAGTAATCCTTTTTCATTGTTTTTATTATTGGTATATAGGTTAATAAGTATGTCTGATAATTTCTGTGCAGCCAAAAGATGATTTTTTCTTTCATTCTTCATACAATATCTTGAATATTTTTCTATATGTATTTTTGAATATTCAGAACGATTCATTAAAGAATATTTCCCAGAACAGTCCTCATAGTATTCATACGGTAACAAGCAACGAACTCTTAACTCAATTTCAATAGCATAATATTTTAATTTGCTATTTACCAATTCTCTAACAAGTTTACTCATAGACTTATTAACAACTGTCTTTTTTTCATATAATTCAAGCAAGACTTTTACTATTTTACTTGCTTCCTCATCAAGCAACTTATCTACTTGATAAAATAATTCACTTTCCATAATCTACTCTCTTTCCTAAATATCTATTTTAGATATATCTTAATAAGTTTTAGTGGTGTTCAGTTACTATCTTCTTAACTTTATAATTTATATATGATTAAGTTTTATCTTAACAACACATAATATAAATAAGTAAGGAGGTATTATTTATGACATCAATGCAACTCGTTGGTTTAAATACTAAATATTACAGATACCAACACGGACTTACACAAGAAGAATACGCTAATAAAACTAAATTTAAAATGGCTTACATTAGTGTTATTGAAACTGGTGACGCTAATCTTACTTGCAAAAATATAGATTTCATTGCACAATCTTTTAATATAACACCAAAAGATTTATTTGATGAAGAAACCGCAAAACTTGCAAAGAAACTTCCACCTCGAATTGATATGTATCATAAATAATTAAAGAACCACACATTTTAATAATTCATAATTATTTAACCAATACTCTCCTTTTGATGTATTTGTAAAAGCATAGTCTTGAAGTATTGGACTTTCAAATAACAATTCTTTATCGTATGGAGAACTATTTACAAAACAATAAAATAGTTCTTTTTTTTGTTCTTTTGTTTTTATTCTTGATAACTTAAATACTAATTTAATACAATCTTTTTTTAGATCAAATATGTGCTTTGATGCTAATCGTACTAAATTATCAAAACATATTTCACTTAATAACTCAGTATAATAGTCTGTCAACTCTGGGATTGCCATTACTCTTTTTTCTAATGTAGCCATATCACTACCAGATTTCATCACAGGTACATCTTTAATTTTTATCAATTTTCTTTTAGACAAAACATTATTATTTAAAATTTCATCAAAAGTAAAACTATATTCACTTAACAAAGTCATTACAATAGATGTTCTTGCGTATGATGGAGTCGCTAAATAGTCTGTATCATATTGAATAAATTTTAATCCTTTTCCATTAAAGACTTTTAAATCTGTAAACAGAAAAAATGATTCTAAAAACTTTAAATAATTTTCTATTTCATTTTCTTTATACTTTTCAAGATTTGCTTTATATTGCTCTGTATCTATTAAAATATTTGATAGCACTTGTATATCGTGTGCATATAAAAAATGATATTTACTAATATATTCTTCAATTTTTTCTTTAAACATTCTACTTCCTTCTTTCATTTTAAAAGGCAGCACAAAAATAATTTCTATTGTACTGCCTTATATTAGTTATATCTTAATAAGTTATATATTAACTTGTTACAGATTATACCATTTTGTTTGCCAAAAGTCAACGGATATCCGTGATTATTTTTTACGGAAATCCGTTAAAATTATATAGAAGAAATGAGGTGGTAAGTTTGTTATTCAGAGAAGCAGTTAGTAAAAGAATATATGAATTATGTATGCAATATAATTATACACCTAACAAATTAGCAGAATTGTCATTGGTTGCTCCATCAACTTTGCAAGGCATTACATCTGCAAAAGTTACCAACCCTAGTTCTTACGTTATTTATCAAATATGTAAAACTCTCAAAATTACTATAAAGGATTTCTTTGATAGTGACCTATTTTTAGAAGAAAATTTAGATGATTAAACTACAAAAGACCATTCAAAAATCGAATGATCTTTTTTGTTCTTCCTATATTTTAAATCTACTTACTAAATTGTAATTTTTTGTTTATACCCATATAATCATTATTAGTAATATAATACCAATACCTAGAAAACCATATCCCATAATTCTGCTCATTCTTCTAAATGATTTTTCAGTTTTAGGAGTCGGATGAAAAAGTTTCTTTCCCGTTTCATAACTCATTTTAGGCATATAGTTTCCAATAATAGTGAATAATATTCCTAATATCAAACATACACTTTTTCCAACATAAACATCACTACCTAATGGAACTTCTATCATAATAATATATAATAATACTGTAACAATTGGAATAGACCATTCCATTATTTTTACAATTTTAGGTTTTTCGCTATTTTTCAATTTATTCACTTTTGATGTAAATATTAGACATATTGCTTGAATAATAGCCATAATAATTGGTATTCCAAATAATGCAAAATTCTTTGGTGCATAATTATCTGGTACATCATTTACCGTAAAATGAATTGGCATTTGTTCTGGTAACCTATTATAAAAAGCAATACCTAATACCATTGGTAATAAACATATAATTACACTTAAAATTAATGTTTTTTTATTTTTCTTTTCCATTCTTATTTCCTCCCAACTTATAAATCCAAACTAAAACATCTTCAAATACAGAACTATTCAACTCATAAAATATAAAGTTCTTTTGCTTTGTTTCAGTTATTAAATTTGCTTTTTTTAAATTTGATAAATGATATGATACGGTTGCTCCTGTTAAATTAAAACTGTTTGATATTTCTCCTGCTGTTTTTCGACCATCTTTTAATAGTTCTAATATCTCTCTCCTTACAGGATCACTAATCGCTTTTAATGTTTCAGACATTCCCAAATTAATCACCTCACTTATAGTATTTCGATATATATCTAAATAGATTATAATATTTTTCAATTTGAATGTCAATATCTATTTAGATTTTTTTCTAAATAGATAAATAAAATATAGATTAGTTATATTTCAAACTAATCTAAATGATAACTTACTATTTTTTCAACTAATTACTAAATTGTAATTTGTCAATTACTCATATCTTTCTTCTGTTTGATAAATTCTATGTTATTTTTTTCTAAATCTTCAATAGTTATATCTCCATATTCTAAAGATGATTTTACAGTTTCTTGATAACCATTAGAATATATAACTATTACATATTTACTTTTTTCGCAAGGAAAATAATATATATATTCTTTATCTTCATAAAATTGTTCTAATGCAGTATTACATGTAATATTTTCTTCTTTTGTTTTATCTATTATCTTTAAGTGTGTAAAAGTTTGACTATTTTTATCTATATACTTATTTTCACTTATAAAAACAACTCCAATAATACAGATAATTGGTATTAAAATAATAATAATCTTTTTTATTAAATCTTTATAATCAATTTTATTTTTTTCTAAAAGGACTATGTTTCTTAAAAATTTGTTTATAGATGATATTCGCAATATTACAAACATAATTAATGAACCTAATACATTTAGAATCACATCATCAATATCACAGCAACCAGATATTGTAATAAATTGCAATAGTTCAATACCCACAACTATACAAATCATTGTTAGTAAAAAGTTTTTTAATTTCTTTTGTTTTTCAAATAATATTGGTAAGAAAAAGGCAAAAGGCATTAAAGCAACTGCATTTCCTAGAATATTATATATAAATATATATGGTGCAATATCTCCACTAATAAATTTTGTAATGTAACCAAAAATTGTTTTAAATGGAATTAAATTAAATGAGTTAGACATATAGTTTTTAAACAACTCACTATTCCAATTTAATATATTAAAATCTCCTCTAAAAAAATAATCATCAAATAAAGTAAGTGTTGATAACAATATAATATATAAAATAAACCATATACCTATATTTATTTTTAAAACTTTATTCTTATATTTTTCATCTATATATTTAGTTAAAGCTAATCCACCAAAATACATAATAAGACAACTTAATAGTAATAATACTATTCTTCCAGTTGGACTTAAACGTAATAATTCATTAAACTCTAAACTAAAATAATATATTAAAATAATTATAGCAATCAAATATAATACCATACTTGCCATTAAACTTATTTTTTTCTTCATATATCAACACTTCTTTCTCAACGATAACTTTCTAATTATTGTTTGCATTATAACACAAAGGACAGATAATTTTCAACTAATTACCTGCCCTATCTATTGTAATTTGTCTTTTACAATAATAGCATAAAAAAGAAAAGTAGTTATTGTTAATCAACTATTGCATTTTTCTAATTCTCATAAATACTTTTAAATCTTTCTCTGTCTACATTCTCTTGATTATTAATATAGTCCAAGTATTTTTCTTTATTTTCTTCTGTATATGGAGTATCAGAATATAAATCTTGTAATAATATTGTTCCGTTTGGCTGTCCAATACCCACAAATATATAATTTTCACCTATCTTTGGTAATTCCTCATCCGTTATATAATCACCTTTATGCAATATAAGAGTTCCATCTTTATCATATCCACCAGGATAAGTTACTTTAATTATATTTTGTAGATCACCCTTCAAATTTTCTGTTACCTCGATTTCATATATAGTTCTAGCTGAGCCATAATCTGAGAATGTCCTTTCAATTTCCTTATCTACCTTTCCTATAAACACATAATCAGCAAATCCAACTTGATAATATGGATTTGTTTCTTCATTCACAAGTACTGTATCATAATTTAATTTGCCATTTGGCTTATAATTTGAATTTCTATTGTTAAAGTACCAAATTACACCACAAATCATAGCAATTATAAAGATAACTAAAATAGATAAAAT
>ERZ1034901.2862-NODE-2862-length-10558-cov-8.159478_pt1 | contig 10558 bp, 15 predicted proteins | sample MGYA00520628_ERZ1034901 | MGnify/ENA primary metagenome ERZ1034901 (study PRJEB33766, sample SAMN09781783) | gut metagenome | biome: gut microbiome | host: Homo sapiens | place: Madagascar | study: EMG produced TPA metagenomics assembly of the PRJNA485056 data... | reverse complement strand
AAATTAAGGTTGCAGACCTCGATAATCGCCTTTCTTGTCTGCTTTCTGATGCCCATAAGCTGCTCGATTTGCTTACTGTTTTGGGGCGGATCGAACTGAAGTCTTGCATCAACGGCGATATACCGTCGAGCCAAAGCTCTCAAACCGGGTTCGGGAATATACTCTTCGAAAGAATATTCTCCAGAGTCACAGATGGTTTTTATGCCAGCCGTATTGAGTTCGACAATGGCGGCATCGCAGATGGGCTTAATCTGTTCTTTGAAAAACATATCTGTCCAACCGCAATCCGACATAATCTCATCAACAATCATATTATACACCTCCTCTCTTACGAATTTCTTCGTTTATTTCAGCCAAGCACGGAATATCCGGAATGGTATCGTGTGCTTTACTTACGAACAGATCCCATGGAATATACTGCTCGATTTTGGCTTTCGCATCAGCGACCAAACCGTCGTAATATTCCATGTCCAAATATTCGAGAAAGTCTTTTTCCAAAGCTTCTTCGAATTCCATGAAGTGTAAGCCTTTTGTTCCACTTACGCTTACTTGCTTTCCATCGTCTCTTAAACATTTCATTTCCTTTCCATATTGCTGCTTAACGCAAACAACATTAACGTTTCTACCACAGAACATGTCACCAATATAGATGACACCTTTCTGGACAGATTTTGTAATCATGTAGTCGCTCGGAACAATATCGCCACCAAGAAGGGTCTTGAAGACATAGGGATTCTGGAATGTCGGACCTCTGCTTTCCCATTGTCCTGTTGCTGCATTATATGCCAAATATTCAGCTTTATTGAACAAACAGAACACGGTATAGAACTCTTCAATCGTGAATCGATATCCATACTTCTTACCGAAATCGACAACCTTCTGATTCAATTCTTCTGTAAAATCAGGAATCTTTATCGAATCCGTCTTGATATGAACAGGATTTATCCCTTCTTTGATGAGTTTATCCTCGAGGCTGATCATCATCAATTCTCCGCGTTTTGCGACAATATTGTCAACATTACGAGGATCTTTGAACCGATTCGGAAATTTTGCAGATGTGAGTCCATAAACTGCATTGATTGGAACCTTCAGACTCTTTGCAAGCTTTTTGAAAGACATGCCGTTCTTTTGCATATAATTCCAGAGTCTGCCTTCGAAACATATCTTCAAATATTCCTCGTTTTTATTCTTTGAGGCTTTACGAGAATCGACGAGTTCCTTGAATCTTGCCGTATACTTTGGACCGAATATGTTCAATTCGCACGCCGATGTCGGATGCATTGATTCAACATCATTGACGCCAACCATGTAATGAGCGCCGCACATAGCATTGACATATCCGCCTTCTCCAATCTCTCGACCATGATAATTCGATACACACTTTCCATTGACTTCCTTGTAAGAATATCCCGGAAACATTTCATCCAGATGAGTATATATGAATTGTTCCTGAGGATGCGTATCGTCTCCAAAGATTAACTGCGCTGTTAGGTCATTTGTCGAATCGTTAACCGAGAGTCCTGTCAGATATGCAAGAAGTTTACGTGCCTCCCAGTCGTCTTTGTTGTATTCGAATACTGCTTCCGATGCTTTGACATCATTCATACAATATCCGCCTACTTCTTCCCAAGCAGACTCTGGGAGATCTTGGTCCCAGTCGTGCGGGCACTCTTGATGGTGAATTCCAAGCTGGACTTCCCACTTTTTCAAAGATTGTTTGTTTGAACAAAAATCTCTTATGTCCGAATAAGAGAGCTTTGCTGCTTCCTTACAAACTTTCCTCTTGTCCTGAATAAGAGACTTTGAAACCTGATATAGTTCTCTTGGAGATGCTCCCTGAAGAATACGATACATGATCTCATTATCGTATTCTTTGTTATTAAAACCTATTAAATTATAGTTTTTCAATAAGTTTTGAATACTTTCAATTGTCGGAAAGAACTCAATATTTCCATCCGGATTGCCCTGAATTTTCCATCCAATACAATTGAAATTAGGAAATATTTCGAAGTCAAAGAATACTATCGGTTTCTCAACGCTACCATTCACAAGAGGCATATGTTTGACGACTTCAGGAAGAGTTCTCGAGTGATTAGTTGATTTGGACGCATAGGCAAGAAGATCTTCATAATAACCAGACATGTCATAAACCATCCCCTTGGCTTTGCAGCCTTTTAGAATATAGTCTATGAATTCTATCGTGACTTTATGGGAACCGAACTCACCTCTTAACCCTTTACGGATGATGTTTTCAAGGTGTCTCGCATCTTTTATCTCACTGACCTTAACATCCTCTTTCTTCTCTTTTAGAGGAATCCCACTCGAAATATGAGCTATTGGAAAATTGTTTCCGAGAGAGAACTTTCTTCTCAAAGGAAGCTTTCCAACAAAGACTTTCACTTCCACATTATCGTCAATCAGCGTTGTCAGCAATGTTGGATCGCCTTCGTAAATATAATGCAGATGAACTCCCTCGCCAGATTTCGAGAACTCTCCATATGTTGGAGGCAATCCGAGTTTACGAATCTTCTCGAAACAAACTTGCTTGTCTTTTCCGCCGCTCGGTCCTCTGCAGTCGAAGTCGATCACAATATGATTCAACGGAGGTCTGACATAATGAAGCTCTGTAGACATAATGTTCGACAGCGTTGTCGACACTCTATCCCAGCTCGTCATTGGCGTTCCATCCTCTTTTGCATACTGTGCAGGACATTCAGCGCACAGTATCGCCAGAGAGGTGTCAAATTTGGCCGTGAAGGCGAGGAAATCACTTGATGGTTCATCTGGTCCAGTCTGAGTTTCCGCCTCGTAGAGCGAGAATATGGGCTTCCTGAAGGGCTTCTTTTTCCAGACATAATCTACGAATCGAACATCCTTATATCCGTTCTCAGATACTTCTTCGATAGTTGTATCCCAAAAGAATTTCAACTGTCTTTCGAAGAGAGATTTGGATATAGCTTTAATAGCGTTACCATCGCAGTATGCCCGATATAAAGAATACTCACTGGAAAGAAGACATTCTCCAGACCGCCCCCATTCAATATCTCTATTCCGCTCCACCCAATAGCCAAGCTGATTACCAGACCTAACAATCCTTGAAGATCGATAACCATTATAGGCTCTTGGTCCGAGTTCTTTATACACGTCGACAAATCGTCTCGCTATACCTCCAAGTTCGTGAAGTGCTCCGGAATATAACTCGTTGTATTTATCGATGGGAATAAGTTTGCCAGTTGGAACAGGATCGAGACATCTTCTCAAAAGACCAGACATTGAGTCAGTAAGCTTTAAGACATAGTTTGATGCTATAAACAACAAAGTATTCAATCGCAAATAATATGTTCTCGCATACTTATCGTTTATACAAATTGGTTCATGAGAAATAATGTTGTTCAAGGTTACATTCGTTTCAATTTTCGAAAGGTCCCCATCGTGCTGAATAGCTACAAGAGGTCCTTTCTTAAACTGAGCTGTTGCAAATGTTCCATTCGAACTGGCAAGTTCTTCTGCCTTAAAAGAACTACCATAAGGTCCCATTACTTTCTCCAAAATATTGAGGAAAGTGGACTTGCCGCTACCGGGCTCGCCTTCCAAATATATGAACTTGTCGATCTTGCATCCATCGCCAGACAATGCCGCTCCAGCGAGCCACTCAAGCATTGTTCTATCCTCTGGAGAATATAAGACAGACATGAGCCCATCGTAATTCGGACATGATTCGGCATAAGAAGAATATGGCATGGTCGTGGTCGCATAGTCTTCTCGCTTCGGAATATCTCCTCCCCACAATACTTTCTGATTAAACAGAACGGCTTTACTTGCTTCGCACGCTTTGCACAAGGCGTCAATCTTAGCAGGAACCTTACTACTAAGATGTCTTGGATCGAGAACTACGATGCTCTGAGACGGAAACTTTGCTCGTTCTTCTTCCGCCGCCTCGTACAATAATTTGCGGGCGAACTCGTAGAAGTTCTCTCTACCTTCCCAGAATCCTGTTTCAGCATTGAAAAATGCTACGAATTCCCCGCCTTGAATAACAACGTCTCGGAGTTTACCAACGTTAAAGTCTATCGAAAGTTGATAGACTTCTCCATTGACAGACTTGTTTCCTACCTGACGCTTTTCGATACGTACGAAGTCCGGGCAAGTCAATATAACCGGGTACTCTGTGCATCACGCTGTACCCGGTAGCAAAGATATGTCACAGGAACCCCATCAACCATTCTCGGAGTAAATGAAATCCGAAGCTGCCCGTTTCCTGTTGGATCGATTTGAAAGAAGAAATACTCTCCCATTTCAGTTTCCTCCAATCCGAGATAGTAGTACCAGTCGTTGACCGTCATGGTGTCCATTGAAGAAACGAGTTTCGCATTGAAGTCGTTCATTGCCTGCTTCACTTTGAAGACGCTGGATTGAAATCTCCGACCAGACAGACCATCTTCCATCTCAATGATTTTGTCCTCATTGCTGGATTCCACAACCTGTGGTTCAGTTTCTTTCTTCTCTGTCGCCTTATCTGTAACTTTGTCGACAATCTCATCGATCTTGGATCCACCGACAACGCTTGCGGACGATGCAATACCAGACAATCGAGATATGGTATCATACGCCTCAGACATCTTACCAATGGAAATACGATATCCAGCAACAAGCGAGAAAATAATGCCGGCGATGCAGATAATCATCGGAAGAGTTTTCAGCATACCAGCCCAGAACCCTTTCCAATTCTTATGCTTGAAATTCGCAACTGCGTCTCTCACACCTCTGACAAACAGAAATGATGCTGGAATTGTACCTACCGAAGAGGTGATTCCAGAGACCAAATAGAATCTCTGAGACCGGAACAACCTCTTCAGGAATTCGATAGCGTGCGTCATGCCTCACCCTCCACGATGGGACGAATATACTTCTGCTTGGAATGATCGAAATAGGAGAGATTGTGCATACCTACGAAATAAATCCGATAGTCTTTCAGATTGCCTGTCAGGCTTGCCCACAACTGATCGTGCTCGGTTACTTCGTTACCCCATCCATCGACCATAATCCAGTTCATCTCATCAGGATGATTCCATCCGACTTCTCCGCCCCAATCTGTCTGATTGAGATACAGCTGCCGCATGACATCATTCCAAGAAATACGTTCGCCGAGATTGATTCTGCGCTTGAGACCGTTCATAATGTTGGTGAACACTTCATAGGAGTGATATCCGCTCCAGTCCTGATAGCACGGGAGGTCTTCGACCTTGATGGAAAATACATCTCTTGCGAGATTCAGCTTCTCGGTATCATCTTCGGACGCTTCCTGACTCTTCATACCAGCCATACCGATGACCGAGCCAGCGTTGAGTGCTGTGGCAAGAGCCTTAGCCAGTGCAGAAATACGACCTGCAGAGATGATGTAGCTTACGATCTGGAGTGCGGTACCGGCAACGAACATGCCGATACTTACGATATTCTGAATAAGCTTTCTTCTCTTCTCCTGCTTTGTATCAGGTGGAATCGCACCCTGACGTTTACGCCAAATAAACGCGGTCACGAAACCAGCAATACTCAGAGCCGTACCAGCCACAAGAGCGATGAGAGGCGAATGAAGCTTGCAGAAACTCAGAACGTTACGGAAATCAGTCCTCATAGACTGGAAAAACAGTTTGAACCCTTTGACAACTTTCTCCGCAATAGCGGGAACCTTTACTGTGATATTCATAAATATCCTCCTTACAACGATACTTGTTCTGTCATTTGCAGAACATACATGTTACTTGCGAAATCCATGATGACAGCGCATCCAGCGAGACTTGTCCATCCAGCCAAATAGTCCTCGGCAGCCGCGGGGAGATTCGAATAGGTATACATCTCCCCAATAGACACAGTTCCCTGACTATCTGGATTGCTTATACGACCCTGCATCTTCGCCAAAATACCCTCGAGAGTTCTTCTATCTCTCGCGCAGATTTGTCTGACGCCATATGCATTTGCATGATTCTGGAAAGCTATTGTGCCGTAAGAATATGCAGGATAGTTAGAAGTCGGATAAGCTCTACCCGGCTGGAATGGTGCATTGTTTTGCTGTGCTTGTCTTGCCGACGGTGGAACTGGTTGATTGTATAAGGCTTTGGACACGCCCGATTGAAACGTGTTGGCTCCAGTAGACGCCATACCATATACCATATCCTTGAAACACGGAAGAATAACATTCTTCCAGAGATTCACAAAGAATTTCTTTATGAATAACCAGACTTTACTTTCTGCCGATTTCGTCTCAACTTTCTCTTCGATTTTCTGCTCAGCATCCATTATTCATAGCTCCCATTTTCTCGAATGCTACATATTGCGTGCAAACAAGATATTTGATAAGCGTCTTAAGAGAAATAAGAAGACCGATGCAGATTCCGACGCACAAAGTCTTCATCGTGGACACATGGTCGAGGAACCAATTATGGAAATCTCGCCTCCATGTCCGCAGACAATCTCCAAAGCCTTCGAAGAAAAACCTCGCTTTCCTGAAGAATTCCTTCAACTTTTCTACCAGTTTTTTCATGAAAATACCCTCCTATATTTTGAATTTTAAAGGTTCGTTAAATAAAGGGGAACCTTCGGGTTCCCCATATAGAAGTCTTATCTACATCGTACTCTTCGCAAAACATATCACGAATTATTTCGCGCGCCTCTTCTGTAACCTCGAATCCGGTAATACACAAAGCCTCTTGGTTCATGAGAATTTTCATCTATTTATTCCTCCTTCATTTAATCGCGCAAATACGTTATTGAATGCCCTGAGGTGCACGGAACTGGATATCGATACAACGAGAGTCCGGGAATATCTTCATCGTCAAGATGTTTCGTGAGAAACTCTCTAAAGAACGGAAAGAATGCGTACTTCTGTTCTTCCATTTCAATCTCCTCTTCAATCTCGTTTTTTGGATCCATCATGCGACACAACAGCTCTCCAGTGATATCAGGCATGGAAGATTTATTCACATTGTATTCGAGGCAAAACGAGTCGACTATCATTTTTAGAGCATCGTCGGTTATTTCGAGTTGCGTTCTGAATCTGACAGTCTCATCACGAATGACTTTCATTTGCTTACTCCTCCTTCGTTAAATAGCCATCGGTTTTATAAAACCAAAACATCTGGATACGATTGGCGCGAACTTCTCATACTGGAATATGCATCCACACAAGAACAGATTGAAGCCGAGTCCAACGACAAGACTTGTGACTTTGAGGATGAAATCCCAGTTGACTTTCTTTTTCTTCTTGTCAGAAATGACGCGGTCGTACAGATGCAATTCTTCGCATTTCTTAAGAATATCGTACGACTCTCCAGCATCCTCATTGCCCTCGAGGATATTACGGGCATGTTTTTTATACCATGCGACGAAGTAATCTACTTTCATTTGGAAGCCTCCTATATTTTGAATTTTAAAGGTTCGTTAAATAAAGGGGAACCCGAAGGTTCCCCATATGGAGATTTAGCTGTTGCAACTCGCCTGCTTTGCGAGATTGACAATCTCGCTATAATCCTTAGGATCCATCGGAGGATTCTTCTTTTCATATGCCCAGTTGACGAATTTAATAAACATCTTCCGAACAATAAACTCATAGCCGACGGCAAGCATAGCTCCAGCAAGGAAAATGATGATTCCATAAGTGCCGGATACCAGCAGCCCTGAAGCGTAAGAAACTCCAAACTTACTGGCAACATACGCTGCGAGGTTGCCGATCCCGATGGTGATACCACTCGTATGCAGAAAATGCAGAATACTCGACAGGATCACATGATCATGGAAGAAAGCTCCAACATCGATTGCCTTCTCGCGAAGCTTAGCGAACAATTTCTTGATTCCGCGCATCAGATTGCAGAAGAACTTCTTGAGACGGCTGGTGAAGCGGATGAAAATGTTTGTCTTGGTTGCAGGACCATCGTTCTCAGATTCCGAGACAATATTCTTAACGTTGTCAGGAGCAGCTCCGGCAGGCGCGTTGCGAATATCTTCGATGATCGGATTGCAGATTTTCTCGATGATGAGATCTTCTGCTTCAGGGTTACCGATGATGGGAGAAATCTGAGGAACAGGCTCAGCGAGATGGCATAGAAGGCTGTGTGCCCACTTGCGACGATTGGATTTTCTCGCAAGGCTCGTATCCTTGGCGAGCGCGTTCAGATAATTGTTTCTGAACTCTTCGATGATCTGATTGGTTTCAATGTTGTCTTCCTCAGCGAGGCAGGTCTTGAGTGCGAGCATAGCATCGGCGATGGCGTTGGTGTTGTCTACGATCTTCTGGTAATTGGCTTTCATGGGTTCTTCCTCCATAAATTTAAATTTGTTTGTGAATTGAATATCGTCAAGAATGGAACCTATAATATTTCTGAGCTCCTCTTCCTGATCATCTGTGAAAGTACGTCCATATAATAATGCGTACTCGTCTGTAAGCTCCGACAATGCTTCCTCTTCGATTTCATCCCAATTGTCTGTGCCTATGGATATGCTATCGATGAGGACGCCTATGTCAGAGCGTGGGAGATTATCATTTGCATCTCCCGTGATACCATTGTCTGCAAGGAAATCTCTAAAGTCGTCTCGTGGATCTTTCTCGTTGCATGCATAGTAGAAACGCTCACACATATCTGCAGAACGAAATATTTCCTTTGCGAGTATCTGCAACGCATGCAACGCTGTCTCAAATTCGTTTAGGTCTGAGTAACAAGCAGCATAATCTTCCAGAACCCAATCCTGTAATATCTGAGGAACATCCAGAATAACTGCTCTGAACCAGACTTTACTAAGTAGTTGAGTTAATTCTTTTTGTTCCTTATAACCCTCTATCTCAGATACGAACTGGAAGGTTTCTGGAAGATTGTCAATATCGAACGCCCACATGATGTTAATCCTTCATGAGCAGATATAGAAGTTCCTCAATCAGGCGGTACATCTTACGACAGTCCATATACTTGATAGATATGATTCTGTACCCATCGCTGTCAAACACACCTATGCAGCGTTTTCTTTTCTTGATTGTCAGATTGTAGAACAGAGTCTCTGTTTGCGCATCATCACAGATAAATTCCATCAAGTCCCTAATAGTGTAGACTTCTTTCATTTCGAGTCCTCCTTATTCTTTTTCACAAGGTCATTGTACAAATCCTCATACATATACCCCGCTTCTTTTTGGAGTTCTATTTTTCTGTTCGTAACCTCGAGTTCATCGTTAAGGTCGAGAATATTCCACACGAGAGCCCAGAAAATGAAGAAAAGGCCAATCTCACCAACGATACCAGCAACAATTGCGATCGTCCATGAGAAGGCGCATCCAAGAGCAACGAGAACAAACGGAAGGAGGAAACCGATGATAGTCAAAGCGAAAATAGCATAGACTCTGATTTTTCTTTTCATGATAATGTCTCCTTATCAATCAACAAAATATTTTACCAGACCAAGAGATCCGATAATCAAACAAAGCAAAGAAAGAACGAAATCAATTGTTTCTCGTGCATGAACAGTCATGATAATGCCTCCTTTAAATCATAAGAATAAACAGTAGAATGCATCCGAGACCACCGAACACGAGGAAAATCGTAATGAGTCCGAGTATGAAATATACAAGGAACTTTGCGAATCCGAAAAGTGTTCTGGCACTTGCCCACAGAGATATAGTCATGATCGTGCAGAAAACGAAGAAACAGATTACCAACGCGATAAACATTTATTTATCCTCCTTATGATTGCTTAATTCGAAATCCTCTCCGTTTACCCATGTGGGGGTAAGTCTTCCAAGAAGAGGATGAGGATCGATAAGACTAACTTTAATGCAAGGGAAGCTGGTAATCGAATTATCGATTTCTTCAACAAAACCTTCCATGCCTCTTTTATAAAAAGAGTGATCATTTATAGCTCTCACACGATCACCAACATGAAAGGCTATCTCGGTTTCCGTGGTATCTTCTTCGTCGTCATCTCCGTATAGAATTTCGTCTGCTTCTTCCGCAGTTTCTATCGCTAAATAGAGACAATGTGTTATGCTGATGATAAAACCCAGCGTGGATATGAAATACAGGACCGCAGCGATAATGATCAACCAAGTCAGGTGCAAGACCAATCCGACTATTGTGGCTGCTGTCGGGATTGTCAGTGAAAGGACTATGACAATAATGTTCTTGATCAACCAACCAGTTCCTGTGTATTCTTTGCAGAAGTCTACGATCTTTTTGATAACTTCTTTCATTTTACTTATCCTCCTTATTATTGAGTCTTGTGAATCTAAGATCGAGACGAAGATTCGCAAATCGCGGATCTTTTAATGCGTTATCCATACGAGCCATGCGCAATCTCCTTTCAAGCGCATAAATGTTACATTTGTAATACGCGCTTTTGAAAATATAGAACGCGAGAGCAACGAAGATGCATGCGAGGCTGAGGAAGAACACGAGAGGCATGTGCTTGACGAATCCGATGATGGTCATTCCGAATGCGAAAGCGATGAGAATGGTGATGAATGCACGATGTGTGATTTCCATTTTGTTTGTTCTCCTTAATTATTTTTTAAAAATCTGTATGT
>ERZ1034901.2854-NODE-2854-length-10580-cov-6.304133_pt1 | contig 10580 bp, 6 predicted proteins | sample MGYA00520628_ERZ1034901 | MGnify/ENA primary metagenome ERZ1034901 (study PRJEB33766, sample SAMN09781783) | gut metagenome | biome: gut microbiome | host: Homo sapiens | place: Madagascar | study: EMG produced TPA metagenomics assembly of the PRJNA485056 data... | reverse complement strand
GTCGAGCTTGTCGATGACACCCTGGAAGTCACCTCGCCAGCAAGGGTCTTTTGTTGCAATCTGCGCTGACTGGTTGTCCCAGCAGAGCACGTTGTTACCAGTATCACCATCATAAAAACGCGTAGTCATCATGAAGTAGATACTTTCGTCTCGGAAGTCTGTACGATTCGATGTAAAGACATCGGTCGCTACCGACTGCATAGAGACGAGAAGGAGCAGTAAAGCTGCCCAAAACTTCTTAGTAAACCTTCTCATAAATTGTGTTATTAAGTTAAGATATTTAGTTGTTGTTATTTGTTTGCAAATTTAACAATAAATATGTGTAAACAGCAAACAAACAAGCACTTAACTCATATTTTCACATGCAATCGATTGCACCAGAACGCAAAATATTATCATACAATCGATTGCATAAAATATTTTAAAGATTTCCACTAAAAAACTTGCAAAATTTCAAAACTATATCAAGGGCTGTACTCTACCCTACACCACGCCTCATCATCCCATCATACAATACAGCCTATAAAACGAAAGACGAGGATTGCATCCCTGCATCCCTCGCCTAACTTTAGTAAAAGATAATTAGTAAAAGTTTGTTATATAAACTCTATATATTTTTGTTTCAAACTTATTTCATCTGATTTTTCACTTAATCCCAGAGCGACTTGCTGCTGAAATTAGATTCTGACTCTTCCTCCTCATCGAAATCGTAATCCCAAGAAGAGAAGTTGTTTTCCTTGGAGAAACCTCCACCTTCAGGTCCTGGTCCAAAATTAACTCCAGATCCAGCCAACAGTTGAGACTCCCCAACTACAAAACTTACTGAAACATTCGGTTTTTTATATATCTTTTTCATCTTCTTATTTGCTTACTTGTTCTACAATGCTTATATTTACTTAACCACGAACTTTCTGCCGTTGTGGATATAGATACCACCTGCTGTAGGCTTCTCTACCTGCTGACCACTCAGGGTATAGTATTTGCCGTCGTTCAACTTAGTGCTCTGATTTACCACCTCGTTGATACCTGTTGTACCATCAACATTAGCAAAGTCAAATATGATTCCAGGAACCTTCTTAGCACTGCCACCAATGGCATCAGATGCAAAATCATCATAACTTGTACCAAGGCGATTCATTGTTGCTGCTTTTTCCTTAGATATTTGCAAATAACTACTGTTACCTGGATATGGCTTGCTACCCTTGGAAATCCAGAATCCAAGGAGGTAGTCTGATTCATCATACTGGTCGGTTTCCTTTGTCGCAATAAGAGCATTATAGTAAGCAAAGAAATAGTTAAAACTATTTTCATCCGAAGCAGGTATAACCTTTGAATAATTGATTGTGAGTAAGAGGTTGTCCGTTCCTTCGTAAACATATTCTGGCTTATATTCCTCCATTGGAATAACCAATTTGTTGTAAGAAGTGTAATTTTGACGAGCCTCAAAATGAGCTCCAGCTATCTCGGAAGCCGCACTCGTTGTTGCAAGAATCACACCAGTTTCAGCAGGAATAATGTGGTATTTACCTGTATCATCGAGTTTATTAATCTTCTTCAAAGTCAACTTAACTGCAGATTCGCCTTCAGCCACATTGTTCACAACGAAAACATCAACTTTATTTGATATCTTCCATGTCTTATAAGCACTCCATGTTCTCAAGAACTTATACTCACCCTTGTTATGGATATTCTGCTTGTTGGTTTCGGAACCATAAACAATATCCGTTATATCATACAATTCCATATCCCTACTTGCTGTAATGGTGTAATAGTAATCTGTTATAGATTTATCATTATCACCACTATTATAAGTATAGAAGTAAAGACGTACGGTCCATCTACCTGCAGGGCGGTTCCAGATGATGTTCCAACTATTATAATCTGCACTGGTAGGGTCACCATTTTCTGTATAATTTACCTTATTAGGATCATTGGCATCAGCTGTATGACCATGAACTCTTTTATCTGTAGAATCATAAGGATGCTTTGCCATGTCATTGTCATCAGAATTAGAATCCTCAAACCAAGTAATTTTTTGATTGCGGTTACCTACAAATCTGAACTTTGAATTTCCATTATCAGCTACAGTTGTAACGACTGTCGCCTTATAGCACTTCTCAGTTTCATCATAAGTCATATCTGCTATATTTGATTTGTAATTCCATGAGCCATCCGCATTGGTAGTACCAGGAATAGCGTCACCTACCATAGATACTGAGGTAAGTACTGCACGGTCATTATGCAACCGAAGATCACCACAAAAACCAAACACAGTCTTGTCTCCATTTCCCCTTGAAGGATTATATTCTACGATTCGTGTACCATAATAATTTTTGTTAATCTTTAATGGAGATCCATTTGGAAAGATCAAATTATTAGGATCTTCACCTGTATATTCAAGATCACCATTACCCTGCAAGAACAACTTGTTTGTCGTTGGACTCGGAATTCTGTCCAGATAAAAATCTTTTATAGTTCCATAATCTTTCGCATCATCTACCTTTGAGCTATTATAAATATAATTAGATATTACATAATACGAACGATTGGCTGCGAGATTAACTGTACCATAGAAGCCATTGGAAAATTGGGTATTGTCTACTTTGTAAGCATCATAAAGAGGCATAGCTGTGGCATTAGGAGCATCGCTGATGAAGTAAGCCACACGCTTCTTTGCTTGATGCTTAATCATCCACATTTTAGGCTCATGTGTTTCCTTGTCTACAGCAATATATACTTCATACATGCCATCAGAATATTCAGACTTACTTACATTACGAGACACAAAATTCCAATAATTCTTTGTTTGGTCAAAGAGACTTGTACTTTCATTAGCAGTTATATTAGTCCAATCGATATTTTCACCCGTTGCAGGAGTATCCTTATCAATTGTTTTATTAGCATCTCCAGGACCAAAGATACCTTTTCTTTCTCCATTCGCATCCACATACATAACCTGAGCTTTAGCAGTAAGAGAAGCAGGAATCTCCACCATATAAACATCATATGGGGTTAGGGCAATTTCAGCAATAGAATTATCCTTCTGCTGCTGGAACTTAAACACAGCATCATCATAATTTATCTTATCTTTATCATCAAAGGTAAAGAAGTTACCAGCGAGATAGAAACCCTGAGTATATACACGAGTTTTTTCTGTGAGACGATTCGTTGCCACAGTATTCCACTCATCGGGTATGCTGCCACCGCCACCTTCTGAAGGAGCATCTGTCATACCGTTATTATTGTAATATTGATTATTAGCTACTTTAAAGCCACCACTTTCAGGATACTGTTTGTACTTACCACTTGCACGTTTATTAAAAATAATACGAGCATTAGCAAGTGTACAATCAAGCAAATCAATAGTCCATGTTACCACTTTCTGATTATTGACAGTTTCTATTGTGTAATCTCTGTGGAAGCCAGGCCATTTATGATCTGTTGAAATTGGCTGTTTCTTACTATTATCATAAACATAAGCATCATACTCTGTCCATCCATTCTTATCAATGAAATGAACGGTGACTTTATCAGCCATCATTTTCAGTGGTATGCTCATTAAGAAGCATAACACTATCATCATTAGTGTAAATCTTTTCATCTTTTCTTGTTTTTTAATTTTACTTAAGTTAGTTATATATATTGTTCTAAGCTTCTTTGAGCAGCTAGGTGACCTTGTACTTTTCAGTTAGGTAATCATCACTTCTTTTAGGAACTTATACGTTGTTTTTTTCTAACGTTTTAAGATAAACATTGCTTGTAGCAATATCCACATATTTAGTAAAAAGCTATTAGTACACTATCTTTACCGCCGCAAAAATAAATATTTTTTTTCGAAATGCAAGCATTGTTCTACACCTTTCTACACTCATCGCTATGCAACCGATTGCACAAACAGCAGTATTGAACTGTTGCTGTAACAGATAGAACCGAAGAGTCTAAGAAACGCAAAATCGGGGCTTGGTCTGACAAGCCCCGATTACTGCGTAAGCCAGATACTACCAAATGCAGTTTACAGCTGCTCCATATACTTCGCACACATTTCGGCGCAGCGCTCTCCATCCACGCCAGCAGAAACGATGCCACCAGCATAGCCGGCTCCCTCACCGCAAGGGAAGAGCCCCTGGATGCGGACATGCTGCAAGGTTTCACGGTCGCGAACAACGCGGACCGGGGAGGAGGTGCGAGTCTCCGTGGCTATCAATATAGCCTCGTTGGTCAGGAAGCCATGCGCATTCTTGCCGAAAGTCTTGAATCCTTCCTGCAGGCGCTTGCTCACAAATGACGGCATCCAGAAATGCAACGGACTGGAGATCAGTCCCGGCGCATAACTGCTCTTAGGCAAGTCGTAACTCAAATGGTTGTTCACAAAGTCAGCCATACGCTGAGATGGTGCCGTCTGCTTCATATTGCCTTGCTGCCAGCACTGTTTCTCCAAAATCTCTTGGAAATACATCATATATAGTGAAGAGTGAGGAGTGAAGAGTGAAGAATCTTCTAGACCTTCTCGCTTGGCAAAGTCCTCACGTGCATGCCCGTTAGCTAAAGCATCATTCACAAACTGCTCGACATCCTCAGGATGCGTCTCCACCACCATACCAGAATTGCTCCAAGCCGTACCACGGTTGCTAGGACTCATACCATTGACCACCAATTGTTCTGGACCCGTAGCTGCAGGAATGACAAATCCACCCGGACACATACAGAAACTATACACGCCCCTGCCATCTACCTGGGTAACAAAACTATACTCGGCGGCAGGCAGATACTTGCCACGTCCATTCTTGTTGTGATATTGTATCTGGTCTATCAACTGGGAAGGATGCTCCAAGCGAACACCCACCGCAATGCCTTTCGCCTCGATGTCAATCTTGGCTGAAGCCAAATAGCGATACACGTCACGGGCACTATGCCCCGTAGCGAGGATGACAGGTCCGCGATAAGTTTCCTCGGCACCTGTCGCCAAGTTGACAGCTTCCACTCCAACCACTCTGTCAGAAGCCGACGCATCAATAGTAGTCGAAAGCTTGCCTTCGCTCTCCAATATCAAGCGTGTCATCTTGGTCTGGAAATGCACCTCACCACCACACTTGATGATAGTATTGCGCATATTCTCGATGACACGTGGCAACTTGTCGGTACCGATATGCGGATGGGCATCAGCAAGGATATTCGTGTTGGCTCCATGCTGACAGAATACATTCAATATTTTATCGACGCTACCACGCTTCTTGCTGCGAGTATAGAGTTTGCCATCGCTATAGGCTCCAGCACCGCCCTCACCAAAACAGTAGTTGCTCTCACCATCCACCTTTTGTGTCTTGGTGATGTTGCTGAGGTCTTTCTTGCGCTCACGCACATCCTTGCCTCGCTCCAGCACGATAGGGCGATAACCCAACTCTATCAGTCGCAAGGAGGCAAAGAGACCGCCGGGTCCCTCTCCCACCACAATGACACGTGGGCGACTGCTCACATCGGGATATTCGGTGTGAACATACTGGTCGTCTTGAGGAAACTCATTGATGTAAGCACGCACCTTCAGATTGACGAAGATGGTACGCTGGCGTGCATCGACGCTTCGCTTCAACACACGCACTTGGTTCAGAGTTCTGACATCCAAGCCTTTCTCCTTGGAGAGATAACGCTTGATGCCTTCCTCACTAGCTGCCTGTTCGGGCAGAATCCTGATTTGGTATTCTTGAATCATATTCTTTGCATATTAAATCTCTATCTCTCCCAACACCTCATGAGTATCAAGGTGAAACATCGTCACCTTGCCATCTTCTAGCGTGGCTAGAGTTGGCGGATTGCCCCCCTTAGGGAAGGTGATACTACCGGTATTGACCACGAGGCGCTGGATAGGTGCCTTACCTTCCTGCAATGATGGCACTTCGATATGAGAAAGCTCCCAAAGGTGAGAATGTCCATAGATGATAGCATCGTAGGGTCCCTTTGGCATGTTCTCCTTATTATATATATGTCCATGAGTGAGGAGGTAGCACTTGCCACCATCCACCAACAGGGCGTAAGTCTCCATGATTGGGAAATCGAGCAACATCTGATCGACCTCCGCATCACAGTTGCCACGCACGGCGATAATCTTGTCTGCCAATCGGTTGAGACGCTCCACGATACCTTTCGGGTCGATGCCCTCCGGGATGCGATTGCGAGGACCATAGTTGATGATGTCGCCCATGATGCACATCATATCGCAATGGCTCTGCTCGAAGAAGTCGAGCGCTTTCTCCAAGGCTGGCAAACAGCCATGTATATCTGAAAACAAGAGATATTTCATATAGGGAATCTTATAACAGAGGGAGACAAAGCTCCCTCATGATTTACTTTTTCAATACGGGTTCGCAAGTCATATCGACACCCAACTTCTTGAAGATCTTCTGATCTACCTCACTCAGCATCACGGTGCAATGTGCCTGACAACCACGCAGTTTAGGCAACTGTTCCAAAGCCTTCTTGCAGTTCTCGTCATTCTCAGAGAGCACGGAGAGAGCCACAAGCACCTCATCGGTATGAAGACGTGGGTTATGACCACCAAGATAACTGATCTTGGTATGCTGGATAGGTTTGATCATCGACTGAGGAATCAACTTGAGTTCGTGGTCGATGCAGCCCAAATGCTTCATCACGTTGAGCAACAAAGCAGCACTACAACCGAGCAGTTCACTGCTATGTCCACAGATGATGGTACCATCCTCCAGTTCGATAGCTGCTGAGGTATGCTCCGTCTCCTTCTTGTGGTTCTTGGCAGCCACAGTCACCTTGCGATAGTCGGTATTGATCTTTGCCTGGTTGAAAAGCATCTGTATCTTGGTAATCTCAGCCTCGTTGCAAGCGCCCATCGCCAACTTATTGGTAGCGGCATAGTAGCGACGAACAATCTCGTTCTTGCTAGCCTCGCAACAAACCTCGTCGTCAGAGATACAGAAGCCCACCATATTGACGCCCATATCTGTAGGCGACTTGTAAGGATTGCTGCCATAGATGCCCTCAAACAAGGCGTTGAGCACAGGATAGATTTCTACGTCACGATTATAATTGATGGCGATCTTATTGTATGCCTCCAAGTGGAATGGGTCAATCATGTTGACATCGTTGAGGTCGGCGGTAGCTGCCTCATAAGCGATGTTGACAGGATGCTTCAGAGGGAGATTCCATACAGGGAAAGTCTCAAACTTAGCATAGCCAGCACGCACGCCACGCTTGTTCTCATTGTAAAGTTGGCTCAAGCAGACAGCCATTTTGCCACTACCAGGACCAGGAGCTGTCACGATAACCAGAGGGCGCTCAGTTTCTACATAATCATTCTTTCCGAAACCGTCATCAGAAGCAATCAGGTTGACATCATGAGGATAGCCCTCGATGAGATAATGACAGTAGGTTTTGATACCATCACGCTCCAAGCGCTGCTTGAAGGCAGTGGCAGCAGGCTGACCATTATAATGGGTGATGACAACGGAGCCTACCATGAAACCACGGTTTTGGAACTCGCCACGCAGACGCAACACATCCTCATCATAAGTGATGCCCAAGTCGGCACGCTTTTTATTCTTCTCAATGTCTGCAGCACTAATCACGATAACAATCTCAATGCTATCGCTGATTTTCTGAAACATACGGAGCTTACTATCTGGCTGGAAACCAGGCAATACGCGACTTGCATGATGGTCATCGAAAAGCTTTCCGCCTAATTCCAGATAGAGCTTTCCGTCAAACTGTGAGATTCTCTCCTTGATATGCTCGGATTGAATCTTCAGATACTTCTCGTTATCGAATCCTATCTTCATATTCTTTTTACTGATATAACTAATTCTCTATTGATTGAACAAATCGAGTGCAAAAGTACAAAAAACTATCGAAATATCAAAAAAAAATTGTACCTTTGCACACAAAAAAGAAAAAAACAACAAGAATGATGAACGGAATTTACACAATTAAAATATAACCGACAATGGAAAAGAAATTACGTACAGCTTCCATCTGTGTACAGGGAGGCTATCAGCCAAAGAATGGTGAGCCTATTGAAGTGCCTATCATTCAGAGTACAACATTTAAGTATGACAATTCTGAAGAGATGGCTATGCTCTTCGATCTTAAGAAAGAAGGATATTTCTATACCCGTCTTCAGAACCCTACCAATGATGCTGTAGCGCAGAAAATAGCACAGCTTGAAGGTGGCGTGGGTGCTGTGCTGACAAGTAGCGGTCAGGCTGCCAACTTCTATGCCGTTTTCAATATCTGCGAAGCTGGCGACCATATCGTGACTTCCAATGAGATTTATGGTGGCACCTTCAATCTCTTCGGTGTAACACTCAAGAAACTCGGCATAGAATGCACCTTCGTCAATCCTAACGATAGCGAGGAAGAAATCCAGAAAGCATTCCGTCCTAACACCAAGGTTGTCTTCGGCGAAACCATCAGCAACCCTGGATGTGCCGTTCTTGATATCGAGAAGTTTGCCCGCATCGCCCACAAAAATGGTGTTCCACTGATTGTTGACAATACTTTTGCCACTCCTATCAATTGCCGCCCATTCGAATGGGGAGCTGACATCGTAACACATTCTACTACAAAATATATGGATGGAACAGCATCTCAAGTAGGTGGTGTAGTAGTAGATAGTGGAAACTTTGACTGGATGGCGAATGCAGAAAAGTTCCCTGGCCTTTGCACACCAGACGAAAGCTATCACGGTTTGACATACGTGAAAGCATTTGGCAAGATGGGTTATACCACTAAACTTGTAGCCCAACTGATGCGCGATCTCGGAAGTATCCCTGCCCCAATGAACTCATTCATCCTCAACCTGGGTTTGCAGAGTCTGCATCTGCGTATGCGCCAGCACTGTGAGAATGCTCAAAAGGTGGCAGAATTTCTGCACAACGACCCTCGCGTAGCTTGGGTTCATTACAGTGGACTGAAAGACGATGCCTATTACGAACTTGCTCAGAAATACATGCCAAATGGTACCTGCGGTGTCATCGCCTTTGGTTTGAAGGGTGACCGTGAAACAGCAATCAAGTTCATGGATTCGCTCGATATGATCAACATCGTGACTCACGTAGCGGATGCCCGCACCTGCGTACTCCATCCAGCCAGTCATACCCACCGCCAATTGACAGATGAGCAGTTGAAAGAAGCTGGCGTAGCTCCAGACTTGATCCGTCTCTCAGTAGGTATTGAAGATGTGGAGGATATTCTGGATGATATCAAGCAGGCTTTAGACAAGATATAATATAAGCACACCCTATAATGATGCTTAATTCATATGATAGCCCTCGACGGCTCATGTGAGATTGTCCGTGGATAGACAATCTCTCATGAGCCACTTTTTTTGCACAAAAGTACAAAGAAAAGTGAACATGGTAAAATGTTTAACATATCTTTTGAAGAGTTTCTTGTTCTTTCGGAAAATTATCCTTATTTTTGCAGAACAATATAAAAAATAGGTGTAAAAATATGGTAGAGAATCAATCAACGAGCATTCGAAAATATCCCAAGCGCATCCCTTACGGCATGATGAACTTCAAAGCCGTCATAGAGGATGACTGCTACTATGTCGACAAGACTCCATTCGTGGAGAAAATTGAAAGAGCCAACAAGTTCTTCTTCTACATCCGCCCTCGCCGATTCGGCAAGAGCCTTACTCTCTCCATGCTTGAGCATTACTACGATATCAATCGAGCAAACATCTTCGACAAGCTCTTCGGGCATCTCTACATCGGTCAACATCCCACACCCGAGCACAACAAATATCTTGTCATCAAGCTCAACTTTGCAATAGTAAATGCAGAACTAAATGACTATAAAAAGGGATTAGACGACCATTGTCGCATAGCCTTTAATTTTTTCTGCGATGTATATGCGCAATATTTGCCGAAAGGCATCAAAGAAGGTATGAACCAACTGGATGGTGCGGTCAAGCAACTGAACTTTCTGTGCCGTGAATGCGAGAAGACCAATGCCAAGGTGTTCCTCTTCATCGACGAATACGACCATTTCACCAACAAGATTCTTGCTGAGCCCAACTGTCTGGACAAATATCGCAAAGAGACTCATGGCGAGGGATACTTGCGCACTTTCTTCGACACGATCAAGGCTGGTACGGATTCTACCATCGCCCGTGTATTCGTGACAGGAGTCAGCCCTGTCACATTAGACGACCTGACCAGTGGATTCAACATCGGCACCAACTACACTCTGAGTGCCCAATTCAATGAACTGACGGGATTCACGGAGAAAGAAGTGCGTGACATGCTCGAATACTACTCCACCCAATACGAGTTCAACCATACCATCGACGAATTGATAACAATCATGAAGCCATGGTACGACAACTATTGCTTTGCACTCAAGAAGTACGGCAAAGTGACGATGTACAACTCCAACATGGTGCTTTACTTCATCGACAATTATGTGAACAATGATTGTGAGGTGCCCGACCACATGATAGACGAAAACATCCGTACCGACTACAACAAGCTCCGCATGCTCATCCGCAGAGACAAGGAGTTTGCCCACGATGCCTCCATCATCCAGCAACTGGTGCAGCAAGGTTACATCAC
>ERZ1034901.2853-NODE-2853-length-10582-cov-10.440866_pt1 | contig 10582 bp, 12 predicted proteins | sample MGYA00520628_ERZ1034901 | MGnify/ENA primary metagenome ERZ1034901 (study PRJEB33766, sample SAMN09781783) | gut metagenome | biome: gut microbiome | host: Homo sapiens | place: Madagascar | study: EMG produced TPA metagenomics assembly of the PRJNA485056 data... | reverse complement strand
ATTTGGTATAAATATAATGTCAACAAAAAAGCATCTACAAATTTCGACAATTCGTAGATACTTTTAATCTAAAATTCATCCGGATTAATACCAGCTTTTCTAAAATTTCCATTTACTTTTTCCATGTTTCTATACATTCCATTTTTTAACTCGTAATGATAATTTTCTTTTTCTATATTTAAATTTTCATCTACAAGTTCTTTATCTATATCATATGGAACTTTTATTAACTGAAATGATATATCACTTTTATATTCTTTAGATCCATATTCTCCTTCAAGAATTAAATATGTTGCTCTTGTTATTTCTAAGCAATTACTATCTTTTTCTGGGTTTCGTATTGTTTCAAATGGGTTCCCTATACTACCTACATTTATTAATGTTTTATTATATAAAGAATCCATATATGGATGATGTATATGTCCATATATTACTACATCAGCAATTTCTTGTGAAATAGTATTTTTTGATGGATAAAACATATTTAATTTTTCTTTTATAGAACTATGATTTAATACTGGTACATCATCAGCTTCTGGCGTTGCATGAAATATTCTAACTAAACTTCCACTCATATAAAATTCATATGAAAATGGTAGTTGGTGTAAAAAAGTTTTTTCTTCATTTGAAAGTTTTTCCTGCATCCATTTTATTCTCTTTTGTTCATATTCTGGATATATACTTATATCTTCAAAGTCAGTTGTAAAATGTCTATCTGTATTTCCTCTTAAAATAATATCACAATTTTCTTTAATTAGTCTTATGCACTCACTATTATGAACACCTTTCATTATGGTGTCACCTAAACAAAAAATTTTATCAACATCTCTTTTTTTTATATCTTCTAATGTCGTTCTTAATGCTTCTAAATTTCCATGTACATCAGATATTATTGCAATTTTCATACTAATCATTCCTTCTTTTTTCTTCAATTTTTAATTTTAATTTTCCTCTTATATTTTTAATATCTGGAAAGGCATTAATTAATCTCTTATGTAAGAAAGACTTGCTTTGTAATATCTGTTTTACTTTCTCTGTTATCTCTTTTGTATTGTCTTTTTCCGCCTTTATACCTTCAACTTTTATTGTTGATATAATATGTGAAGAAATTATATTATCTATCAAAAATACTATTACCAAGAAAGAACAAATTACTGTTAATGCAATTTCTGGAATTTTTTCATATATTCCTGTAAAAAATGGATTTGCAAAATACATTATTAGAACACCTAATATTCCAAATGGTATCATTGTTTCTAAACATATTCTTCCATTTATATTATATTTTCTTCTACTGTAATCCCACCATCTTGCATGATATATTTTTTCCATAAAATAACTTGTTACATATTCTATAATTGAACAAATTACAATTGCCATTATAAATAATGCAATTGGATCAGCTAGATATTTATTTAGTAATAATGTTATTATTATTGCTCCCCATCCATATATTGGGCAATACGGTCCAATTAAAAATCCTCTATTTATAAATTTTTTTGTTTCTACTAATTTACATCCTACTTCCATTAGCCATCCTAATATTGCATATGTGAAAAATAATAATATATATATTTCTATTGAATGAAACATTTTTTCCTCCTTATGTTTTTACTTTTGAAGTATAATATCATAAAAAAAATGTATTATCAATAAAATTTTATTTTTAAACTCCCATTATATTATAACCACTATCTGCATAAATTACTTGACCTGTTATTGCATCTGACATATCACTTAATAAAAATGTTGCAACATTTCCAACTTGAGTTGTTGTTACATTTCTATGTAAAGGCGATTTTTCTTCTACAACAGTTAATATAGAAGAAAAGTCTTTTATTCCTTTAGCTGACAATGTTTTTATAGGTCCTGCCGAAATTGCATTTACTCTTTTCCCTTCTTTTCCTAAGTTTTCTGCTAAATATCTAACACTTGATTCTAGTGCTGCTTTTGCAATTCCCATTACATTATAACCATCTAATACCTTTGTTGATCCATGATATGTTAATGTTACTAAATTTGCATTATCATTTAATAAATCTATTTCTTTAGCAATTCTCCCTGCCAATACAAATGAATAACTACTTACTTCAACTGCATGTAAATATCCTTCTTTACTTGTATATATAAAATCATTATGCAAGTCTTCTGTATTTGCATGTGCTATTGCATGTACAATTCCATCTATCTTTCCATTTTCTTCTTTTATCTTTTTAAATACTTCTTCTACTAGTTCATCTTTTGAAGCATCATTTAAAACATATGCTTTACTTCCTTTAAACTCTGATATTAATTCCTCGATTTTATCTTTGTTATCTTCTCCCATATATGTAAAAATTAATTTTGCCCCATTTTCATATGCAGATTTTGCTATTCCAAAAGCAATACTCCATTTGTTTCTTATTCCCATAATTAATATTTTCTTATCTTTTAATAACATTTTATCCTCCTCAATTTATAATATTAAATTCTTTTATTTCTCTAAATTTCTTATATCTGTCTTGTACAATTTCCTGTTTAGTAAATTTTTGCATTTTTATAATCTCATTTTTTATATCTTCTCTCATTTTTTGAGTTAATTGCATAAAACTTTCATCATTTATTTCAAGTGGTTCTTTTATTATTTTATCTATAATATTTAATTTATATAATTCTTTAGCTGTTAATTTCATTTTTTCTGCTGCTTCTTTATATCTTGTTGAATCTTTCCATAGTATACTACTATAACCCTCTGGCGATAATATAGAATATATAGCATTTTCCAGCATATATACCTTATTTGCAACACCTATTGCCAAAGCACCTCCTGATGAACCTTCTCCTATTACTATAGCAATAATAGGAACTTTTAATTTTGACATTTCAAACATAGATTTAGCAATTGCTTCTCCTTGTCCTCTTTCTTCTGCTTCAACTCCTGGATATGCTCCTTTAGTATCTATAAAAGTTATTATTGGTCTTTTAAACTTTTCTGCTTGTTTCATAAATCTTATAGCTTTTCTATAACTTTCTGGATTTGGCATTCCAAAGTTTCTTTCTATATTTTCTTTAGTAGTTCTACCTTTTTGTTCCCCTATTACTGTATATACTTGCTCTTTTATTCTTGCTAATCCACAAACAATAGCTTTATCATCTTTAAAATTTCTATCACCATGAAGTTCTATAAATTCATCAAAAATATTATTAATATAATCTAATGCTGTTTTTCTTTTTGGATTTCTAGCTATTTCTACCTTTTCCCATGCCGTTTGTTTATTACTTTCCATATGAAATTCCTCCTTTGTGATATCCTATCAATTTATAAAGTGTATCTTTCATATCTTCTCTTCTTACTATTTTATCTATAAAACCATGTTCTAATAAAAATTCTGCTGTTTGAAACCCATCTGGTAATCTTTCTCCAATTGTTTGCTCTATTACTCTTTGTCCAGCAAACCCAATCATCGCTCCAGGTTCTGCAAGTATAATATCCCCTAAACTTGCAAAGGATGCAGTTACTCCTCCATATGTTGGATCTGTTAAAACTGATATATATAATCCCCCTGCTTCGTCTAATTTAGCAAGTGCTGCTGTAGTCTTAGCCATTTGCATTAATGAAATTATTCCTTCTTGCATCCTTGCACCACCAGAAACACAAAATATTATTAAAGGTATTTTTAATTCAATTGATTTTTCTATACTATATGTTATTTTTTCTCCAACAACAGCTCCCATACTTCCCATTAAAAATCCACTATCCATTATACATATTACAACGTCTTCACCTTTGATTTTTCCAGTTCCACATGCTACTGCCTCTTCAAGTCCTGTTTTTTCTCTTAACTTTTGTAATTTTCTAGGATAATCGTCCAATTCTAATGGATTGCTTGTATCTATATTTAAGTCAAATCTTTTATATGTACCTTTATCTATTATCATCTCTAGTCTTTTTCCTATATGCATTCTAAAATAATGACCACAATTAGGACAAATATTAAAATTATTTCTTACTGTTTCTTTATAAACAATTTCTTTACAATTTTCACATTTTATCCATTTACCTATTGGAATATCTATATGTGATTTTTTATTTTCAAAACTTTTTGTTTCTCGTTTTTTTATTTTATCTACAATCATCTATTTTTAGTTTCTCCTTTTAACATTTCTTTTTCAATAAATGAAGTATCAAATTTTCCTCTTATAAAATTTGGATTTTTTATAATATCAAAAAGAAAATCCCTATTTGTTTCAATTCCATCTATTACTAGTTCTTCCAATGCTCTTTTCATTTTACTTATAGCTTCATTTCTATTAATTCCAAAAGTTATTATTTTAGCAATCATAGAATCATAATTTGGTGGAATGACATATCCATTATATATTGCAGTATCTATTCTTATCCCATTTCCACCTGGTAAATTGATTTCATTTATTTTTCCTGGTGATGGCATAAAATTTTTATTTGGATTTTCTGCATTTATTCTGCACTCAATTGAATGCCCCCTAAATTCAATTTCTTTTTGCTTATATTTTAACTTTTCTCCTGCTGCTATTCTTATTTGTTCTTTTACTAAATCTATTCCTGTTCTCATTTCTGTTATTGGATGTTCAACCTGAATTCTTGTATTCATTTCCATAAAATAAAAATTTCTATTAGAATCTACCAAAAATTCCACAGTTCCACAACTTGTATAATTAGCTGCCTTTGCAACTTTTATAGCAACATTTCCCATTTTATTTCTTAATTTTTCATCAACAATCATTGACGGTGTTTCTTCTATTATTTTTTGATGATTTCTTTGTATAGAACAATCTCTTTCTCCTAAATGTATTACATTTCCATATTCATCTGCTAAAATTTGTATTTCTACATGTCTTGGTTCTAATATATATTTTTCTATATAAATTTCATCATTATTAAATGAGTTTTTTGCTTCTTGTTTTACTATATTATAATTTGTTTCTAATTCCTCAAACGAATTAACTATTCTAATTCCTTTTCCTCCACCACCTGCTGATGCTTTTAATAAAATTGGATATCCAATTTGTTCACAAATTAAAATAGCATCTTTTAAATTTTTTATACTACCATCCGATCCTGGTATTACTGGAATTCCTTCTTTTTTCATTAGTTCTTTACTATTAGATTTGTTTCCTAACAAATCTATAACCTCTGATTTGGGTCCAATAAATTTTATATTAGATTCTTCACAGATTTTTGCAAATTGAGAGTTTTCTGATAAAAATCCAAATCCTGGATGTATACTATCTGCTTTTGTAATTTGTGCAGCTTCTATAATATTTTTAATATTTAAATAACTCTGTTTGGAATTTGCTGGTCCTATACAAATTGCTTCATCTGCTAATCTTGTATGTAATGAGTTTTTATCTGCTTCTGAATATACAGCAACTGTTTTTATATTCATTTCTTTGCATGCTCTAATTATTCTAACTGCAATTTCTCCTCTATTTGCAATTAATATTTTATTCAATTTTTTCACTGTCCTTTCTTATTAAACAACTGCAAAAGTTAACTCTCCTTTAGCTACTATTTTTCCATTTACTGTTGCTATTCCTTCTCCTATTCCTATAGGCCCTTTTCTTTTTATTATATTTACTTCTAATTTTAATTTATCTCCTGGAACTACCATCTTTTTAAATTTCATTTTTTCTATTCCACCAAACAAGGCATTTTTACCTTTATTTTCTTCCATAGATAATATTGCTATTGCACCTGCTTGCGCTAATGATTCTACAATTAAAACCCCTGGCATTATTGGATTTTTTGGAAAATGTCCTTTAAAATACCATTCACTTTCATTTACATTTTTATATGCAATTGCCATTTTTCCTGGTTTGTATTCTTCAACTTCATCTATCATTAAAAAAGGATCTCTTTGTGGGATAATTTTTTCTATTTCTTCTTTTCCTAACATTATTATTTTCCTTTCTATTCTATACAAAATAATTCTGTTCCATATTCTACTGGTTCACCATCTTTTACATATATTTCTGTTATTTTTCCGTCATATTCTGATTCTATTTCATTCATTAATTTCATTGCTTCTATAATACATAATGTATCATTTTTCCTTACTGTTTTTCCTATTTCAACATATGGATCTGATGTTGGTGATGGTTTTAAATAAAATGTTCCAACCATTGGAGATTTTACTATATTTCCTTTTTTTATTTTTTTTTCTATCACTTCTGTAGTATCCATACTTTCCGTTTTTTCTTCTGGATTGTTTGTTGTAATAACTTTATTTGATACTTCTTTTTTCATACTAACTTTTGTGCCATCAGGAAAATCTATTTCAATAGCTGAAAGGTTAGAATTACTCATGTCTTCCATTAATTGTTTGATCTTATCATATTCCATAATTTATTCCTCCCATTTTTTCATTATAATACTGCTATTATGACCGCCAAACCCTAAAGAATTTGACATTACTATTTTCAAATTAGCCTTTTTTATATCATTTGAAACTATATTTAAATTACATTCTTCATCTTTCTCTTTATAATTAATTGTTGGCGGAACTATTTGTTCTTCAAGTGCTTTTATACAAAAAATCGCTTCTACAGCTCCAGCTGCTCCTAATAAATGACCTACATTTCCTTTTGTTGAACTTATCATAACACTATCTGCACTTTTTCCAAATGCTTTTTTTATTGCCATTGTTTCTGTTAAATCATTTAAATGTGTAGACGTACCATGAGCATTTATATAATCAATTTTATCTGGTGTAATTTTTGCATTTTCAATTGCTCTTACCATTGCTTTTGCTCCACATTCTCCATCTGGACATGGTGAAGTAATATGATAAGAATCTGTAGTAGCACCAAAACCTATGATTTCTCCATATATTTTAGCATTTCTTTTTAATGCATGTTCAAGTTCTTCTAATACTATTATTCCAGCACCTTCTCCCATTACAAATCCATTTCTTTCTTTATCAAACGGTATACTTGCTCTATTTTTATTTATTTCTGTTGATAATGCTTTCATATTTTCAAATCCTGCTATCCCAACTTCACATATAGCAGCTTCTGTTCCTCCTGCTACAATCACATCTTCTTCACCTAGTTTTATTGTTTTATATGCTTCTCCTATTGCATGAGTAGAAGAGGCACATGCAGTTACTATTCCCATAGATTCTCCTTTAAATCCAAATTCTATAGAAATATTTCCTGCTGGCATATTTGCAATAGACATTGGTATAAACATTGGTGAAACTCTTCTGTTACCTTTTTCAAAATTTATTTCACATTGATCTTGTATTGTTTTTAGTCCTCCAATACCTGAACTTACAAAAATTCCAACTCTATCAAAATTTGTATTTTCTTTTGTTATTCCACTCATCTTAACAGCTTCTCTTGCAGCAATAATAGCTAATTGTGATGATCTATCTAATCTTTTTGCTTGTTTTGTTTCAAAATATTTTAATGGATCATAATCTTTTATTTCTGCTGCTAGTTTCGTTTTAAAATTAGTTGTATCAAATAAAGTTATTTCATCAATTCCACACTTTCTTTCTTTTATTCCATTCCATGTTTCATTAACATTATTTCCAATTGGAGTAACTGCTCCTAAACCTGTTATTACAACTCTTCTTTCCATTCTTATATTCCTTTCTACATTAACATTCCACCATCTATATTAATTACCTGTCCTGTTATATATGAACTATCTTCTGATGCCAAAAATTTAACCACATTTGCAACATCTCTAACATTTCCCATTCTTTTTATAGGAATACTTTTATTTATATTCTCTTTAACCTCTTCTGGTAAACTTTCTGTCATTTCAGTTTTTATAAATCCTGGTGCAACTGCATTTACTAATATATTTCTACTACCAATTTCTTTTGCCAAGCTTTTCGTAAATCCTATTATTCCCGCTTTTGATGCTGAATAATTTGTTTGACCGGCATTTCCACTTATTCCTACAACAGAAGAAATATTTATTATTCTACCATCTCTTTTTTTCATCATATATGGAACAACATTTTTTGTTATATTAAATGTTCCTACTAAATTAACATCAATTACTTGTTCAAAGTCTTCTTTTTTCATTCTCATAATCAACATATCTTTTGTTATTCCAGCATTATTAACTAAAACATCTATATTTTCAAATTGATTTATTATTTCTTCTACCATATTTTGGGCATCATCAAAGTTTGAAACATCACCTTTAACAGCTAAACATTTCACATTGTATTTTTCTATTTCTTTTTTTGTAATTTCTAAATCTTCATTTTCTTTTCTATAATTTATTGCAATATTATATCCGTTCCTTTGCAAGAACAATGGATATTTCTCTACCAATTCCTCTTGTTGCTCCTGTTATAAATGCAACTTTACTCATTAGTTTTTACCTCCTCTATTACATCTTCTAGTGTTTTACAATTATTAATATTCATAATTTTTATATTTCTTTCAAATTTCATTCTTTTTACAAAACTACTCAAAGTTTTTCCTGGACCTATTTCTATAAATAAATCAGTTCCATTATCATACATAGTTTGTAAAACATTTTTAAATCTTACTGGATTCATTATATGTTTTGCTAAAATTTCCTGAATATTATCATTTTTGTTATATAATTTTCCATCAATGTTTTTTACAACTTTTGAACATTTTTGTAATTTTTCTGTATGAAAAGGTCCAGCTGTGTTTAACAAACTTATTTTTTTTGCACCTTTTTCTTTGGCTAGTTCTCCTGCTTTTATTACAGCTTCTTCTTCACCAGAAATAACAATTTGACCAATAGTATTGTAATTTGCTGGAACTACAAATCCATTACTTACATTTTTGCAAATCTCTTCTACTTTTTTATCATCTAATCCTAATATTGCAGCCATTTTCCAATTACCTTTAGGTGCTAAATTTTGCATTATATCTCCTCTTTTTTGCACTATTTTCACACCATCTTCAAATGAAAAAATATTATCTTCAATTAATGCAGTATATTCACCTAAGCTTAAGCCAGCTGACATATCAGCATTAATATTATTCTTTTTTAGAATTTCTAATATTGCTAAACTTTCAGTAAGAACTGCTAATTGAGTATTTTGGGTTTCATCTAATTTTTCTTCTGGTCCATTAAAAGATATTTCTTTTATATCTATCCCTGTAATTTTTTCTACTTTAGAATATATGTTTTTAACTTCTTTATATTTATTATATAAATCTTCTCCCATCCCTATTGTTTGAGTTCCCTGCCCTGGAAATAAAAAACTTATTTTCATTTATTAATTCTCCTTTTTAATATTTTTTCAAATTCATAGCAAAATTCTTCTATTATCTCTTGATTATTAACATCTATACTGAATTCTTTTTTTAATGATGTTGCTATATTTTGTATATCTTCAGTAAATTTCGTTTTGTTTGTATTTAATCCTATTCCAATTACTAAAAACTTTACAATTCCTGAATTCACCTTACTTTCTGTTAAAATTCCACCTATTTTTTTATTACTATAAAAAATATCATTTGGTTCTTTTATTTTTAAATTTACATTGTATTTTTCCTTAAAAATTCTTATTAATATATCAGCAATTTCAATAGTTATTCCATCTAATAAATTTGATTTACAATTTGTTTCTACAAAAAATGAAAATGCTATATTTTTGCTCTCATCTGTATGCCATATTCTTCCATGTGTACCTTTTCCTTTTGTTTGGATATCTGCCATAATTAAAGTACCATTTTGTATATTTTTATTTTCAATTAATCTCCATATCTCAGCTTGAGTAGAATCTATTGTTTTATAAAATGTATTAATTTTTCCTAAATAATTAGTTTTTAGATTTTTCAATTGCATCTAGATTTTCCTGCCTTTTTATTTTGTTTGTTGTTGTTTTTATCAAAGGATTTTCTGTTATAATCATTCCCTTTATAGCTTTATATTTTGGCATTTGAGCATTCACTTCTTTTACTTTTTCAAAAAGTGCTTTATAAATTTCTTCTTCTGTCTCTGCCCTATAAACTTCTTTTACAATATCTTTGTCATATACAATTTCAACATTAATTTTTATATTATTTTTATCACTAGACTGCTGTTTTCCAAATATAAAAGATTCTTTAACTCCTTCAATTTTATTTATTAAATTTTCCATTTCTTCTGGAAATATGTTTTTACCATTTTTTAAAACTATTACACTTTTCTTTCTACCACAAATAAAAATATATCCATCTTTGTCTATTTTCGCTAAATCTCCTGTGTAAAACCAACCATCTTTAAATGATTCACTTGTTGCTTTCTTATCATTATAATAGCCCAAAGCAATATTAGGACCTTTTACAATAAGTTCTCCTATTCCTTCGGAATTTACATCTACTATTTTAGCTTGTGCACTTGGAACTACTTTTCCAACAGACCCCAATCTATACTCTTCATTTGTTCCAACTGCTATAACAGGTGATGTTTCTGTTAATCCATATCCTTGAACTAAATTTAATCCTAATAATCTATATTTTTCTTCAATTTTATAATCTAATGCTGCTGCACCAGAAATAAATAATTTTATTTTTCCACCTAACATATCATGAATTTCTTTGAATTCTTTTTTTCTTTCCTTCATAGATGCATTTT
>ERZ1034901.2852-NODE-2852-length-10583-cov-7.514153_pt1 | contig 10583 bp, 7 predicted proteins | sample MGYA00520628_ERZ1034901 | MGnify/ENA primary metagenome ERZ1034901 (study PRJEB33766, sample SAMN09781783) | gut metagenome | biome: gut microbiome | host: Homo sapiens | place: Madagascar | study: EMG produced TPA metagenomics assembly of the PRJNA485056 data... | reverse complement strand
GATATATGTTGAATTATGATAATCTTGCAATTTTAGACAAGTACAGTATACCAGAACTTTCAAATGATAAAGGTGAAGCTAAAACTGATGTTTTAAATGAGATTGATAAAGTTGATGATGCAGAGGATGAAGATGATAATGTTTCATTATTTAGTTTATCACGTGCTGGAGGTGTTACAGTAGATCGTTTCACCGAATACACATGGGTATATGATTCTTACGGTAGTAATTATAATGAAGCTATATATGGACTGAGCAATGGCGTGACAGCTTTCTGTGGCGAAGGTATGCGAGCAGGGGTTCGTAAGGGGCAGAGTTTAGGTGCTCCTGAGAAAGTAGATAATGCTAAATTAGCCAAGGTTCTCTATTATGGATATGGTGGACACGGTGATATCTTAACAAGTAAATATGGTGTATCGGCAGCTGTGTGTATGACTAGTGATATGGCTTCAAAAGCTTATTCAGGAGCTACGGCAGGTGAAGCTGGTGGAACGTGGTCTCCATCAGGTACTGAAGGTATGTATAATCATATTCAATCATTGCCACTTCCAAGTGGGGTTGACGTATATAAATGTAGAAATGATGAACATGGTACAAACTGGCAAGGTACATTTACAAAACGTCAGGATGTTGTGTATAGTATTTGGAATCCATTAGGAAAGTTACAAATCAAGAAAACATCAGCCAATACTTCTATTACTGATAATAACAGCTGTTATTCTTTAGCAAATGCTGTTTATGGTGTTTATAAGTCAGAAAGTGACGCAAAGAATGATAAGAATAGAGTGTCATCTTTGAAAACAAATGAGAATGGTTGGTCAAATACAATTGAACTTAATGCAGACACTTACTATTTAAAAGAGGTTACACCTCCAAAAGGATATGCATTAAGTTCGGCTATTAATAAGATCACTGTTACTTCTGGAAAAACTACACAGTATGGTACTAATGGAGAACTAAAGGATTATCCTCAGGCCGATCCAGTTGGTATTTTGTTGGGTAAAGTTGATAAAGAAACGAATAAGAACAAGCCACAGGGTAGTGCAAGTCTTGCAGGTGCTGAATTTACTGTGAAGTACTATAAAGGGTTGTACGACTCAGATCCAGCTAAATCGGGTCAGGTTCCAACTCGTAGTTGGGTTTTAAAAACAAATTCGAATGGTTTTGCTTATTTAGATTCTAAATACAAAGTTTCGGGGGATGATTTTTATTACAATGGGTCTAACGCACCAACTATTCCAGTAGGTACGATTACAATTCAGGAAACAAAAGCACCAACTGGTTATTTTATCAATAATGAAGTATTTGTCAGAAAGATTACAACATCTGGCCATACTGAAAATGTAAATACATATAACCAACCAGAGGTACTCGAAAAAGTAATCAAATTCGATATTAAGAAAGTGCAGGCAGGAACTTCAACACCAGTTGCAGGTGCTGTATTCCTTCACACTATGCCAAATGGTTCAACAGAAGATTTAGAGACAAATGGCAGCGGTGAAATTACAATCACAGGTTTGGCTTCTGGTACACACAAAATCAAGGAAATCAAATCTCCAGACGGATATCAGCTGAATCCGAACGAAGTTGTATTCAACGTCGCTTCTGGTACTGGTAAGATCACATTTACATCTGGTACAAACAGCCTGATTGCACAAGGTACAAAGGATTCAGGGGACGGCTATGCTACATTTGGTGACAAGGTTAATCCATTCAACTTGAAAATCACAAAAACAAATGAGCATGGAAAAGTCTTAAAAGGTGCTGAATTTACATTGTACAGCGATGCTGATTGCAAGAATGTAGTGGACACACAGACTTCCGATGACAAAGGTTTATTAACTTTCAAAAATCTGGATGTAGAAAAGACATACTACTTCAAGGAAACAAAAGCTCCAACTGGCTATAGAATTCCTGTAGATGAAAACGGAAAGGCTTATGTACATTCCGTATATGTTTCAGCTACACCTCAGACAAACACATTTGATTTTACAATTGACAATGTGCAGTACAACACATCTAAAACGTCCGGCAACATTCGTCTTGAGGGAACTAAGAATGACCGTGTAGTTGCGGTAGATATCACAAATAAAACAACACAGTTATTACCTGAGACAGGTTCAAACGGAACGATCCTATTGATTGGATTAGGAGTGGCTGTAATTGCTTTTGCTTTATATATGTCAAAAAAAGAAAAATTGAATTCTAAATAATGAAGAAAGAGGGATATAAAATGAAAACTAAAAATGTAGTTTTCGCAGGCTTTTCTGCGTTAGCTGTGATATTAAGTCCAGTCGTATCAAGCGTAGCTCCAGTAGTTGCTCCAGTTTACGCTATAACACAGGCACCATCAACACTGGCAACTCCAAATGGTGTTGCTGATTTTGGCCAGGGTAGTGCTTCAATCACAATTCAGCCAAATAATGGACAAAGCTTAGTAGGTAAAAAATTCAATGTATACAAATTGTTTGACGCAGAAAATGCGGTAGATCAGGAATCAATCAACTACACTTGGAATGATGCTTACAAGACAGCTTTACAGACTGTTGTTGGTAAGAAAATCAACAAATCTGCTTCTTCAGTAACAGAATATGATGTGATTGACTATATTCAGACATTGAATACTAACAAAGTTGAAGGTGCTCAGGCAGATCAGAAATTAGAAGGTCGTTACAGCAAATACCGTTACTTCGTTGAAGATTTAAGAAATGAATTAGTTAAAGAAGGCCTTACACCAACGACTGTTAATGTAACAGCAACTAGTCCAGTGGACGGCTCAGTTAAATTTGGTGGCTTAGGATACGGCTATTATTTAACAGATGAAGTTTCTGCTGTACAGGATACACATTCAGCTGCTTCATTGATTTTGACAAATACAGCTAACCCTGATGCTCAGGTTAATATCAAATCAGATTATCCAACTTTGATCAAGAAAATCAATGAAGATGATAACAATGTCGGATGGAATGATATTGGTGACTATGAAATTGGACAGACAGTACCTTACTACCACGATACATATGTGCCAAACATGAATGGATATCAAACATATAAAATGATTTTTCATGACAAGATGGACGAAGCTTTGACATTCAATAAAGACTCTGTTTCTATTACAATTTCAAGTACTACGAAATCATATACATTGAAGAGTAATGAATTTAATGTTGTTGAAAATAGTGGGGAAGATACATTCTATGCAGAGATTCCAGATTTAAAAGCAATTGTTGATAAACAATTCCCAGAAGGTATGAATAACAATTACGAAAACACTTATGGTCAGTCAATTCGTTTAACCTATAATGCAACATTGAATGACAATGCAGCAACCCGTACTGGTCGTGCTGGATTTGAAAATTCAGTTCGTCTTGAATATAGCAACAACCCAGATAGTGATGGAAATGGTTCTACAGGTACAACTCCTTGGGATACAGTTGTTTGCTTCACTTATAAAATCAGTGGGTTGAAGATTAACGACCACAACAAATTATTGAAGAATGCTAAATTCCGTCTATATAGTGATGAAAACTGTACAAATGAAGTTTATGTAAAAGAAACAGCGGACGGCTATGTTGTTATGAACCGTGATTCATTAGGTGGTACTGACCACACTGGTGGTACAAGACCAAGTAATGCAGTTGAAATGGCATCTGATGCTAAAGGTGTATTTACAATCTTAGGTTTAGATCAGGGAACTTATTACTTAAAAGAAACGGATTCGCCTGCTGGATATAGAGAACTTCTAGACCCAATCGTAATAACAATCAAACCAACATTCACTACTGAACGTAATAGTTACAATGCAGGTGAAGGTGCAACTGAAAAAACATTACAGAAATTAGAAGCAACTGCTCATGTTAAAGAATTCTTAAATGGTGCTTACAAAGAAAGTGATACAGATTTAAAAACAGATGTAACAGATGGTTCTGCTAACATCACTGTAGTCAACTATGTAGGAACTAAATTACCAATCACAGGTTCTAACTTGACAATGATTTGCTTAGGTGCAGGAACAATCACAGTCGTTGGTGCATTAGCATTAGATAAAAAACGTAAAAGCAAAAAAGACTAATTAGAAAATGAATGAAATGGTTAGGATGGCAGTACTGCCACCTTCCATTTTTGGAGGTGCTGAATTTTGAAGTCGATTCTTAAAGCAATAAAAGAAACGAGCTGGACAGTACGTATCCTTGTTATTATTGGCATAGGATTGTGTTCGGTTCCGCTTGTTTCAAGTATTCATAGTGGTATTCAGCAAAACAACATGATTTCCACATATGAAAGTGAAGTAAAACATACTGACAAATCAAAAGTCAAAGAGCAGATACAATCGGCTCAAAAGTACAATGATATGTTATTTCAAACCAGAGGTGCATCGGTCGGAAACATTGACACTGAGATACTTTCAGACGAAAACTACGAAAGTATTTTAAATCTGACTGGCAAAGGTATCATGGGTTCAATTGAAATACCAAAAATAGGCGTTGACCTTCCAATTTACCACGGAACAAGTGATGATGTATTGTCAAACGGTGTAGGTCATTTACAGAACTCATCATTTCCTGTCGGTGGTGAAAATACACGTACTGTTCTGACGGGTCATAGGGGTTTGCCAAACGCAAAGCTTTTTACAAGGCTGGATGAATTAAAAAAAGATGATTTGTTTTATATCCATGTTGGTAACAAAACATTAGCTTACCAGATATATAAAATTGAAATCGTAAAAAAAGAAGAAGCTCCTGATGTTCTTGGGATAGAAGAAGGCAAGGACCTTGCAACTTTGTTGACTTGTACTCCTTATGGAATCAACACGCACAGACTGATTTTGACTGGTAAACGTGTACCATACAGTGAAAAGAAAAAAGAAGCCATTGAACCAGAAATGATGAGCTGGCGAGAATTGTTATTTACAGCACTTCCATTTTTGATTGTATTTATGTTGATTGTTAGATTTATTTTTAATAAGAGAAAGGAGAGAAAGTTAAAGTCATGAAGATTCTGAAGAAAATCGGTTTAGCCTTGAGCTTGATGCTGGTTTTAGTACCATGCTTAAATCTACAGGCTAAAGATATTACAGAAAATCCAGAAGTTGGGGACGTAACAATTCTACCTGAAGAAGATTTGACTAAAGTACCTGACAATGGTTTAGGGTCAATTTCAGTTGAATTAACAGATCCATATGATAAATACCTTTCCAAAGAAAATGTTAAATTTGGTGTTGTTCAGATTGCTGACATTGTAAAAGGGGAATATATCATTAAATATAAACCTTTTGCAGACAAGGATTTGGACTTGAATAAGATTAAAACAGCGGATGTGATCGACAAAGTAGCCAAGGATATGGCTAAAAAAGTTGAAACTCCAGACTATGAAATGACTACGGATGAAGAAGGCAAGGCAACTTGCAAAGACCTTCCAGTAGGTGTATATCTAGTCTATGTTGAAGATTTATCTGATTTTGAAACAATTACTCCATTTATTATTGGAATTCCAACATGGGATGATGAAGATGAATTGTTCCAGTATGATGTAACAGTATATCCAAAACATACAGCTTTACCACATATCCTAGTAAATAAAGTTGATAGTGTGACAGGACAGAATATCAAGTCAAATAAGTTTGAGTTCACATCATATTCTCAAGAAAACTGTGCTGAAAGTTCAAAACTTGAAACAATTGCAGGCGATCAGGAAACTGGTACTGCTGAATTCTTGATTCGATATGGTACAACTTATATCAAAGAATCAAGTGCTCCACAAGGATATAAGTTATCGGATGAAGTTGTAAAAGTTAAATTTACGGATGAGGGATTATTTGTAAATGACAAGGAAGTACATGTAGATGATGACCATCGTTATTCAATCGTATATCAAAATGTTTTGTTGCCTAGTGTAAACACAGGTACTGCTAAAAACAAAGACATGATGTATATGATGTTAGGTGTAGTAGTCATTGCATTAGGTGCTTCCATTGCAACTGTTCGCAAGATTCGCAAAAGTGAAGATTAATTTTTAAAAGGAAGGTACACACCTTCCTTTTATCACATATGAAACTAAATATATATGTTAGTTTCATATGTGATAAATGTGGTGAAAACACATTTTAAGGCAGATTGCCTTAATTTTGAAAGGAGTTAATTATGGTAAGATTCAAAGAAGTGGAAGATAAAAAAACGGAAGAAAATAAACAAACAATTGCATATGAACCAGTAAATATATTTGATTTACAAGATGAAGAAACACTTGTTATTGCAAAATTCGGAATTGAAGAAATACGGGCTATGCTATATATGACACAATATCTGAAGCATAACGAAAATTTAGAAAATAGTGAAATTTCTAAAAATACATTTGATGAAGTTATTAATGAATGTGATGAAAAGTATACTCTAATGAAAAATAACTATTTGTCAATGTATCCAGATGCAGATATAAATAATTTATATTTATATTGTTACATACGTAAAGGAGACCTTGTATTAAGAGTAGCTCAATCATTAATTAGCAAAGATGCTTTATATGGCGCATTTTCAAAATGGATTGAGTTATCCCAAAATAAAGAAATTAGTAATAACTTAAAACAATATGCTTTTGCTGAAAATGAAGAAGGAGCTAAGGCTGAAATCATTTCTTTAGAAGACATATATAAAATAGATGATATCAATGATCGCATTACAACGGGTAACGCTCTATTAGCTATTAAAAATTTTAGTGCTAGAAAAAATTGTATACAATTCATTATTGATACTATGGGAATTTTAACAGAACAAGAAGAAAAGAATATTATAGAATTTGTAAAAAAGCTATCTAAAGTTAATTATATTGTCTTAAAAATTACAAATCGAAGAATTCTACTTTCACCTGTAAAATCTATGAATGGATTAAATTCTTTACGTATATTATTTAGCAATGTTTATATCATTAATAAAACATCTTCTAATGAAATGAACAAAATATTAAACAAATGTCTATTTAAGGCAGATTGCCTTAAGTAGGATTTGTTGCTAAAATTATGATGATGTAAAAGTGAAAGATGAGGTGATGAAGGATGTATAAAGATTTTGTATTAAAAAACAAAGATATAGATATTCTAAAATTTAGAATTGAAGATTCACTTTATGGTGATTATGAATTGACAATTCTTGAAAGATATAACATAAATAATTTTCTTTATCCCGTAGGATTAAAAGCCGACGATTCAAACGAACTATTAGAATGGATACAGGAAAGAAATATCCCTAAAAATCGTGCCTTTGTAAATGAGATTTTGGCAAGTCTGGGACTTCATGGGAATGATTTGATTGGAATTTTGACAGTTGGAAAAGGTCTTTCGTTGAATGATCCATATTGGATTGTTGATCCGGATTTTACGGGGTTGTTTAAAGATTACAATCTATATGAGAATGATTTTAATAAATCTGTTGCGTTGATCGCATATACAGGTCATGGACATTCAAATAGCATTGGTACAGTCGCAGAATTGACAACGAACGGTTCTCTTAAAAAGGCTTGGAGAAGAATCAATGGTGATGTCGTGCTTTATAAGGGAAATGTTCATGGCAATTTGTATACAAACCATGGAAAAGAAGCTTATGCTGAGTATTATGCTTATAAAGTTGCTCATCAAATGGGATTAAATGCAATTGCCTATGATTTAGATATATGGCAAGATGAATTATCGAGTACATGTAAATTATTTACTGACATAGATACATCTTTTGTTCCTGCATCAAGATTCTTAAAAGGAAAAAAAACAGTGAAAGCCATTGTAGATTTTTATAAAAATCTGGGAGATGAATTTTATCAGGATTTTTGCTCGATGATGGTTTTTGATGCATTGATTTGTAATACAGATAGACATCTGAATAATTTTGGTGTATTAGTTGATAATGCAACTAACAAGATAAAGTGTATGGCACCTTTGTTCGATCATGGGTATTGTATGTTTGACGAGCCAAGACAATATATTTACGAGTCACCAGAAAAACTAAATGAATATATTAAAACTTTAGATCCAGTTTTTGGTAAATCGTTTGCTGAAAACGCAAAGACTTTTTTAGGGAATCGCCAAAAAAAGGAATTAAGACACATTCTAGACTATAGAATTGAAAAACACGATAGATATAATCTTCCTGAAGCTGAATTGAATTCTTTCAATAAAGTTTTACACGATAGAGCAATAGCAATTTTGGAAAATACATTAGAATTGAATTTAAACTATCTTGTAAATGATAAGAGGGAGCTTTCATTTAAAGAACTAGATGGTAATGCTCAAGAAATTGCTTTGCAGGAAATAAAATATGACTTATGGGATCTTTATGGTGTTGAATTAGATGAGCAAAATCAAAATGAGTACTTAGACTGCTTTACATTTAAACCAACATACGACAGAGCGGGTACGTGCGTTAATATAGAATATATACAGAACAAAGATATTGAAGATGTGATATCAAGAATGAATGACACGTTAGAATATGAATTATAGCTTAAGGCAAATTGCCTTAAGTTTTTTATTTTTATTACATATATTGTTTTCTAAGGCAATTTGCCTTAGAAAAAGGAGGTACAAAAATTATGAGCGAGGACATGATAAAGAAAAAAAGAGCAAATTATCAATTCATTCCAATTCCAAGTGTTGGATGATTTGAAGCTTGCTCTATCTACTTTAGATGATAAGTATTCATTTTATAAATGTCAAGTTGCGATTACTTGAATACAAAAGAATTAGATATATCTATTTAAGGCAAATTGCCTTAAGAAATGTTAGGAGATGATGAGCGATGTACTTTAATAATGATATTAAGATCAATAAATTTAAAAACGAATCTGATTTTAAAAGTTGTTTGACCTGTCTGTTACGCACAGACAGTGCACAGAGATGGACGAATGACTTAACCTCAAAAAATGAATTATTTACACTTGGCGATCCAACAGATACAGGTGTATTTCACTTTAAGCTGGATACACGCAAATCAATAAAAGAGAATTTCTATAAGCAGTGGAAGCAGGATATAAATCATCTCTATTTTTCCAGAGTGGAATGTCCCAGAGATGACATTTTTGAATGGAATGAATATATGCATAAGGAAATGCAGAAAATTATCAAGGATATGATGTGTAAGCACTATTATCCGATTCTTATCATCGTACATAACGATCAGCCTAGGGATTTCTGTCATTTCCATATGGTTCTGGATTATATTGATCCAGACCAATAAATTGTAAAGATGGTATTACTGTCATTATGAAATATGCAGGATGAAGGGGAGGTGTTGCAAATAATGAATTTTAAAAGATATTTATGTACTGGACTAATATCCTGTATGATGTTGGTATCTTCATCATTTGATATACAGGCTAAAAGCACGAGTACTTTACACATAGAATTAACGGGTGGTTTAGGAACGGCTGAAATTATGACGGATGAAGAAATAACCTATCCAGTGGATGGTGGAGATGATTCTTTTACCTTTGATAAGGGAACACAGTTAAAGATTACGATCCATTCAAAATATGGTATCGACTCCGTACAGGATGATAGTTCCGTCTTAAAACAAAATGGTAAAAAAATCGAAAAGATATCTGCCAAAGATTATACATTTACTTATAAGACACAGGATATGGATACTAATTTGACTGTAAATCTGACTGAGATGCATTCTCGTTTTAAAATTACATCAATTAATACCGATGAAAATGGTGAAGTAATGCCAGGTTATGTTAAATATGGTTGTGTTAAAAAAAGCCTTTATGAAGAAACAGATGAGAATATAGAAGAAGCTATTGAATTAGGACAAGAAAATGGTTTGGAAAATGACTATCAAATTTTAGAGTCTGACGAAAATGGAGTACTTCAAACGAATGATTTTTTAAAGGGTACTTACATTATTAAAAAATTGGATGATGAATCTGAATCTGAGCCTTTTGAGCTGATTGTAACTAGAAACAAAGACATTCCATATACATATATCCATCTAAATAATGGATATGAGTTTTCTTCTGATAAAACTGGAACAGTAAAAATGATTGAAAGCAACCAGTATATTAAGTCAGCAACAAGAATCATTTTGAAAAATAAGAATGATAAGCTTGTTGAAGATAATGGAACATTTAAAATCAAAATGCTGAACAGTGAAGGGATGGTGTTGAAAAATTATAAAAATGACTATTTAAAAACAGATAAAAAAGGGTATATCAGTATGTATGACGGTGTACGTTGGATAAGTACATTTACATTAAAAAAAGGCATGTGTGTCTTGCCTGTGGTTCTTCCTGATGGAGATTATAAAATTGTAAAAGCTGACCTAAAGGATGTATGTTTAAAGACTTTTGATTTTAAAATTTCATCCAATACCATATCCGGTTTAGATGGTGATAGTCAGCCAATTAGCAACACTGTATTGCAGGTAAAAGGAAATTAATGTATGTACGATTTTTCAAAAATCAAATTTGATACGTTCTGGAGAGAATCGCAGAACAGGATATATTTAGATGATATGTATGAACCTTTGCCTAACGCACCTAAAGATGTCATAGATAGTTATAATCGTTATAAAGATCAGATAAGTCATGTAAAACAAAAC
>ERZ1034901.2847-NODE-2847-length-10596-cov-29.578408_pt1 | contig 10596 bp, 8 predicted proteins | sample MGYA00520628_ERZ1034901 | MGnify/ENA primary metagenome ERZ1034901 (study PRJEB33766, sample SAMN09781783) | gut metagenome | biome: gut microbiome | host: Homo sapiens | place: Madagascar | study: EMG produced TPA metagenomics assembly of the PRJNA485056 data... | reverse complement strand
ACACTCTGCCATGTGTTCGGGGTTCATCGCAGCAGCTACAGATACTGGAAAAACCGGCCTGAAAAACCAGACGGCAGACGGGCTGTATTACGCAGTCAGGTACTTGAGCTACATGGCATCAGCCACGGTTCGGCCGGAGCAAGAAGCATCGCCACAATGGCAACCCGGAGAGGCTACCAGATGGGACGCTGGCTTGCTGGCAGGCTCATGAAAGAGCTGGGGCAGGTCAGCTGTCAGCAGCCGACTCACCGGTATAAACGTGGTGGTCATGAACATGTTGCTATCCCTAACTATCTTGAACGGCAGTTCGCCGTGACCGAGCCAAATCAGGTGTGGTGCGGTGATGTGACCTATATCTGGACGGGTAAGCGCTGGGCGTACCTCGCCGTTGTTCTCGACCTGTTCGCAAGAAAACCAGTGGGCTGGGCCATGTCGTTCTCGCCGGACAGCAGGCTCACCATGAAAGCGCTGGAAATGGCATGGGAAACCCGTGGTAAGCCCGGCGGGGTGATGTTCCACAGCGATCAGGGCAGTCATTATACGAGCAGGCAGTTCCGGCAGTTATTGTGGCGATACCAGATCAGGCAGAGTATGAGCCGGCGCGGAAACTGCTGGAATAACAGCCCAATGGAACGCTTCTTCAGGAGTCTGAAGAACGAATGGATGCCGGTGGTGGGTTACGTAAGCTTCAGCGAGGCAGCTCACGCCATAACGGACTATATCGTTGGATATTACAGCGCACTAAGACCGCACGAATATAACGGTGGATTACCCCCAAACGAATCGGAAAATCGATACTGGAAAAACTCTAACTCGGTGGCCAGTTTTTGTTGACCACTTCACTTTCAAGTTCTTCTTTGAAGGCTTGATAAGTAACTTCCCCTTGTATTTTCTGATATTTTGCCCAAGAAAATCAAAACCTTCGTCTATGTGTGTAATTGTGGTTTTCTCTTCAGACAGTGTTAAACCTCTTTCAAGCATGAACTCTTTAACAATTGGCATAACCACTTGTTCCAGCAGTTCTTTAGAGGCTCCCGTACAGATAAAGTCATCCGCAAATCGTACATAGTTAACTTTGTTTTTATTGCCTTTTCTTGTTGTCTTTCTGGTGAGCGCATGATCGTGAAATTTACGTTCCAGCCCATCAAGACAGATATTGGCAAGTACTGGTGATATTATCCCTCCCTGGGGAGTACCAGCATCAATGTTATTGAAGATCCCTTCTTCCATATACCCGGATTTCAGCCATTTCCTGAGAACTTGTTTATCCATAGGGATATTTTCAAGTAGCCAGTCATGGCTAATATTATCAAAGCACCCTTTAATATCCCCCTCCAGTATCCAGACTGGTGACCTTTTCTTGCAGAGACAAATGAATAATTGCTCAATTGCGTCGGCAGTACTTCTTGCCGGGCGAAATCCATAGCTATTAGGGTCTGCTGTTGTTTCTGATACAGGTTCTAAAGCTAATAGATAAAGCGCCTGCATGGCTCTGTCTTTCATTGTGGGGATACCAAGTGGGCGAAGTTTCCCATTGGCTTTTGGAATATATATCCGTCTTAACGGGTTAGGTTTATATCCTCTGCGTTTAAGATGGAATATGGCCTCCCATTTGCTTTCTGGTGTACTCCATAGCTTTTTATCGACCCCCGGTGTTTTGCGACCGGGGTTTTCAGTAACCCGTTTTACCGCTAGAGTTCTTGCAGAAAACGAGCGAACCAACAAACGTTGCAGAGATTTAACTTTGCGCCATTGTTTGTTCAACGTTGCCTTCGCTATCCTTATCTGTAGCTTCCTCACTTTTCGATGTTGGATTTTCCAGTCTATAAGATGCCAACGATCGGGGCGGGAGGCCGCAGACACCTTAATCAGCGTGTTCATCTTGCCTGCCTCCTTGCGGTTGCTTTACAGCTTTTCAAGCGATTAAAGACCAGACGGAAGTCTGCACCCTTTCGGGTCAGGGCAAATTCAGAACCCTTATCCGCTCAATTACAGGGCGGCATTCGCTTTTTCCGTCCTCCTCTACCCGCATAACCAACAGCGTCCCTTACGGTTCGCCTGCCAAAGATGGCAGCAATACGGACTTACCCAGTTTCACTTAATATACGGGTACAGGTTAGGCTCTACTTTTCGACCGGTAGCACTCATGCCCATGTATTCAGACGCACAGAACTGAATATCCGACTACTCACCTTTTGGTTCAGGCCTGTCAGCATCTTTGGCCTGTCACTTGATAACGATCTTTATTGGTAGTTCACTTTCGTTAGCCATACTGACCAGCCTAGCCCCTTGTCCGGATTGATGCTTCCAGACATCCAATTCCTCTCACGATTCTTTGTATCCATAGGAAGGATACATTGTCACCGGGCTTAGAACCCCGCCGTTACCAGCGACGCACTCCGGATAAGCTACAACCGATGGGACGATTGGTTTTACACAACTAATTGTTAAAACAATATATTAAGCGACTTTCTGGTCGCACCTGGCGAATCAGTTCCAGAACTGCAATCAGCGCGTTTGCAACGGCGATCACATCCCTGAGATTGATGATTAACAGGTTAATCATCCATTTCTCTTAGCCCGACCTCACTGAACTGCCCCCCCATAAAGTTGGGTTTTTCTGTGCCTATTGTTCACCAGTTCCCCAGACACGTCGCCTGGTGACGTGAGAACTTGGTTCAAATTTACTGTTCTGGCCATACGCATTCAGGACGCTGGCTATCAGCTCCGATGCTGCCTTATCAATATTCAACCACATCAGAACACTTTCCTGGCTTAGCTTTAGACAACTTTCGTCACATCATTCGGGGCATCATAATAAACATTACAGGAGTTTTCAGATTTCAATACTATATTGATATCAGACGGTTTATTATCTCAAAAGAGTACGCGACAACTAAGTTAGAAATAAACATCAACAGGCTATCTCATTTCAAGATAGCAACATCTAAACCGGGAATTGGAGGGAGTGAATATTTTATTATACATTTTTGTTTTTTTATGGCTAGACGCCATGTTGTATTGATTATGGAAAAATAAATAGGATACTCGCCAGATCTGCATGTTGAATAATCTGGCTATATATTCGTTTGTAGTGATTATTTTATATATATTGAACAATTAATTAAATACATTCCCTTGCTTAGTATCCTATTTTTCGATGGATTCCCTCTTAATCTTTAAAGATAATTGTTTAGGTGTTATTTTGAAAAAATTTTTAAATGATTTTATAAAATAAGATGAGCTAGTATAGCCTACACTCTGTGCAACAATATTAATGCTTTTTTCTGTTGTCAATATCATTTTTGCTGCAGCATGCATCCTGACCTCTAGCAAAATTTTGCTAAACGTCTGATTTTCTTTTGAAAGTTTTTTACGTGCTGTTGATTCTGATGTATACATTATTTTGCTAATATCTGAAATTGTCCAGGGAGCTGACAAGTCATCCTCAATAATTAATCTGATACTTTCTGAGAAAGTAAATTTTATATTTTTCCTAAAGAAGTAGAACAATGATAAAGTTGGGTGGCTAGATAAAAAATACAGTAGAATATGTGTTTTTCTTAATGGTGTGATATCTTCGTGAAGCATTCTAAATATAGAATGATCTCCGTCCTTTGATTCTAAACAAAGATAATTTTCATCATAACTATGATGCTTACAATTTTCCTTTGCTGTATTTTCAGTTGTATTAATAATTAATGTACTGAGTATATTAAAAACCCTTTTTACTTCACTTGAGGTAAAATAGTAAATATCATATGATGAGTTTTTTTTAGCCTGCACTGTAACCTCAGTATCTTTATTAATATAAAAGACGGAATCCTTATGAGGAAGTATGTTCGGATTGTCATTTATTTTGAGAACCACTCCTGATTTCTTTATATAAATTAATATACTGCTACTTAGTTTTGTATTGTTTATTATTGAGATTGGACCCGTATTAATTACAGAATACAAAGCATTAACTCGATCCAATGCTGTAAATTTATTCATTTAACTAATCCAGAAATGAATGCGATATTAATTAATGATGGTGGATATCCACACAAAATCAATATTGTAAGTTATTCGTCAACTTTAGATAAACACATCTAATAACCATTTAACAGCGCCGGTTATATCAATTGCTTACATGTTGCAAAAATATAGCAAATTCTTTTATTTTTCACCTTTCATTTGAGCTTTATTACTACATACAACATAAAAAAACAAAAATAAAGTAGTTTTTTATTCCAATATTTGCCAAAAAATCAGGCATTAACTCTGAATGCGATTTTTATTTTTATTTTTTACTGATTATTAATACTTTTTAATTGTCATGATGGAGGTGTGCGGGCAATGCAAATAAGAGATATCTTAAGTAATCTAGAAAAAGGATTAAACGCATATGGATTTGTATTTTCTGGAGATAAAATTTTATGAAAAATAAAGTATTAGCTGTCATGATCCTCACAGGTTTAACTATTGGGACAGCGAGTGCAGCTTCTGGTGACCTTGTTGGTACAGCACAGCAGACTATTAATGGTAGTATAGTTAATGCTACCTGTAATATTGAATTTCCTACTGATTATACTTTTCAGCCTATTACTCGTGCTACCTGGGATGCCAAGACTATTAGTCATGGCGTAGGTACCGAGTTAACTGGTAATATCAAACTGACTCAATGTCCAGTAAATACGGCCATGACTTATACTGTTGATGCCAAAGATAAAGCGCAGGGTAATCCTTATATGAGTCTGGTTCGTGCCGAAGATGGTTCAGTGCAATCTGATATTGGCATTCGCTTCGGAACAACCCCAGATGGTATGGGGACCCAATGGGATTTAACGGGTAAAACACTTAACTTGGGTACAACAGATGCTAATGGTGATCTGGATATTCCGGTATATGCAACAATTGTTAAATTAGGTGATGCAACCGGTTTTAGCGGTAAATTCTCATCAGTAGTGACTTATACTGTTAATTACAAATAAAATTTGTAAAAGGCTCGGTAATATAGGCCGAGCCTTTAAATTAATGTTGTCAAAACATTAGCACAGACATGATATATCTCATGTTAACTTGGTAGGTTGTTTTTATGCTCAGAAAATCCTTATTACAGATTATGACGAAAACATTGCTGGCAACTTTATTAATAGTATCTAATGCTTATGCAAAAGACGAGGGAGGAATTGGTCTTGATGTAACCAGAGTTATTTTTCCATCGTCCGCAGAAAGTGTTTCGTTACGAGCAAATAACACATCAAGAAATAGCTTATGGCTTTTAAGAGCATGGACTTCTCATTATGATTCAGATAGTACAAAAACTCCTTTTTTTATAACTCCTCCATTAGTAAGGATTAATCAAAAAGAAAGTTTACAGTTTAGAATTAATAAACTTATTGACTCATCGTCTTTACCATCAGACCGTGAATCCGTATTTAGTATTAATGTAATGGCAATCCCGCCACAAGTGAGTTCCTCGGATGGAAATAAATCTCACATACAGTTTGCCATAAATAATAAAATAAAATTATTTTACCGCCCTGATAATATTAATAATTCAAAATCCATAGAGAAAATACCAGAATTAATACAGGTGAAAAATAATCAAACTAGCATTGAAATAAGAAATCCGACACCATACTTTGTAACTTTGGATAAAATAAAAGTGAACAATGCCGAAATAAAAAATGGTGATTATATGATCGCTCCATTTTCCTCAATCAATATAGCTTGGAAAGGCGCTCATAGTTTTTCATTCCAGACTATCAATGACTATGGCGGCTTAAGTAAACCAGTTCATATATACTTATAGTGCGTGAGGGTTTTTTCATGCGATTAAAGCCGTTAGTTTTGTTTGTTTTTATTTTTTCTCATCCCACCTTCTCAGCAACAGGAGATGCGGCTATGAGATTTAATCCCGACTTTCTGACATTTTCGAATGAAGGGAAGCCTTTAGATGTTGATTTGAGTTATTTTTCTCATTCAGATGGACTGCTTCCAGGTCTTTATTCCGTTAACACTATTGTTAACGGGAAGAAAAATGGTGTATACGAAATAGAATTCGTACCGACAACTAAAGAAAAAGTCACTCCTCTTCTAAGGAGATCCATGCTCTCCAAATGGGGAGTTGAAGTTCCTGATGAAAAGAATGTAGGGGATGAAATTCTTGGAAAAGATTTAGAAAGTATACTACCAGGCACTCAAATTAATTTTGATAATCAGAATCAAACATTATCAATTAATATTCCTCAACGCTGGCTGAGCCAGGTTAATTGGCTTAGAACAGCACCACAATTGTGGAATGATGGAGTTCCATCGCTGTTGATGAACTATCGCTATTCTGGTTCTCTGCAAGAGTTTTCCGGTGTGACAAACACTCAGAATATGCTATCCATCAATAGTAGCTTAAACATTGCTGGATGGCGCCTAAGGCACGATGGTTTTTTTGGGGGGGCTTCATCATCACATGAAAAGGGATGGCACGCTCTTAATACTTCGGCAACTCATGACTATAGTTTTTGGCAAGGTGGACAATTTACTATTGGTCAGACGTCAACAGATGGAGCCATTTTTGAAAGTTTTCCCTTTGAAGGTATGCAACTCATCTCTGATGACGGAATGATTGTTCCCTGGCTTTCCAGTTTCAGTCCGATTATTCGAGGCATTGCATACTCACAGGCTCTGGTTATTGTACGTCAGAATAATCAAATTATATGGCAGGGGAATATACCTGCAGGACCATTTGAATTAAAAGATGTAAATCCATTATTTTCTGGTGATATGGATATAGAAGTTCATGAAGCGGATGGAACAGTGAGGCGCTTTTCTCAAGCATCTGCGTCTATCCCGGTCTTACAACGTGAAGGTCGTCTACGTTACAGCGCCTCTATCGGGCGGTATCGTCAAGATAGAGACTGGAGCAATAATAATGTTGAGAAGCCTGCTTTTGTTCAAACAACTGCTGCCTGGGGAGCAAAATCCGATATCACGCTCTATGGCGGCCTGATGTTAGCAGATAATTACCGAGCTTACATGTTTGGGGCAGGTAAGTATCATGAACAATTTGGGGCATTTTCACTTGATTTGACGCAAAGTAACTCAGAATTGACCACATCAGATGAGCATGGCCAAGCCTGGCGTACATCATGGGTTCGTAGCTTTGATAGAACAGGCACTCAAGTCAGTTTATCAGGATACTGGTATAATTCCCCTGGTTATTTTTCATTCAATGATCTTCAACAGTCGCAGCATACTAATGACTATTTGGATATAAAATACAGTCACCAAAGTCGTATCTCAACGCAGATTATTCAAAATACAGATAATTTTGGTCAATTTAGTTTGAATACTGACTGGGATCATTATTTTAGAAATGAGGGGGAAGGATGGCAATCACAGTTGAACTGGTCATTTACATTCGAGGAGGTATCTTCTAGCTTATCTTTAGTTTATACAAAACAGCCCCAATATAACGCTGCTGATAAATCGTTGTATCTGTCGTTTACTGTCCCATTTAGTGCATTTTCGAATTATGATAATGCATCTCTAGGCAGCCGCTTACTCACGAATAATGGTAAAAGTCTTATTCAAAGTGGTGTTAATGGGTCTATGCTAGATCAACGCTTGTCATATAGCATTATGGAAGGGCAGGGAAACCATGGGGTTGGCAATTCAGGTAGTATTAATGCTCGTTATCGCGGTACATATGGAGAAATTCAATCAGGGTACTCTTACCAAAAATATAATAAGCAGTGGATGTATAGTGCAAGAGGTGGTGTGACGATCCATCCCGGTGGACTGACTCTATCTCAAGAGGTCAGCCCTTATGGTGCTAATGCCTTAATTGATACGAATGGTGCTAAAGGTATAAAAGTAAATAGTGGCACAGGAGTATATACAGACTGGCAAGGTTATACTGTTATCTCTAATTTAATGCCTTATCAGGAAAACAGTATTTCTCTTGATGTCAATAGTGCGAGTGATAAAATAGAAATTATAAACTCTGATTTGACAGTAATTCCATCACGTGGGGCATTAGTACCTGCCCGGTTTAATGTTGTTAAAGGGAATAAGGCTTTAATTACATTAATCAGAACTGACGGAACACCAGTACCATTTGGAAGTATAGTTTCCGTGATCTCTGATAAATCAGGATTCAGAAATAATGGAATTGTTGCTGATAATGGTCAGGTATGGATAAGTGGATTACCAGAGTACGGTGAGCTATATGCTCGTTGGGGGGATAGCGATAATGCTCAATGTAAAGCATCTGTTCATATAGTAAATGATACATCAGAAATACCGCGTATATCATTAAGCTGCCGCTAAGAGGGACTTATGAAAAAAAATACTCTTTATATATCTGTATTTATTAGCTGCATTGGAAGTGCGTTAGCTGACGACAACATGAATCGCATTATTAATTTTGGTAATCAATCAATTATACCACAACAACATGTTAGTTCAAGCGTACCTTTTTATACACAGAATGAGAGTTTTCAATCAGAATGTACAGAGCATTGCAAATCAACACGCATATCATGGTATCCTTTATCATCGGTATTAAATCCGATGAATACAGGTGAAGGTTATATTTTTAAATCGGGCATCAGTGGTATTTCTATTTTGATAAAGCCTGAGAAGGCTACCCAGACCTCAACCCAACAAGTACTGTTTGGGTTGATAAAGACAGAGGAAGGCACAGGAGCAGGGACGCTCACTAACATTCCGCTAATGAGACGCATAACTGAGCAACTGGATGAAAATGGCAGAGTTATTAATCGGATTAATGAAGATATAAATGTGACAGGTCAGGTGAATCGTAGTGGTTGTTTAATGCCACAAGGGCAGTCAGTTAATATGATTCTTCCTCCTGTCAGTGTGGCTATGTTGAAAAGTATACATATAGGTGAAGCACTAACTAGTATTAGTGATAACTCGTTTATCAGTCTCAATTGTGAAAATGGAACTACGGGTTCGCTTGATCTATTTTTTACTGGAAAATATAGCGATACCCCCTCTGTTTTACCAGCTATAACTTCTTCAGGAAAACAAAGTGGCGTCGGGTTCATTGTAATGTCAGGAGAATCTAAGGCTATTTGGGATGGTCTTACTCCAATAAACATCCCCTTAACCGGAGATATATCTCAACTGGGTATACCGTTTAAAGCATATTATACTAGATTGTCAGATGATTTTGAGCCAGGTGCATTAGAGGCTCATGGACAAATTACAATTAAATACCATTAACTATATTATATAGACCATTGGGGTATATAGATAATATCTCATATATGAAACCGTATTTTAGTGAAAAAATAGAACGGGAGGTATTTTTATGCACAGATATATTACCGTATTGATTCCAGAATACAGATTAAGAGTTTGCCTCCTTATAAGAGAGAATTTAACTATAGCGGAGGAAGTTATTTTGATTCTTTTACTGCAAGGGAAAAATGTTTCAGAAATTGCAACGCATCGGCGACGAAGCCCGAAAACAATTTCGGCACAAAAACTCCAGTTATATAAGAAGCTTGGAGTAAAGAATGATCTTATGTTCTGGAGGGAGGTTGTTTTCAGATATAAAGCAATTGTTAGTTATTTGCCTAAAAAAGAAATATTAGAAACTAAACATAAATTATTGTAATTGCCTTCATTGATATATGCAATCCAGAATTAAATAAATGTTAATTTATGGGCGAAAAACAGTTACAGGCTCCTGAGATTAATAATGTGGATCTCTACGATAATGAGAAATTATGGGAGATTTTCCCGACTGTCTCATTCGCTTCTCAGTGGATAACAGCCAGCGTCTGTGTTTAACAGACAAAAAACAGCATATCCACTCAGTTCCACATACAGGCCAGAGCATTTATTTTCAGGATAATTGTTTCAGCATCGCAACCGCATCAGATTCCGGCATCGAAAACTGTATCCGGTGCCGGGCAGCCACATCCAGCGTAAAAACCTTCGTGTAGACTTCTGTTGAACTGATGGACTTATGTCCCATCAGGCTTTGCAGAACTTTCAGCGGTATACCGGCATACAGCATGTGCATCGCATATGAATGGCGGAACGTATGTGGTGTGACCGGGACAGAGAACGTCACACCGTCAGCAGCAGCGGCGGCAACCGCTTCCCCAATCCAGGTCCTGACCGTTCTGTCCGTCACTTCCCAGATCCGCGCTTTCTCTGTCCTGCCTGTTCGTTTATTACGCCGTTCCATGGGGATTTTCAGTGTGGCCACCATCGTCTGCAGCTGGCTGACGTACCAGGCGTCGGAGAGCGGAACCAGCCGGTGAGTCTGCTGGCCGGCGGGCATTCTTCCTGCCGTCCTGGCGGCTTTTTCGGTCCGTTGTTTCAGGGTCGCAAGCTGCACAAACGGATACGGAGGCGCGAGCGAAAAATCCCCCCGCGTCAGCGCCAGTGCTTCATTAATACGCGCGCCGGTGTTCCACAGAGTGGCCAGCAACATCTTGCGACGCAGATCCGGGACGTAATGGAGCAGGGCACTCACCTCGGGAGCCAGCAGATATTTCGGCAGTTCATCATGAACCATCGACATCTGGCGAAGTGCCAGAGCTGCCGGATAATCAATGACAACAGGAA
>ERZ1034901.2841-NODE-2841-length-10629-cov-6.343862_pt1 | contig 10629 bp, 9 predicted proteins | sample MGYA00520628_ERZ1034901 | MGnify/ENA primary metagenome ERZ1034901 (study PRJEB33766, sample SAMN09781783) | gut metagenome | biome: gut microbiome | host: Homo sapiens | place: Madagascar | study: EMG produced TPA metagenomics assembly of the PRJNA485056 data... | reverse complement strand
CTTCATGCAGACTGGACAGATTTATATTTTAATGCCTGTGTAAAGTATTTTGGTAAAAACACAGTATATCAGGGAGTACTTGACAGAATTGAGCGTTGCCTTACTAAAATAAGGGAAGATAAATGGAATCCAGGAAGAGAAGAAAAGGACGATTTAAAGTTTATCACGGAAAAGCTGCTTTCGAATAGCTATCAGAACGGATTCAATATTATCAAAGAAAAGGTAGAGAACCCTGAAATTTATTTGGAACTGAAGAAGAATAAACTTAGTGATAAATTTGAATCTGATGTTTTAAGAAAGCGTTTGGAAGAATTACAGCAATTTTTAACACAGCCGTTATGTAGAGAAACTTTTATTATGAAAAGTATAATTTATAATTATATTAACCGATTTTGGGATGGAAAATGTTTCCTTCTTCGGGCAAATGCAAAAAAGGATATGAGGGCTGTTTTTGAAAAGGATTTTTCGGAACCGTTTCATAAGTATTTAGAAGGTGAACATAAAAAAGCAAAAGATACCTGTATTGACTGTGGGAATGGGATTACTGGAAAAGAAAAGGTTTCTATCGCCTTTATGAAAGAAATGGCAGATGATTTGACAAGAAAGCGTTCCGCTTTCTGGAATTGTCAGGTAGATGCCTTTTTATGTCCTGTATGCGCCTTTGTCTATGCATTAAGTCCATTGGGATTTCAAATGTATGCAAATAAGTTCGTATTTATGAATTTGAATGAAAACATATCGGTATTAGTGGATGTGAACGGTAAAAAACGAGGGAACGGTCTTAAGGAAAGAGGAGAAGAAGAAAACTATACAGTATGGTTTGCAAGGATATTGAATAAAGTTCTTTCTGACAAAGTAAAAGAACTCAATAATGTGCAGGTTATTTTAAGAGGAACACGCGCAGAAGATAATTATATGTTCAGTATTATAGGCAGAGATGCCCTACAGATTCTGAAACAGGAAAAGGTACAGAAAGCATTGAAATATCTTGAGCAACACCCATATGTAAAACTTTCTAATGAATTTGTAAATGTTCATGAGAGCGTTGTTATGAATATTTTGCAGTATCATAAACAGTATAGTTTACTTAATCAGATTTTAAAGGAGTCTCTGGAGAATACCGGAGTAATACCAACGGCATATTGGGTTTTTGTAGTTCAATTATGCACAAGTATTGAAAAAAGAATGGAAGTAAATGTGGGGAGCATTTCTGAAGAGTTGGAACAATCGCAGCAGGGTATTGAAGAAAAACTGTCAAAGGCTAAGGAGGGGATATTTATGAGTCGTATTAAAATGAGGGATGCAGGCTATAAATTGCGTAAAGAGATTTTATTAGCAAAAAAAGCGGAAAATGATGAATGTATGAGGGGAACAATCTATCAATTACTGAATGCTTTGTCTGTGCGAAATGAAGGAAAATTTATGGATATTGTAATACGGTTGTATAGTTCAACAAAATTACCTATGGCAGATGGTTTCGTTTATATGCTTGGAAATAAGGAGAAGTTTTCAGAGTATGGCTATTCTTTTATACTGGGATTAAAGGGAAGTTATACAGATAGTAAGGATAGTAAATCAGAAGATACGAAACAGTCACAGGATGAAAGTGGGGAGGAAAATTAAATGACAAGAGATGGTTTAACATTTACAATGGTATTTTTAGCAGAGAGTGCAAACTATGGTGAGGGAATCGGAAATATCACAACATTAAAGAAAATGACAAGAGGAGATTTCCAGCAGTATTCTTATATTTCAAGACAGGCTATGCGATACAATATCGTAAAGCAGCTTAAATGGGATAATACACCGGTTGACGGCAAGAGTGGTGTAGTACAGTTTGCCCCATCTGCAACAATTGAAGATTATCCAGAAATCGATTTATTTGGATATATGAAAACGACTTCCAAAGCAGATGATAAAAAGGGTGGTGCATCTACAAGAAGCGCAGTAGTGCGATTAAGCAATGCGATTTCTTTAGAGCCATATCAGAGTGACTTGGAGTTTCTCACAAACATGGGACTGGCACAGCGTCAGAACCTCGAAAATGGAATTGCGCAGAGTGAAATCCATCGTTCTTATTATAGCTATACTATATCGATAGATTTAGATAGAATTGGAGTGGATGTGGAAATTGAAGTATCACAGGAAGAAAAAGCAAGCAGAGTAAAGGAGCTTTTAGATACCGTACAGTATTTATACCGAGATATCAGAGGAAGAAGAGAGAACTTAAGCCCACTGTTTATCATCGGTGGAAGATATAAAAGAAAGAATCCATTCTTTGAAAATATTGTGAGTGTAAAGGCAAATAAAATTGGTGTTGCCACGTTAAAAGAGATTGTGGAGGATTCAGAAGAATTAAAGGAATATACTTACACAGGAATCACATCGGGAATTTTCGATAATGAAAAAGACGTAAAAGAAAAATTAAAAGCAGAGTCCGTAGGAAACGTATTCAAACATTTGAAAGAGGAAGTGGATGCTTATTATGAAGGCAATTAGAGTAGAATGTTTTCAGAATCTTGTAAATTATAGGAAACCGAGCAGTTTTATTATTAAAGAAACTTTTCCGCTGCCACCATACTCTACGGTACTGGGCATGATTCATGCTGCCTGTGGTTTTACCACATTTCATCCGATGGAATTAAGTATTCAGGGAAAAAATAAAGGAACGATATCTGAATTATATACAAGATATTCCTTTTCAGCAGGGATAAAGTTCGAAGAAGGAAGACACCAAATTTGCGTTCATGATAAAGAGGACTATGGAGTATTTAAAGGAATTGCTAATGTCGAACTGATTTGTGAAAATAATATGATTCTTCATATTTTGCCGTCTGAAGAAGATTTTGATACTGTTTATCAGTCATTGTTAAATCCACCACAGTATCTTTCATTGGGAAGATATGAAGATTTACTAGATATTAAAAAGGTAGAAATTGTTCATTTATCATGGGAAGAAGAAGTTAGTGTGCATAATAATATTTATATTCCTGTTGATTATGAAACCGAGGATGGAGAACGTATATTTGAAGATGGTGAAGGCGGCGCAACAATTTATAATCTGACAAGAGAATACGAGATAACAAAAAATAGTTTACGCAGATGGAAGAAAGATGGTGGACGGGTAAGAGCATACTATTATCCGGCTGGCAAGGTATTAGATCAGGGATATGTGGATGATTCTGAGGCAGAAAGTGCTGTTGTATTTAGTAAGAACATAAGATAGATTTTGTGTATTGGGGGAATGAAATATGGAGTTATATGCAAAATCAAAAGCGAAGCAATTGAGCATCAAGGAAGTAGAAGCATTAAAAGAAACTCTGGAAAGTTTTTTAGACAGTTTAGAAGGAATACTCACTCCCAAAGAAGAACAGATAATAATTCAGCAAATTCAGAAAATACAGAATCAAAAAGAAGAAAAGCAGAAAACTTTGAAAGAACATGAAGAAGATATTGTAAAATGTGCCGAAGCTTTTTTCAGAGGATATGGAAAATATTTTACTGAGATAGAAAAAATATTAATTCTCCAAGCTTGCCGCCAGCATGACTGGGGAAAGGCAAATCTCATTTTTCAGTCCAAAGTATGTCAGAAAGTACGAGATAATCTGTCGGAGCCTGAGAAAAAAATTTCTCAGATTCCGCATGGATTTTTAAGTGCAGTATCTATTTCTTATAAGGAATTTCAAAAATTATATGAAGGATTAGAAAAAGATGATTTTAAGGCTTTTATGACAGCGATTTATTATCATCATGATAGAAAAGACGATTTTATTCAGGATGATATAAAAGCATATTGCCAGAAATATTATTTAAAATATCTTTCGGAATATTTGAAAGAAGAGCGGGACAAGGTATACAGTAGCCAGATGAGAAAATTGCTTTTCCGAAATAATATGTCAAGCATAAAGTTAGATGTGAAACCTTCTCTCTGGAACAAATATGTTTTACTCAAAGGAATGCTGAACAAATTTGATTATACAGTAAGTGCTGGTTATGAATTTGCCGAAGAAAATTCAAATCTGGAAGAAAAAAGGTTGGTAAATAATATCAATAAAAATATGAAAGAGCAAAAATTTGCTTTAAAGCCAGCACAAAAATTCATGCAAGAAAATGTAAATAAAAATCTGGTAGTCATTGCTCCGACTGGTTCGGGAAAGACGGAAGCGGCATTGTTATGGCTTAATGGAGAGAAAGGCTTCTATACTTTACCATTAAAGGTTTCGGCCAATGATATTTATCGAAGAATCAAGGATGATTATAATTATAAGGATGTAGAACTGCTTCACTCAGATGCAATGCAAAAATATTTAGAAGAAAGTACAAATGCAGCAGATAGTATATATCAGAGATATGAAAAAGCCAAATTATTATCTAATCCACTTACGATATGTACCGTAGACCAGCTTTTCAAATTTGTATATCGAGCATTAGGAACGGAAATTTTTGCGGCAACTTTAAAATATTCTAAAGTCATTCTTGATGAAGTGCAGTCATATGACCCACATATTATAGCAACGATTATAACTGGACTAAAACAAATTACAGAAATGGGAGGCCGATTTGCGATTATCACAGCAACTTTTCCTCCTGTCCTAAAATATTTCATGGAAAAATGCGGATTAATCCAGGGAGAACAGTATGAATTTCGAGATTTTTCTAAAGAATCAGATATTATCCGGCATAAAGTCAAAATAAAATCAGGAGAAATGAACTTTGATGAAATACTTGAAAAAGGCCGGGATAAAAAAGTGTTAGTTATCTGTAATACTGTCACCAAAGCGCAGGAAGTTTATGAGCAGATTGAGAGCCAGTTAGAAGAGGAAGACCTCCATCTTTTGCATTCTCGATATGTCAAAAAAGACCGCCTGCAACTGGAAAAAATGATTAAGAATTTTTCTGAAAATGAAGAAGAATGCGGAATTTGGATTACAACACAGATAGTAGAAGCCAGCCTGGACATTGACTTTGATGTATTATATACCGAAATGTGTACGGTAGATAGTTTGCTCCAGAGAATGGGACGCTGCAATCGAAAAGGGCGTTATATTCCAGAAGAACCGAATGTCATTGTTTATGATAATGTGAATGGAAAGGGAACAGTTTATTATGAAGATATGTATGATCGTTCTCTCGAAAAACTGTATCAATATGAAGATAAAATATTTACAGAAGAGCTGAAAACGGAATATATCAATGCAGTTTACTGCACAGAAGAAATTAAAAAAACAAAGTATTATGAAGAGATTGAATACTGGCTAGAACATTTTTCAACAATTCATCCTATAGAATATACCAAAGAAGATGTCGATAAAAAATTTCGAAATATTCATAGCATAACAGTACTGCCAGATACACTCTATGAAGAAAATCAAGTTCTTTTTGAAGAGGGAGTCAATCTACTCAGAACACCAAATATAAACAAAGACATAAAGAATATCATCACATCTAAATTTAGCAGTCTGACACTGGGACTTACTTACTATCGTTATAAAGATAATGGGCTAAATGGAATAGATGTCACAACAATCGGCTCTCACGGAGATGACAGAAAAAATAATTACCCTGTAACACAAATTCACAGAACATCAATGAAATATGATTTTGACCCGGATACGGGAAGGGGAAAAGGTCTTATTTTAGGGGAGATAGATGATGAGGCATGTATACTGTAATATATGATTTATGATTGAATAATGAGGACGAAGGTATGACAGATAAAAGAATCACAGGTGTCATGATTTACTATTACTTTGTTTGTAAACGAAAGCTATGGTATTTCTGCCACGAAATCAATATGGAATCGGAAAATGAAAATGTACAGTTGGGAAAGCTTTTGGATGAAAAAAGTTATGAAAGGGATGAGAAACACATCAATATTGATAATGTGATTAACATTGACTTTATCAGGGAACATCAGGAGTTACATGAAATTAAGAAAAGTAAGGCAATTGAAGAAGCCGGAATCTGGCAGGTAAAATATTACCTTTATTATTTAGAAGAACGGGGAGTGAAAAACATTAAAGGTAAAATAGACTACCCTCTTATGAAGAAAACTTTGTTAGTAGAACTATCCGAACAGGACCGTGAAAAATTAAAATCAATTATTGATGAAATTGAATCTATGAAAAAAGAAGAATTTCCACCAAAATTTACAGAACAAAAAATATGTAAAAAATGTGCATATCATGACTTGTGTTTTATATAAAGGCAGCAGGGGGTACAAATGGAGCAGAGCTTCAAATATACAAATTAGGTAAAGATAATCAAGGTGATTTGAAGAGTAGAACAAATGAAACAAAGCTTAAAATATGCTTTACTTATCTTCTGATGAACTGACTTTTCAGGAGGGGTACGAATGAAACAAAGCCTATATATTTATAATAATGGGGATTTAAAAAGAAAAGACAATACATTGCAATTTACAACATATGAAGGGGACAAAAGGGACATACCGATAGAAAGAATTTCAGACATATATATATTGTCGGAAATGTCATTTAACACAGCGTTTATTAACTACATTTCACAGTACGGAATCCCATTACATTTCTTTAACTATTACAACTTCTATACAGGAAGCTACTATCCAAAAGAAAGCTTACTTGCCGGACAACTTCTCGTAAAACAGGTAGAACATTACACCTGCTATGATGAGCGTCTCGTTATAGCAAAAGAATTTATCAAGGCGGCTGCAGATAATATTTATAGAAATTTACGTTACTATAACAGCAGAGGAAAAGATGTAGCTGAGTGTATGAAAGAAGTAAACAGTCTAAGAAAAAAACTAGACCACGCAGAGTTTATCGAAGAACTAATGGGAATAGAAGGAAATATACGAAAAAACTATTATAAGGCATGGAACACCATTGTAAATCAGGAAATACAATTTGAGAAAAGAGTGATGCATCCACCAGACAATATGATAAATTCGCTGATTTCTTTTGTAAACTCCTTGATATATGCCAAAACATTGAGCGAGATTTACCACACGCAGCTAGACCCAACAATAAGTTATCTTCATGAACCAGGATTTCGAAGATATTCTTTATGCCTTGATATATCTGAGGTATTCAAACCACTGATTGGAGACAGATTAATATTTTCTCTATTAAATAAAAACCAGATAACAGAAAAAAGTTTTACAAAAGAACTAAACTTTTTACATCTAAAAAAGGAAGCATCCCGCCTGATTGTCACAGAATTTGAAAAACGAATGAAACAGACAATCATGCACAAAGAATTAGGGAAAAAAGTCTCTTATCAATATTTAATTCGGTTGGAAGCATATAAGCTCATAAAACATTTGATAGGAGAAAAAGAATACGAAGGGTTTAGAATATGGTGGTAAAATATGTATGTGATTTTGGTATATAAAAATCTTTGTGTCTTATAGAAGAATGATGACAGAGGTAAAATATGTATGTAGTTTTAGTATATGATATAAGCAAAGACGAAAACGGACAAAAGAGATGGTCGCATATCTTTAAGATATGTAAAAAATATCTATCTCATATTCAAAACTCTGTATTTGAAGGTGAGATATCCAAAGTTCAATTAGTAAAACTCCAACAGGAATTAAAAGTATACATTGATTCCAATCTTGATTCTGTAATTCTATTCAAAAGCCGCCAGCAAAAGTGGCTGGATAAAGAATTTTGGGGTAAGGAAGATGATAAAACAAGCTTTATTTTATAAAACTGTCGATGCCCGACAAGGCAAAAAATGAGGCACATCAATAATAGTATAAGTAAAGGATATGCGATAATTTTTATTTTATAATACATAACAAATTGCGTATTGATTTGATTGACACATAATAAATTATGTATTAAAATATGTTATGTAAGGAGGGATGAGATGAAAAGTTATTCATCCTGAGAAGTGATTGGGATATTGAAGAAAGATGGATGGTATGAGGTTGCTTGTGTTGGCGACCATCACCAATTCAAACATTCAATTAAAAAGGGCAGGGTAACAGTTACTCATCCTAACAAAGATATTCCAATCAAAACCTTACGAAGTATATCAAAGCAGTCTGGAGTTATGTTTCCGTAACTTCTCTGCACATAACGGAGGTGTTAATTATGTCAAAAGACCGATATTCTTATGTAGCTGTTTTTTCTTATGAAGAAGATGGTATTAGTATTGAATTTCCCGATTTACCTGGATGTCTTCCATGTGCTGAGAAAGATAATACAGAGGAAGCTTTAAAAAATGCTAAAGAAGCTCTTGGGCTGCATATATGGGGCATGGAGCAAGATGGTGAAGAGATTCCCGTTCCAACTCCGATTACATCGATTCATTTGGATTCTAACGAAGTTCCTGTATTGATTGAGGTATTTATGCCGCCTGTTCGTGAAAGGATTAATAGTCGTTTTGTAAAGAAAACTTTGTCTTTACCTGCATGGCTGGCGGCCAAAGCCGATGAAGATGGTGTTAATTGTTCCAGAATATTTCAACTTGCTCTGATGAATTATTTACAGGTCAGTGAAGAGAATAAAGCAGGAATCAACTAATTTAATGAAATTACGTTTGGTTGATATCGGACGGGATTTCTTTAGGTTCATAGGCGGTTTAAAATGAAAAATATAATTCTAAGTTGCAGTTTGATTATATTACAGTGAGTCTGCTGATAAGTAGAGAAGTAAGAATATACATTTAAAAAATTAAAAGAAATAGCATACGCGGTAAGAAAAATAAAATTATAGAACTGTCGATGTTCGATAAAGTAAAAAACAGGGGACATCGACAATGGCATAAATAAAAGATATATGATAATTTTTAAATGAGAATATAAGGGAAAAACACAGATTGAGTCTAAGGTCGACAGAAATAGGAGTGAAAAAGTAGGAAAAATGAGGAAAATTGAGTAACGGGAATTAATAGAAACATTGTGGAATGTAAATGTTTTTTCTTCTGTTTTATAAATCTGTGCGATTTCAGAATTAATAGAAACATTGTGGAATGTAAATGAAAGTCCAGAAAGTTGAGCCATGACATCCATAGCAGAATTAATAGAAACATTGTGGAATGTAAATATAGATTTTCCAAGCACATTTTTATATCTTCTATACGAATTAATAGAAACATTGTGGAATGTAAATTTTACCATTAGTGTAACCTATACATATATATCCATCGAATTAATAGAAACATTGTGGAATGTAAATTTATAATAACAGCGAGTACGGGACAGACTGGGATTTCGAATTAATAGAAACATTGTGGAATGTAAATTCGAAATGACTATGTGACGTTCTGAGACGAGATTTCGAATTAATAGAAACATTGTGGAATGTAAATGCAACTGAGATGTCTTGGCACGGAAATCCGAAACACCAGAATTAATAGAAACATTGTGGAATGTAAATGATCGTGATACCATACCGTTCAAGCATCAACTTTCTCGAATTAATAGAAACATTGTGGAATGTAAATCGGGTATTAGATACAACAGAAGATATTGTGCGCGCGAATTAATAGAAACATTGTGGAATGTAAATACATATTTTCTCATTCGATCCCCGGCTTTATTTCGAATTAATAGAAACATTGTGGAATGTAAATAAGGGACGAACCCCAGTCTGGTAATAGCAGGTCTTTAGAATTAATAGAAACATTGTGGAATGTAAATACCATTAAGAACGTCATAAAGATAGCAGAATCCTTGAATTAATAGAAACATTGTGGAATGTAAATCAAAACACTTCTGCACAGGATAGCCACCCGCATTTTGAATTAATAGAAACATTGTGGAATGTAAATGTGAAGTAAAAGAAAATTTTCTGGAAGGTGAATCTTGGAATTAATAGAAACATTGTGGAATGTAAATATCAGGCTCTTTCCGTTTTTGCTGTTTACAACATTGAATTAATAGAAACATTGTGGAATGTAAATAAATATATTTCTCAGGATGAAGCAAATAGAGTTGCGAATTAATAGAAACATTGTGGAATGTAAATGTGTATCTACCACAATCTTTTTTAATGTCTCATCGAATTAATAGAAACATTGTGGAATGTAAATTAAGATAAAGCCTAATTAAATGCATCATGTGTTTTGCGAATTAATAGAAACATTGTGGAATGTAAATATCTTTAAAGAAAGTTGTTTTATCAGGATAGCTTACGAATTAATAGAAACATTGTGGAATGTAAATATCGTGTTTAGGATTACTCATTTTCTGTTTCCCCTAGAATTAATAGAAACATTGTGGAATGTAAATTTAAGTTCGTCTACGAGATCATTAAAATCCTTTGCTGAATTAATAGAAACATTGTGGAATGTAAATCTCAGTGATAAATCCACCCTCGCCGTCAGAAGTACGCGAATTAATAGAAACATTGTGGAATGTAAATTATGTATTTTCTGATGCCACATTGTTTGGAGCAGGGAATTAATAGAAACATTGTGGAATGTAAATTGTTTCTGATAGTCTGACCGCCGCTTGACGGCATCGAATTAATAGAAACATTGTGGAATGTAAATTCATTAGGTGAATACCATGAGGGATTAACACTCGATGGAATTAATAGAAACATTGTGGAATGTAAATTTCTTTAATTTGGGCTTCCGTCATTCCTTTTTTTGAATTAATAGAAACATTGTGGAATGTAAATGCAAGAAAAT
>ERZ1034901.2838-NODE-2838-length-10648-cov-326.147078_pt1 | contig 10648 bp, 8 predicted proteins | sample MGYA00520628_ERZ1034901 | MGnify/ENA primary metagenome ERZ1034901 (study PRJEB33766, sample SAMN09781783) | gut metagenome | biome: gut microbiome | host: Homo sapiens | place: Madagascar | study: EMG produced TPA metagenomics assembly of the PRJNA485056 data... | reverse complement strand
TGATTATCCTCCTTTTTCTGGGAGCTATCGGCTGGTGCTTCAGCCATTTCTATCATGGCAGCGATGTGGCTTACACAGATGATGCACAGGTAAACCGCCATATCACCCCTATCAATACCCGTGTACCGGGATTCATCAAGGAGATTCGTTTCAACGACTATCAGCACGTAAAGAAGGGCGATACCCTTGTTATCATCGAGGATGCTGAGTTCCGCCTGCATGTAGCTCAGGCAGAGGCAGGCTTGCGTGGATCCAAGTCAAGTTCTTCGGTGGTAACCGCCAGCATGGGCACCACCAATACCAATGTGCAGACAGCGGCTGCCGGCATCGAGGAGGCTCGTGTGGATATGATGAATGCCAAGCAGGACTTCGACCGCTTTGCAGCCCTGATGAAGAAGGATGCGGTAACCCGTCAGCAATACGACAATGCTTATGCCCGCTATCAGGGAGCCAAGGCACGTTATGAGCAGGCTAGCAGCCGCAAGGCTAGTGCCGCATCGGTTCGCAATGTACAGACCCAGCAGCTCGGCGGTTCACGTGCCGGAGAGAGCGTGGCAGAAGCACAGCTCAACCTGGCTCGCCTGAATCTTTCTTATACAGTAATCGTGGCAACCTGCGATGGCGTGATGGGAAGAAAGGATATTCACGAGGGACAGCTGGTACAGCCTGGTCAGATGCTCGCCCGCATCGTGGATGACAACGATGTTTGGGTGGTAGCCAACTATCGTGAGACTCAGATGGACGGTATTACCATCGGAAAGACCGTAGATTTCACCGCCGATGCCATCCCTGGTATAGTATTCCATGGCAAGGTAGAAGCCCTCTCTGCCGCAGCCGGCAATGCCTATTCCATGATTCCTGTGGATAATGCCACCGGCAACTTCGTAAAGGTAGAGCAGCGTGTGCCTGTTCGCATCGCCCTCACCAAGGACAATGATCCGAAACAGATAGCCTTGCTCCGTGCCGGACTGAACGTAGAAACCAAGGTCCACATCAAATAGAATGTTCTATAAACTATAAATTATTAATTGAAAAAAATGCCAGGACCTCCTATGTTACAGGGACCCTTCCGGGTGCCATCGTTCAATGGATATATTCCTCGTCGGTTACAGCCATGGATTTATCTCCTCTTCGCCTTCATCTTCCTGATGTCGGGCGGAATCTATGGAGGAGCCATGAGCCAGGTGATGGGCGAGTACAGTTTGATGAGAGAAGACGTGCTCATGATCATCATGTTCAACGTGGTGGGCGTGGCGATGCCATTCCCCTTCCTCTTCAAGATGAAGTTCCACTTTACCAACCGCCAGCTCCTGCTGAATGCGGCACTGGTAGTGGCAGCTTGTAATTTCCTCATCATGTGGACCGACTCTGTGCCCGTGATGTGCATCCTCGCTTACATCGCAGGTTTCTTCAAGCTCTGCGGAACCTTCGAATGTATGAGCACCATCCAGTTGTGGATGACCTCCAAGCGCGATTTCACCATCTTCTTCCCCCTGCTCTACTGCATCGTGCTGGGAAATATGTTCCTCTCGCCTTGGATCACCGAACACCTGATTTACATCTATCAGGATTGGCGCATCATCAACTGGGCGATGACGGGAGCCCTGCTCCTGGTGGCATTCATCGTGTATGTCACCACCCACGACTTCCGCTTTATGAAACCCATGCCCTTCATCAGTCTCGACTATCTGGGCTGCATCCTGTGGTCGGCATGGATGCTGGAGTTCATCTTCTTCTTCACCTATGGCGAGCACTACAACTGGCTCGATTCGAAGATTATGCAGATGGATGTATTGCTCTTTATCCTTACCGGATATTTCTGCATCCAGCGAATGCTCCACATCCGTCACCCTTACATCGCTCCGGCGGCATGGAAGTATAAGCGACTCATCCCGCTGCTTATCCTTTTTGCATTCGTAGAGTTTATGGGCAGTACGCCTAAAGTGTTGCAAACCGCCTTTACGGGTGGCGTGCTGCATTTCGGCAACATCACCACCAATGTGCTCAACTTTGTGGAATGGACAGGTGCCATCGCCGGTTGCCTCTTCTGTCTCTTCTGGTGCAAGGTGCTCTGTCAGAAATACACCCGTCTGCTCACGATAGGTGTGGCAACGATGGTATGCTATCCCGTGATGATGTATTTCCTCATCGATCCGGGTCTCAACATCGAGGCACTCTATCTGCCCTGTTTCCTCAGAAGCTTCGGCAACGCCATCTTCTTCTGCATGCTCACCGTATATCTGGAAGAGCTGATGCCGTTCCAGCACTTCTTCATGGGATTGACGATGGCAGGCATCATCCGCAACGGTCCGATGTCGGCGATGTGTTCAGGTCTGTACAGTTTCGGGCTCCGCTATCAGATGGCAGACAACATGTCGCGCGGCTTGCCCTACGATGCCACCAATCTTCTGATGCTCAGCATCCGGAATCTCTATGGCATCACCTGTCTCATCGGTATTGCCGTGCTGATCATCTTCCTGCTCTGGGATGTACAGCCCGTGAGAAGTACCCTGAAGAAGATGCCTTCCTGGAACTTTGTGGGAAAGAGAATGAAGAAAAAGAAAGGATTTGCGAAATAAAAGAAAGAGATTCTTGGTATTTTCAAACTTTATTCGTATTTTTGCAAAGATTTAGCAAGCTATAAACAGAAACAAGAATCATTTTCATATAACAATAATAATGAATACAGAACAACTTTCTATGACCAAGAAAACCCTTGTGGGAGTACAATTCCTATTTGTGGCTTTCGGTGCAACGGTTCTGGTGCCTCTCCTGATAGGCATCGATCCGGCAACGGCTCTCTTCACCGCAGGTGTGGGAACCTTTCTCTTTCACTTCATCACCAAGGGCAAGGTGCCTATCTTCCTGGGCAGTTCCTTCGCCTTCATCGCTCCTATCATCGCTGCCACCAAGCAGTGGGGACTTCCGGGAACCATCGCCGGACTTACCAGCGTCTCCCTGGTGTATTTCATCATGAGCGCCCTAGTAAAATGGCAGGGCAAGAAACTGCTGGATAAGATTTTCCCTCCGGTAGTCATCGGACCCGCCATCATCCTTATCGGTCTTTCCCTTTCGGGCAGCGCTGTGAATATGGCTAAGACCAACTGGGTTCTCGCCTTCGCATCGCTTATCACCGCCATCCTGGTACTTACCTTCTGCAAGGGACTGATGAAGCTGGTGCCTATCATTTCGGGCGTTATCGTGGGTTACGTCATCGCCATCTGCATGGGCGAGGTAGATTTCTCGGATGTAGCAGCGGCTTCGTGGTTCTCCTGTCCGGTAAGCTTCGATACCATCACCCATTTCTCCTGGGCGCCATTTCTCTATATGCTACCCGTGGCGATAGCACCGGTGCTGGAACATATCGGCGACGTGTATGTGGTGAGTGCCGTGGCGAAGAAGGATTTCGTGGCAGATCCGGGATTGCATCGCACGATGTTGGGCGATGGAGTGGCGTGTCTCTGTTCCGCCTTCCTGGGTGGTCCTCCTGAGACTACCTATTCTGAAGTAACGGGAGCGATGTCTATCACCAAGGTCACAAGTCCTGCCGTGATTCGCATATCCGCAGCCACCGCCATCTGTTTCTCTATCGTGGGCAAATTGAGTGCCTTGCTGCAGAGCATACCTCAAGCGGTATTAGGTGGCATCATGCTGCTTCTTTTCGGCACCATCGCCAGTGTGGGTGTTCAGAATCTGATGCAGAACAAGGTAGATATGAATGAAACCCGCAATGTCATCATCATCTCGGTGATGCTGACGATGGGCTTGGGTGGTGCCGTCCTCTCCTCCGGTTCCTTCGCCATTTCCGGCATCGGTCTCTCTGCCGTCATCGGCGTGATTCTCAACCTCGTACTTCCTAAAACGAAGAAGGAGGAGGCGTAAAAAGTGGGAAAACATCTATTTTCGAAGAAAAAAATGTTTTTTAATCATGGAGAAATAAACTAATTCGCAAAATATCCGTACCTTTGCAGTATGAAAACATTATTAGACGTTCATACGCATACAATAGCATCGGGTCATGCCTACAGCAGTTTGCAGGAAATGACCTTGGCTGCAAAAGAAAAGGGGTTGGAAATACTGGGAATCACAGAGCACGGACCTCATATTCCAGGCACCTGTGATCCCATCTATTTCAGAAACCTGCATTGCGTTCCCCGTCAGCTCTATGGAATCAAGCTGATGCTGGGAGCAGAACTCAACATCCTCAATACCCAGGGCGATATTGACCTCGATGAGGATTACTGGCGCATGCTTGATATCCGAATCGCCGGCATTCATAGCCTTTGCTGGCTGGGAGGAACCAAGGAAGAGAACACGCAGGGAGTCATCAATGCCATGCGCAATCCATTCGTGCAGATTATCTCCCATCCTGGAGATGGAACGGCAGAACTGGATTTCGAGGCTCTGATGAAGGTTTCCAAGGAGACGCATACCTTGCTCGAAATCAACAATCACTCCATGGCTCCCATCCGCCACAAAACAGTAGCAGCTCCCAATAATCTGGAACTGCTGGAACTTGCCAAGAAGTACGAGACCCCTGTCATCTTTGGAAGTGATGCCCACTTCTCTACCATGATTGCCGACTACAGCAACATCATGCCGCTGGTAGAGAAAGCAGAGTTCCCTAACGAGCTGGTTCTCAACTATCAGCCGGAGAAGTTCATGGCCTATCTCAAGCCTACCCCAGAGAAATAGGAAAAATTCGTTTCACATTTCGTAAGCTCAGAGAAGTAAAATAAAAACTATATAATTATGAGAACATCATAACAATGAGAAAATCATAAATAAGATAGTTTTCAATGCTTGATGAACGCCAACCCCATCTGCATCGCCTTTTTCACCATATTTGCCACATTGCTTGCTTGCAGTTTGCTCATCAAGTTGTGGCGGTGAAATTCTACGGTATTGTTGCTGATGTTCAACTCCCGGGCGATGGTATTGGTCGAATGTCCCTCGGCTATGTGCTCCAAGACTTCGAGTTCTCTATTAGAGAGGTTGATTTGCTCGACATTCTGCTGATTGATCAGTCTGAAAAACTGTTGACTATAATACCCCTTTCCTTCTTCTATCCTGTGCAGAGCAGTAAGAAGTTCCTGCGGGTCATCACCTTTCAAAACTATGGCATCTACATCCTCGTCCATCAGCTGGCGTATCGTCCAGATTTCTTCGTGCATCGTATAGACAATGATCTTGGTCTTGGGATGTTTATGGTGAAGCAGCTTGACAAGCAGCAGACCATTCTCATTACTCAGTTCCAAGTCGATGATAGCGGTATCGATATTTTCCCTGTTGATGATATCCCTGGCAGATAGGAGGCTAGAGGCGGTCTGTACATTTTTATAGACACCATCTTGCAGGATGAGTGCCCTCAAACCAACCAAGACGACAGGATGGTCATCTACAATAAGGATGCTTTTGCTCTTTTCCATGATGATACATTTTTAAGCGTAATTTTTCGCAAGCCTTTGCTCGCAGATTATAGTTGAAACTTGAGTTCTACCAGATACTCTTCTCCATCATTTCTTATATCGAGTTCTGCCTGCAGAGCATCAGCTCTCATCTTCAGGGTATCTTTGCCGATTCCTGGCTTGTCCTGGCTGATAGGGTGAAGTGGTGACAGATCGTTGATGATGGATATGCTCCCCTGTTTTCCACAGATATCCAGCGTGACGCTTATCATCTTGCTGTATCCATATTTGATGGCATTGGATACGCATTCCTGGATGATGCGGTAGATTTCTATCGCCTTGCCGTCCGGGAGATTCTGCGCATTGAAAGAGGTACTGATGAATGGCTTGACGATGGTTCCGTTTTCGGCTGTTACCGATTGACAGAAGCTTTCTATCAGCTCCGCAAGCGAAGTGTTGTCAAACCTAGGTGGTATCAGCTCATGTGAAAGACGGCGTACATCATGTCCCACGTTCTTAAGCAATCTTTCTGCTTCCTCCTTATTGGTCTGCATCATGATATTCACCGCCAGAATATCGTTGCATATTCCATCATGCAATTCCTTGGCCAGACGCTTGCGCTCATTCTCCACACCATTGATATAGGATGTCTTTTCCGACAATTCGGCTCTCTGTCTGTCGAGTTTTCTGCGGTATAGGATGACAAGAATGGCTATCAACAATATGATGAGTGCCAGGATGAGCCATAAGATACGGATATAGAGCAAGCTCTGTTCGTGGTTCATCTTTTCTATCAGCATTTCTTTCTCCAAGGTCTTGTACTTGATGTTGAACTCACTCAACTGCTTGTCGATGTCACTCTGCTTGAGGGAGTCACTTTTCATGTATGCCTTTTGCATTGCCTGGTATGCCTGAGTGTATTTACCCATATTGTTGAGGCATCTGGCCTGTGTGGCGAGAAGCTTGTCTTTAGGCATCGTCAGATTGGTACCCGCCAACCTGCCGATGCTGTCCAGAAGTAGCCATTGCTCTGCGTATTTCTTCTGTTGCCCCAACAAGTCGGCCTTGATTTCCAATATGCCTAGCACCCCATTGCTCGTAGGTGCCAGATTACGGCAGGCTTCATTGGCGTATGTGAGATAGAAGGCAACGGAATCGGCCTTACCCAGTTGCAAGTACGACTTGAGCAACGGAGAAAGATATTTGAGGGTCAGCACATTATAATTGGCCTGCTTTACCATGTTCCACAATGGAGTTAGGCTGTTGACGCTTTTCCGGTAATTTCCCTGTCGCATCAGGATAGCACCTTTATTGGCATGGGCAGACAGACGCTCTATGGTATCGTTGATAGCGATAGCTTTAGATTCAGCCTTGTCGGAGTACTCTATGGCTTCCCTGAATCTCTTCTGTTCGTTGAAAAGCACGGAGATACAATTGTAGAGATAAATCTCATATTCCGCATTCTCGCTCTTGATAGCTTTCTGGATGCCCTTCTTATAATAGATGAGCGAGGAATCCAGTTCTCCGATTCTGCGATAGCAGATGCCCATTGCTCCACACATGGCAAGCATGCCATCGTAATCTTCAATCTTCTCAGCAAACGGGATGCCTTTCTTTCCGAATTCTATGGCTTCTCTCATCTGTCCCAGGTCTGTATATGCGGTCATCTTCTCGCTGGTAAGCCAACTGCGGGTAGTGTCGGCACAGTTCATATCGAGTGCGCTGTCTATCAGAAGGATGGCCTGTTTCTTATCACCATCAGCATTATAGTTGACGGCTTCCAGAAACAAGGAATATGCCCGTTTCTCATCTTTGCAGCTGTCTCGTTGACAAGCGGCAAGGAAAGCGATGGATGATAACAGAAGGAAAATATATGTGAATATGGCTTGCTGCCTGTGATGTATTGTTTGCTTCATTTGCTATTATATTTACGTTATTTGCAATTACTATCATAAACGATTGTCCGTGCAAAGATATGAAAAATAATCGGAAGAGACATTTTTTCTATTGTTAAAAAAGGTGGCGGCTGTTGTTTTTCCGTTCATACGTCCCTTTACCTACGGAAAACCATAGGCTGCATACGATGGTAATCCGTAGAAATGAATATAAATATCCTTTTTTTACTGTCGCTTGAAGCTTTGTATGGTAATTGTCGCTATCTTTGCATTCAGTCATTCTCTTGTTATACTTAGCATCCCTAAGTGAACGGCGAAATGTAGTAGTAAATAATCAAATAATAAATGTCTAACTTAAATTTTAAGGATTATGCGTAATATTGGTGAAGAAATCTTGTGGGATATCGTGCGTGTTATCAAATGGATAGCCATGCGTGTGCTGCGCCTCTTTGGCAAGTTATTCTCTTTTGCATGGGACAAGGCAAAGGAGAAACAGGAAATGAAGAAAATGGAAGAAAGGGAGCAGGGCTTATGAAATACGTGAAACTATTGTTAGTATTCGCCTTCGCATTGCTTTCTATGGCTGGCTTTGCTGAGAAAGGCGATATGTGGGAGGTGAAAGATGCCGACCTGACGGTATGGGATTCGCCTAATTATCTTACGAAGTTGGGCATGATGCATCAGGGTGATACTTTTGAGGAGGAAAGTATGGATGGCGACATGATCAGATTCCTCTACAAGGGCAAAACGGCTTATGTGGCTTCTTACTGCTGCCAACGATTTGAGCCGGAACCGGATTCTGATGTTGATGTCGAAGAAGAAATGCCTGCAGCTGCCACACAGCAGGATGCCAAGGAAGACGCCAAGAATGAAAAGACGGAACTGACTGCTGTTACCCAGCAGAAAGGGAAACAAGCCTCTAACGCAGATGCCAAGAAAGAGGATATGCAAGCACCAGCAGGAACTCAGCAAAGCGCCGAAAAGGAAGAAACTGGAGTATTAATGAGCATAGCGTTGCTGCTCCTGTCACTTGTTGGAGGCGCCCTCGGTCTTATCGCCATTGTGTTCACTTTCTTTTATGTTTTCAGATACCAGAAATTGGCAAAATGGATGAATGGGAAATGTGGCACGGAAGTGATACCTTACAAACGATTCAACAAGTTGCTCCTCGTTCCCGTACTGGCGGCACTAGCAACTGTAGTGATTACCATATTATTTGGATATCTGGCAACGCTGGCAGAACAGGACAGCACTTTGCAGATCTTCCTATCGCTGACAGGTGTAGCACTTACCATAGCAACCCCCGTTCTGTGTCTTTGGTACAGATATAAGAAAGACAAGGAACAATATGGCAAGAAGGCAGCAAGCTGGATGATGCTCTATTCTTTCCTCAGTATAGTGGCAATATATCTGATTTGTGTTGTAATAGCCTATATTATTGTGGGAATTGTTGCTGTACTGATTTTTGCCCTGATTGTAAGCCTGGCATTCCCTACAAGATACTATGTTGTCCGCAGGTGGTAGCAGACCTGATTTCAATGACAGCTATATGTTATACCACCATTTGACAATGTTATAACTATAGTTTAAGCAATACGTACAGAAAAAGGAAAAAGCTTTGAAAACAATCTTATTTTCAAAGCTTTTTCCTTTTTTCTTGCATCATTCAGATAAAAGCCGTATATTACCATGCCTCCAGCTTATCAGCAATCTCAGGCATCTTATCCTTGCTGAATACAGGATTCTTTCCTTCCTTTTTCTGCTGACGATAATCTTGCAGCAGGAAGACGGCTTGGCGGGAAAGCAGAACAATAGCCACCAGATTACAGAGCGTGAGAAGAGCCATCGTGATATCGGCAAAGCTCCATGCGAAATCCAGCGATACCACAGCTCCTACCATGACCATCGCTGCCACAGCAAGGCGATAGATAAATACGCCCAACTTGGAATCCCTGATATATCTCACATTGGTCTCGCCATAATAATAGTTGCCGATGATGCTACTAAAGGCAAAGAGCCAGATCATCACAGCCACAAATGGATTGCCGATACTTCCGATTTCGTGGGTCAAGGCATCCTGCGTCAGCTGGATACCATTGGATGCGGTAACATCTACCCCACTCACAAGGATGATGAAGGCGGTGCAGGAACATACCACCAAGGTATCTGTAAAAACACCCAAAGCCTGAATCAAACCTTGCTTCACCGGATGGCTTACCGTAGCCACAGCTGCTGCATTAGGTGCACTACCCTCACCAGCCTCGTTACTGAACAAACCTCGCTTGATGCCCTGTATCACCGTAACACCCAGCACTCCGCCGGCAGCCTGATTGAATCCGAAGGCATTCTCCACAATGGCAAGCAACACTTTAGGCAGACTGGCAATATTCCAAACCACTACTCCTACAGCTATCAGAAGATAGACGACAGCCATCACAGGAACCACGGTAGAAGAGAACTTAGCCACTCGCTGGATACCACCGAAGATGATGAGAAGGGTAAGCGCAGTAAGCACAATTCCCATGGTAGCTGGTTCTATACCAAACGCTTTCTGCCAAGCCAGACAGATGGTATTGCTCTGAACAGAATTATAGGCAAAGCCAAAGGTGATGATCATCAGGACGGCAAAGAGAATACCCATCCATCCCTTTCCCAATCCATACTTCATATAATAGGCAGGTCCACCAAAGAAGGATGTCTTGCCCTTACGCTTATAAAGTTGGGCAAGAGTTGATTCGATGAAAGCCGATGCTGAACCCAGTAAAGCCAGCACCCACATCCAGAACACGGCTCCCGGTCCACCGATGCTGATTGCAGTAGCTACGCCTGCAAGATTACCCGTACCGATACGGCTGGCCAATGCCACCACGAAAGCCTGGAAGGAAGAGATATGTTTCATCTCGCCATCCACCTTTACCTCCATCGACAGCTCATCATGGCCTATCTCCTCCGGTTGAATCTTGTCGGGATTCAACAGCAGCCTGACCATCTCCTTGATGAGTCGAAACTGTACAAACCTAGTACGCCAAGTGAAAAACAAGGCACAGCATATCAACACGGTGATGATGATATACGACCAGAGAAAATCGCTAACCTGAACTAAAAAGTTTTGTAATGTATCTACCATTTGTCTATTAAAAACTGAATATTATTTCTTTTCGGTTGCAAAATTACGCAATTTCTTTCAAAAATCAGCAATTTATTCAAAGAAAACAGAATTTAAAGGATACCATGTTGTCCGCAGGTGGTTCAAGAACGGGCTGAAGGCCCAAAAGCTCTTAGCCCAGGGCAACACCCTGGGTACACTAGCAATCTGCAATGCGCCCTGCAAGGGCAAAAGCTTTA
>ERZ1034901.2835-NODE-2835-length-10651-cov-114.533598_pt1 | contig 10651 bp, 5 predicted proteins | sample MGYA00520628_ERZ1034901 | MGnify/ENA primary metagenome ERZ1034901 (study PRJEB33766, sample SAMN09781783) | gut metagenome | biome: gut microbiome | host: Homo sapiens | place: Madagascar | study: EMG produced TPA metagenomics assembly of the PRJNA485056 data... | reverse complement strand
GTTTCCGTAGTGTCGGCAGGAGTTTCCGTAGTAGTTTCCGTAGTGTCGGCAGGAGTTTCCGTAGCTTCTTTGATGTTTTTTCCCAGTTTAAGACAAGTTTCGATTCGGTCAGGATTACTCTTTTCTTCAACTGTTGGGATGCTCCAACCATTATCCTTCCATCCTTTTGCGATAACATCGGCACCTGTACCACCTTTTTCACCAATTCCCAAGAATACAAACATCTTTTGGATAATAGGATTTCTGCACACGCTATGTCCTCCTTCGTAGTATTCTTCCATGCTGATAAGCATAGTGCCAGGATTTGATAAGATAATCCGGTCAAAGTATCTGTCGATAACAATATTACCTCTCACTGTATATGCAGCATGAATCAAGCTGTTGGCTAAAGCCTCACGCAGAGCCACATGGGCGGTAGTGGTATTATTTCTTATTTGATTATTGTCAAGGCTGAATGGCACTGGTAATGCATGTTGTAACAAAGGCAAAACACGAGTGAAGAACTGGTAAAGGTTAGCTTCCCAAGTTCCGTCTGGATATATACGATTTGTCCAACGTATCCGGCTGTCATCAATCAAATGTTCACGATAATCAGGAAAGAACTCTTGACAACATTCTGGATCTGTAATACTGTTACTTTTGCCAAACATCAGCATTCCTGCAACCGTAAATCCTTCGGTTGATGTAGCTCTATCTTTACGATAGGCACCTATATTTTCCAAGAACTGTTTGTCGTCAACCTCAGTCCAAGGATGGTTTTCGTGTTTGATATCATATGCACGGCGATACTGGTGAAGAGTCAGCATATCAATGTCATCAATGGAATAACCTCGTAGGATTCGAGAATCAGCGGATGCTCTCCTATTGTTGGCATCCGAGTACATCTGCTTTATCTCATCATCTGTACATAGATAATCTCCCTCGTCCCTGCGCTTATAAGTATGTCCAAACGGAGTAAGTGTAAGGTGAATGGGGCGCAAGTTATATTGTGCACGAGGAATTCTAAAGGCAAGTAAGTATTGCCCTCCGTCAGTCTTTATTTCTTCTATATCGCTCTCTACTAGCAGTGGAATATTTACGCACGACTTATTGTGTGCATCATCCCAAAACTGCTTTCTGTATTTTGTAACAAGCTCTTTTGAAAGGCCATCAGGGGTGAATTTATGATTCTTCTCTTTCACTCCCAACACAATTGTTCCACCATTAGTATTGGCTAATGCTGAGAAAGAACGCCAAAATTCAGTTTTTGGGAATCCGCCTGCGGCTGATTTATATTCTATTTCAGAGCTTTCCTTCAGTTGAAGTTTCAAATGTATCTGTTCTGCTATGTTCATGTCTTTTGTATTTAAAAATATTTGGGGGTGCGGTATCTATAGCATTTTACCATATAGCTAAGCGCTCAAAAAGATTTTGTGTTGCTTCATCTTTTTGTTTACTACATTCTTTAATTTGATTTCTTTCTAAGTCTGAATATTCTTTTTTGATTTTTTCAATTTCCTTATTTAGTTCTTTGTTGGAACGCTCGATTTTCTCATTTTCTTCTTTAAGGGCTCTCAAATCTAAAAATAATTTTCTATTCGTGTCTTCCTTTTCTTGTAAGGCTTTTTGTAATTCTATGTTTTTGTTATTAAGTAGGCAACATTTAGAGTTAGCATTATCCAACTGAACGGAAAGATGATTTGCCAATAACTCTTTTTCTGCCAAACTTTGAATATTTTGTTTTAGCGTACATTCTATTCTTATTTTCTCTTTTTGTAGCAGAATGTACTCTTGTTTCAATTGGTTTGATTTTGTTAGATAAACTTTAACCAATCTGCTTGCTTCTTTTTTTTCGTCATTTAAGTTCTTATATCGAACATTGATACTTTTTAGAGAGTCGTTTTCTAAGGAAAAAGACTTGTTCTTCTTTTTAAGAGTGTCGTTTTCCTGTCTTAACTTTTTGTTTTTTGCAGCAAGATTGTTGTTTTCTTCAAGGAGAGCATCAAACTTTTTTTTGTTTTTATGTATAAGACGTACCATATAGCCAACTACTATTATTAAAAGGAACAGTATTAATGCTATTGATAATATACTTATATGGATGTGCTCATGAAAAAGAAGTTGAAAAAACTTGCTGAAATTGATGTATAACATATTTTTAATCTGTTAATAAGTGACCACTAAATAGGTAATAATCCTGTTTTTCTCTGTCTATACCAAACACACGAACTATCATATAAGACTTACCTTTGTCTGTATCGCATTCTTCAATCATGGATAGCTCACGATAAGATATTGGCATGTTTTCTTGCGATGATTTGTCACGTGTTGAAGCCTTTACCTCCAAATAGACTTCTATTCCATTTCTCGTAGTGAAAGTTATGTCGTACTTTTCATAATTTGATTTACAGAAATAAATTTTCCCATTCAATAATATTTTTTGTTCATAGTCTTCTTCTGTAGAGATAGAAGGACAAATAGGATTATACCCCATTGCTATCAATTTTTCATAAACAAGGATTTCTCCTTTAAATCCTGTTCTTTTATTTCGTTCTTGGTCGCTAACACTTGGAGTGTATTCTCCTAATGTAACCTCTATATTGCCACTTTCTGGTTGAATGTTTTCTTCTAATAAAGATGTATTATAACCTTTATCCTCTAGATTTTGACGAATACCATCATGGTCTTCAATTAGCATTATGAACAGTTCTCGTTCTTTGCCTTTAATTTCAAGATATTTACATAGGGGAGTCAATAATGGTTCAACATTGGCAGGTCTTAAACTACCAGTATAATAAAACTCATTTTTGCTGCCAAATGAATTTTTCTCAATAGTATCATCGTTGTTTCCATACGTCAAACGTATTTCTTCGCAATGATAGAAATAGGTATTATTCAATAGGGATAGCAAACTTTGTTTCTTCTCATTATAATATGTTTCATCTATTTTTTCTCCTAAAGCAATAATTGCAAGTGGAGACAATATGCCCTTTAGTAATCTTTGAAGTTCTTTTGTTTCCTTTTTATTTTTGAATGATGGCTTGATATTCTTTTCTGTTATTACTTTAACCCCCATTAAAGCCAATAACTCTATTACTTTTTCTCTATTTGAAGGGGAACCGATATATGCACGATTATCAGACTTGAAACCATCTAACGTGATGCAACTTAAATCTCGTGGATATTCGAAGATTCCATCCTTTGAAAGTATTTTATTGTTCTCAGCCCATTCCTTTATTTGTTCAGCCTTAGCAGAAGATGTAAGACAATCCAAATCAACTAACCGTTGGTAGATATTCGATATGCGATCTTTATTCTGCTCAGTATTATCTTCATCATGGGAAATATTGGTTAATATAGTCAGATAGTCTTCCAATTGGAGAATGTTGCGCAGATGTAAAACGTTATTCCAACTTTCGTGAATATTGTTATTCAAATTGATAACAGGTAGATATTTATCAGCTATATTCTTTATGTCATCAGTGTTATAAAATACTTGATTAGAAGGTAAACATCTTCCATCTGTGGTAGGAAATAATTGATAATGATCTAAGGCCCAGTCAATGAAGTTAGTTTCTTTTAAAATTGCAAAGCTTCTTGACTCCTCCCAGCTGCCTGCTTTTCCATAAACATAATCAGATTCATCTTCAAATGGTTTAGAGAAAATCGTTGACCAAATTATGGTTAGTAGGCTATTGCTGCACTCGTTTGTCAAGACAAATGGAGCGTAGAAGATTTTAAAATATCTAAACTTATAATGGAAAGGGAAAGACGCTCCCCAAGAGCCTATATTGTATAATTGACAAAATTTGTCTTTGACTTTTTGGAGAAAAGAGATGTCCTTTGTTTCATCTAATTTTATGTCTTTTAGTCCTAATGTACTATTAATACCTAATTTTGTAAAAAACAAGTTCCATTCAGTGACATTGTTCTCGTTTTCGCAATATTCTTCCGAAATAAAAATATCCCCTTCAAAACAAGGTTCTATGTTAACTTCAGGCTTGTATTTAGAACCTAAATACAAATTAGAAGCGTATTCTAATTTACCTTGTTTTGTCAAGAACTTCAATCTTGATAGATAATAGTCACTGATTTCATCAAAAATATTATGTTTTAAGTTTGTTTCAAACAGAAATCGAGTTACTTCAATACTGTTCTCTTCTGTAATGTAGCCTCTTTCACAAATAACGTCTTGAATAAAGGTGATATCTGTTAGTTCTTCTACTCCAAGTTGTGAAATCCATTTAAATTCTTGTTTGTTCTTGTTAAGATGTTCGTTTATCTCATTGTGCAGAAATACAGCTTCTTCAGCTAACTCGTTACGTTCTTTGTATTTTGAAGGGAAGAATAAGCCATGAGGATAACTTAAATTTCCTTTTTCATCAATCAAGAAACGTGTATCTTGTAGAACTGCCGCCAAGTCCTCTTGCTCACTTTTGTTTTGCTGATAATATTCAAATAAGAAATCTATGAGTTTTACATCAAGACTTGGTGCAATGTTATCAAAAGCTTTTTTATCTTCAAAAAGTGCTTTTAATTTCTTCTTGTCAAAGATAAATACTCCGTAGCCCTCCAACAATTTCAAGCCCTTCCACATAGGAGTGATGAAATCATGGTCGGAATAGTTTTTATTATAGACTCTGTTTATATGAGTTGTAAGCAAATGTTTCGAAATGGCTTCTGATAGACCCATTCTATCCATAACAGCAGAAGATACAAGAACTTTTGATTTTGCATCGTTCGCCCTTGGAATAAAAGCAATATTTTTGATTGCTTTTTCCATTTCAGAAGTAAATGTTTCTTCTAATGTATTGTTGTTACCATACGATTTTTGTGGTAGAACTTCATAATAGTTACTATATGTGGATGATATTTCTTTCATCCAATTTAAATATTCAGAAGGAATTTTTGAAAAGATGAGTTTATTCCATACAGAATCTTTATGCAATTGCTGACGCCCTGCATCTGTAATGAAATTGGCGTTCACCAAGAACGGAAAGCCTTCATTTCCAAATTTAAATGAAGTTGGCAGGTAGGTATAAACAAGAGCATCATCCTTATCTACACTTTTTATCTTATTGTTATTATCTATTCTAATAGCAAAAGATAGGTCGAACGTCTTAGCATCTTTCAGCTTCTGAGGAGTGTTTATGTCGGCTTTTATGTCGTCATAAAGCTCTGATGGTACATCAACTTCAGGATTTGTATACGTCAGCCATCTGCTGTCTTCTTTTCCATTGGAAGAAAGAACAACAATATTATCTGTACACATTTTGTTTACATCTGCCAAAATTTCCTTATGAGAAACAAATGTCATTTGAATATTTCGACATCTGAGGAAAAGTAAGAACTGACTATTTGAAAGAAGTTTTATTATTTTCTTCTCTAGTGACGATGTATTTGTTATCTTTATGTAGGTAATTACGTTGTATTTTGATGTATCAATAGAAATAGGAGCCTTTGTTTCTATTGGAATAATTTGCCATGGCATTAAGTATGTCTTTTCTTCACTTTTTGTGCCGTATGTTTCGTTCCAGTGATTTTCCCAAAATCCGTCCCAATATTGTTTGTCAAATTTAAAACAATACTCACCTGTTTCTACTGTCACACAAGTTGAACGCATGAATACAGACTTGAAACCAATGCCTTTATATCCAATTTTCTTTGTATCTTTTGTCTTATTACCATTACCGATATCGCAAATACCTTCAATATCTCTTGAAGAAAAAGCTGCTCCATTATGCATAAAGACTAAATAGTCGCCTTCTATTGTAATATTGATTGTTAAGATTCCATTTGCCTTTTCATCATAAGAATCAACAGCATTTTGCAAAAGCTCAAAAATAAAACGTTCTTCTTCTGTGTAAATACCAGAAGATAACTGCATGAGACCCTGTTCTACTGTTGTAGCAACATCTGGGGTAGTTTTTAATGTGTAGCGTTCTGCTAATTTCTTTAATAAACGATTTTCCATATATCATATTATACTCTAATTGTTTTTGTAACAAGCTCTTCTGAAAGACAATCAGGTGTGAATTTATGATTCTTCTCTTTCACTCCCAGCACAATTGTACTACCTTTAGTATTGGCTAATGCTGAGAAAGAATGCCAAAAATCTGTTTTTGGAAAACCACCAGCTGCTGATTTATACTCCACTTCGGAGTTCTCCTTCAGATGGAGGTTTAAACGTATTTGTTCTGCAATGTTTATTTCTGTTCACTTCTATTTTGGATTAACATACGCACCACTTATAGTTACCTCAGGAGGATAGTCTTCAATATTGAAATTGCGTTCAATATTGCATGATTCACAGACTGCATTATATAATTTTACCTCATTATAATTAATGTCTTTATCGATAACGATCATCTTTCCCATCATCTGGGCAATTTCCTCCTTTAAATCCGTTGAGAGTGTTCTTACTATTGCCAAAGCTTGTAACGTAACAAGATTGTTTACCTCGACCATATAATTATCTGCAAGTTCGAAAGAACGTGCAATTTCATTCATATAATCAACTTCGACATCTTTTACAATATTATCTGCATTAACGATGTCATTCAATATTTTTAACACAGCTATTTTTGCATTATGCGTTAATTCTTTCATTGTATATAGTTTTTTACTTCTTTGCGTTTACACAAACCCAATTCCATGCATTCTTCTTTTTGTCATAATCATAGATAATCAGACTTTTGATATTATCACCATTCTTTAATTTGTATTTTTTTACAATATTTGGTGAAACAAAGCAGCTTACAGAACCAGACTTTAAGAATGCGAATTCTTTATCATCCCTTTTGTTAATCTTTCCTTCTACATATTTAGCATAATTTAGATTCGAAGGCAGTTGAAATTTTGTTGAACTGATAATTTTCATTCTGCCTTCATTATCTGTAATATAATGCAATTTCAAAATATTTCCAGCCTGTACCCTAAACCGTAACTTTTGAACTGTCCGTTTCTCTTTGCCATAAATAATAAAAGCTTTATGATTGGTTTGATCAACGTATGTTACGACTGCAATACATTCTTCTGCGCCATTGCATAATATGGCATCCGTAATGGACATATAATCAATAGAGACATTTTCGTCTGGTATAGTAGAATTAAGCCACGGTTGGTGTATCCAGCATTCTATTTCGTTTGGTAGTCTCCAACCTTGTGAAACATAGCATCGTGTTACAGCATCAATATGATATCGTGCAGAGTTAAGTAATCCACGCTTTATATACAAATTGGCTAATTTGATATGAACTTTACCAAGGAAGGTTTCTTGTGTTCGGCAATGAACTGCACGTAGCAGACAAGCTAGTTGTTTGTCTTCATCATCCGTGAAAACATCACTTAAAAGCTGCCAAACCCAAAACTCGGTAGCTTTTTTTCTCGCAAAAGGTATAATAACTTTTAAAGCTTCATCTCGATTACTTCCTAAAGCCAAGAGAAGTTTCCCGTAGAAATAACCTGGATACATCATTTCCTTATGGTTATTCATAAGATTGTCCAACTTGGGAAGGAATTCCTCAATTCGTCCAAGATCATTTAGTCTAAGCAACGCCTTGGAATTTGCTATGAAGGCACGTTCGGCAAGAGTCATTATCTTTTGTCCTTTCTGATTGACGTATGGCTCATAGTCTTTAGAAGATAGGTCGTCCAAATTCCACCAATCAAAAAAGTCAGGCATTTCAGACCAATTCTCAAATTTGAGAATGGCTTGAAGAAGGAAGGAATGACCTATGGATGGTTTGAATTCATAATCCTTAAACTTCGAAAACAACGTTGATAGTTTTGAAGATGCTTCAATGTCTGTTAAGAATATATTATTCTTGATGAAGTTTGCTATTTGGAATTGCACATTGTCAAAAATCATACTGTCATTGGCTATAGTCAGCTGATCTAATGATTTAAGCTCGTTTATATGTTCTAACAGTTTGGCATAGTCACCAACTTCAGAATCAGCTTTTATCATGTAATATAGCACCCAACCAACAGCTCTTTGTGCCCAGATATCGGCTGGCCTAGCCGCCAAATCGGTTTTGGCAAGTTCGTATGCTTCCTGCACTTGACCTGCCTTGCACATTGTTGTTATATCTTTAACATTTGCCATATTATACAAAATGTGAGTTTATTATTTCTATTATTTCACTAAGTTCTCCGTCATCTTTACCTTTCAGTGACATAGGTTTGGCGTATGTGATAAATCCGTTAGAATTTACATACACCTTTATATATGAGAATGTCCCGCTGGTACGCATATAATATGTAGTGCTGAAATCTTCAGCATGTTCAACTACGTTCGTAATCTGAACACTTATAGTATCACATGCCGACCTAATCAAATCAAGCAACTTACAGTGTGATTCATCGGAGGGAATGTAATTATATTTATAAGACATTCCTTGTTCGTCATTCAACATAATTTCTATAAGCGGTGTATGCTGATTCGGAGATGCCGCCTTTGCAGGCTGGAAGATATCTCCAGCTTTATAGAAGAGATCATATCTGTCAACTCCGTCTGGAGTTTGTATGTTGTATATCTCCAAATACGGACGACTTTGTACGCTTATTATTCTGTACGGAGTATACTCCATGTTTTTTGCAATGCAATGGTACTTTGCCCTTATGCCATTGTCTACATTCTTGTTGTGGAATGGTGTAGGCGGGACTTCGTTAAGGATTCTGCATTCCGGAGCGATGTTCTTGCATTTTTGTATAGGTTCGATTCTGAATTTTGAGAACGGTGTGATATGTGGCAGGTTTGTTACGTAAAGTGTTTTCTGTGCTCGTGTTGTAGCTGTATATGCCCATCTTAGACTGTCATCATCAAGTCCTGTTCTACCCGTGTAGTCAACGAACACTTTTCCCCATTCACCACCTTGACATTTGTGCCCTGTTACGGCATATCCATATTTTGCACGTATAGCATTGTAATACTCATCATTGAGAAGAGCTTCTGCAAAACTTTCTGTACCTTGTTTTAAATTTGGATTCCTCATACAGAAATTGATATACAGAGCTCTGTTTTCATCTATCGAAATTGTTGCTGTATCGCTTGTCAGTAAATCCTCAAGCAACATACATGGAATCGGATTACCATCGCCATTAGGAACTGTTACTTTAATGAAGTTTAGAGTAATGACAATGCGCTCTTTCTTTCCTCCGATTTGGGCATATACAGGAGCAGATTGTTGTATTCTCTCTCCAATGGAAAGTACAGGAACAAACTCTCCGTTCATACGATCAAGCCTATAGTTGTTTTGTGTAATAAGCAAAATGTCATTTTCCTGAAGAGGCACATCTCCTCCATAAAGAGATTTGCGGATGTCTCTATTATATCTGTTTGCAGATTTATTTGAATAGCATATTATAACACTATCGTGTTTTCCTGATTCTTTTCTGTAATTAAGGTATTTATCAAGGAACTGTTCTGACGGAACTGTTTCCACATCATCCTTTTGCTCTTCAAATACAAGTTGGTTACGTTTGTCCTTTTTAAGGAGATCACGTATCATCATAGCATTCTTTAGGATAACGCTATCATCCTTTTGACGAAGCACTTCTGTAAGCTCAGCCTCAATGACCTTCAGACCTTTCTCTTTAAAATACTCAGCCCGTAATGCATTAGAGACTGATTCTCCAACTGGAGGCAACTGCGCAGGATCTCCTACAAAAATCACTTTACCACCAAAGTTAGGTCGTACAAACGTAAGGAGATCTTCCATCAGATTATCAGTGCCGAACATAAACAATTCATGTTCTATCTTACGAGAACAAACCATTGATGTTTCATCTACAATAGCAACAATATTGCCTCCATTTTCAGAGTTGTTGATAGAAAATACAAACTTAAACTCTGACTCTGCAATATTCTTGACTTTTTTAGGCTCAACGTGTGCTTTGGAATAAATCGCTTTGTGAATAGTTGTAGCTGTATGCCCCGTCTTCATAGCAAGAACTCTTGCTGCACGTCCTGTAGGAGCCATCATTGCTAACTGACGAGTTTGTTCAATATAGTCTGCTATCACCTTAACCATCGTAGTTTTACCGGTACCAGCATAACCACGAAGAATAAAAACAGATGCATCACTATTAAGGAATGCTTTAATTTGTTCGAAAACTTTATTTTGCTGGTTTGTTAATTCCATCATTTATTCTCTAATTCTATTTACTATCTCTATTTTCATCGCCTCCTTCGGTATATACGCCGTAGCCACCAAGCATCCATCAAAAAGTTCTACCACCACTCTCTGCTGACCTGCAATCCTTGTTACTCTACCATGTATATCCTTAAACTCACCCTCTGTAATCACGACTTCATCCCCTAACTTATATTTGATATTCTCAGAAGTAACAGGGATGATGTGAGGATTATGTATGGAAGTTAAACGGATGAAATTATCCATAGCTGTATCGGCAATGATAAGAGGAGGATTCTTGGTTGGCGTATTTTCACAATGTGAGGTGTGGTCGTAATAGTAACTCAACAAAGCCCTATTTTCAAAAGTCTTGATGTTCTTATCTTGCAAAAGAGAGTCAACTTGCTCTGCTGATGCATGAACAAACATAAAAGATGAAATAAGAGGCTCCGTTATGATTCGCTTCTTTCCTTGCTTTCTTACCTCTTTATATCGCAAAGGAACATAACATTCCAATCCTTTAGCCTCAACGAATG
>ERZ1034901.2833-NODE-2833-length-10652-cov-8.046523_pt1 | contig 10652 bp, 5 predicted proteins | sample MGYA00520628_ERZ1034901 | MGnify/ENA primary metagenome ERZ1034901 (study PRJEB33766, sample SAMN09781783) | gut metagenome | biome: gut microbiome | host: Homo sapiens | place: Madagascar | study: EMG produced TPA metagenomics assembly of the PRJNA485056 data... | reverse complement strand
CCAGTTTCAAAAATAGAATTGCTTTGTTCTAAAGTAGACGTATTCCAATCCGTTTTCCATATGACACCAATAGAATTTATTTTTTTTGATTTCATACATATACTATAACCTAGTCTAGATAACGCAAAACGACCTACTCCTTTAGATCCCGCTTGTACTCTTTTCCTATTATTTCTATCTATAATTTCATATTTTTTATCACTTTTTCCGATATGCATCCAATGAGTTTTTATGTCACTTGCATCCATTCCAATCCCTGTGTCTATTAATCTAAGTTCATTATCTCGAAAAATTATTTTCAAACTCAAGGCATTTGCATCATATGCATTTTTTACTAATTCAAGAATAGCCGCTTCATCTGTAGAAAAATTTTGTACACCTAATAACTCTGCAATTGTACTATCCTCTATAACATATTTTAAATTTTCCATTCTACCACCTATTAAAACATATAGTTTTCAATATCTTTTGATGTTATTCTTATTGAACTTCCATTTATTGGAATTCCACTTCTAAACACGTATTTTTTAAATTTATCACTTTTGAGTATTTTTATTGCATCTTCCAAAGTATATTCATCATTTCCATCTTTTTCCACAATATACATTCCTGCATACGGTACACATTCTTCAGACAATTTATATATTTCAACATTATTAGTTATAACTGTTGAAATCAATAACTTGGCTCTATTCAAACTACTCAATGCTTGTGACCGTCCATATTCATACCATTTAGCACTACTATCACTTTTTCTCTTATCTAATTTCTCCCGAAACGTCTTCAGGTATGCCGTTGCCTCAGGATAACTTCTTTCAAATTCTCCTACTTTAAAATGTTCCAAGCCATTTGAATCATAAAAATATGGAAAAATAATCTTTTCATGTCTCCCATATCTTAAAGTTCTAGGTGTTTCTGTATCTCTTACAATATCTTTTTCTATAATATAATCCCCGCATACATAGCCTTCTTTACTTTCCACATATTTTCCATGTGACAATACGTATGCTTTATTATACAGTGTAGCTACTGCGTGTGATACCTTAAAATAGTCACCAAACCGGTGTTGTCCCTCATTACTTTCTATAGAAAAAATCCATTTCTCACCTAAATGCTCAATAGGTATTTTCAACCGTGTTCCTATAGTCATATCCTTATAAAACAAAAATTTTTCATTTTGACTCCTATCAAGTACTACTATTGACGATTTTACCAATGCTTTATCAAAAATTTTGACTTGGGTATAATCCTTTATGCTGACAATATATTGACTCATATATTTTCTTAACTCATACCCAAATACAGTCTTGAATACACTGCTTGGAATGAGATATGACATTTTTCCATCATCTGCCAACAAATCAATACTTTTTTCAATAAATGAATAACAATAATCAAATTTACCTTTAGCACATGTTACAAAATTTTTCTTAACAAATATTTGATCTTCTTCTTTCAATTCACTATATGTAATATATGGTGGATTACCCACAATGTATTGAAATCGTATTTCTGCATTCCATTTTAAATAGTCTTGATTCATTATTTTCCAATCTACATTACCAATATTATTAGCTTTTAATACATTATTCAAATTACAAATACATTTTCTGTACTGTTTTTCATCAATTTCAATTCCATAAATATCATTCGATAATCCATTTTCAATTTCAGTTCTGGATAATCCTTTTTCTAAACAGTCCTGGATGTACCTGCGGACTACTTCAACCAAAATTTTACCATCACCACAAGAGTTCTCTAGTATTCTCTTCCCATATAAATCATGTATATATTTTACGCTATCCAGTAATTCTCTTACGTAATTTTCTGGCGTAAACACCTGACACTTTTTTATCATAACTCATTCTTCACTTTCTCTACTTTTCCCCTGTTTTCAGCAAACAAGATAAATCTACTAATGATAACTTTATAATATATACACTCTTCAATCTATGCATTCTACGCTGTAGTTTCCATATGTTTTCCAATACCACTTTATCACATTATAATATGCCTGATATTCTTCATCGTCCTCATTCATATAGCACTGCTGTATAATATCCTTATCCAGGTTCTGTAACACTCTATATATAGATTTTCTTGCGTTTTGTAATTCATAAGAATTTAAATTTAAAAGTCCGATAGTATAGTCATCTCCATCTATTATACCATCAGGATAATACGTAAATTTATCCTCACATTCTTCGGATAACGGAGAAATGAACTTATTTTCATCATACTTATTATCCTTTTTTATGCCACAAGTTTGACTATTATTGCAGGACGCAACTATATTTGTATAATCCAAAGATCTCTTACTTACTCCTCCCTGGGGATGTCTTGGCTCTATATGTTCATTATGTGATTTTTCTTCTGTAATTTTTCCACAACAATAAGCGCACAAGCCCTTTTGTTCCTTAACTAAAATACTATTAAGCTGAGAGCGATACTCCGAAAAATCATCACTATCATAATCTTTTCGAGGATATTTTTTCTTAAAATCAGTTAAAAACTTTGGTTCCTTCTCTTTATGAATATGCAGCATTATTTCATTCTCCTTTTTAGCTCCATTCGTGCCATAATAACATCTTGATGATTTTCACTTGTTATCTCAGCCAAATGTTTGATTTTTTCTTTTGCATCCGAATACGCTCCCCTTTCAATATCTACATAAATAGAATGTATAAAGCTTTTTATTTCTAAATTCACAGAACTAGTACCCATAAACTGTTCAAGAACTGCATTTGTATCGTATCCATTAATTTGGGATATTTGATCGACTTCTACATTATTTTCCACACGATTCATGAAAAATAAATTATAGTCTTGATTTGCTTCACTTAATATAATCGGCGAATGTGTAGTAACGATAAACTGTATATTAGGAAACGTATTTTTTAGAACCTTAAGTATTTTTCTTTGCCACGCAGGATGCATATGCAGTTCTAATTCATCAATCAAAACAATTCCTTCTCCTAATAACGGATTCTCCAGCATAGGATTTGCCAATGCTAAACGTCTTGCCAAATCACCTAATAGTGCCATTGTGCATTTTTCTCCATCCGACATTTGCGATACATTTAAACTGATGTTTCCCTTGTCAATTTTCATCTCTAATCTCGGTTTTCTTGCAACCCTTAAATTAGAGCAGTCATCCAGCATCGACATAATCGCTTTTCTTACTGCTTTTAACGCTCGATCTTGATATTTAAGATCGCCTGTTTCAATTTTGTACTCATTTTCATAGTCTTCTTGATTTCGATACCATTCAAAAAAAGTTCGAAAATCTATTCTATTCTCAATTGCTTTTTCAAACGCAGAGTATATGTCAAATGTATGATGTGTTCTTATTCTCAGCGGAATATCTAATACCAATCTGTTTGTTCCATAATTAACAAAAATCGAAATATTCCCCTGTTCTTCATCAGTTATATATTTTTGGTGAAAAATAGTAGCAATCTGTTTTAGGGCAGTAATATCATGAGTACGTTTCCCAGTACTCCGAACCATCTTTCTGTGATACTTTATCTTCTCATCTTCTAAATCAATCAATGCAGAAATTCTTGTCTCTTTTCTACCATATTTGATATCTTCAAGTTGTAATGTATAGTTCTGTCTCAATTCCTTTCGGTTAACAACTTGATTTATAATATTGGCATATAATAAATTCACTGCTCGAAGTATAGATGATTTACCCGTTCCATTAATACCAAAAATAATAGTACTCTTACCACCCAATTCTAATTTTGAAGATCCAATTGCTCTAAAATTTTCCAATTCAATATTTTCGATTCGCATGTTACACCTCCAGATTTTATGTATTTATTTCAATTTTGCCAGCAAATCAACTTTTAATGTTTTCTTACCTTCCTGAGCAACTTCCACTCCCTGGAATTTTGCATAGTTGACTTTTACACCATCATCCAAATCAATTTCGATTCTCTGATTTGCAATATGTGCAATGGCTTCATCGTAAATCTTCATCTCGGCAAGCTGCTTTGTATATTTCGTTACTGCTTTTGTAGCATTTGATTTTTCAGAAGCTGATGTCGCATTGTCAATCGTATACTGTGCACTCTGCATAGCCGTCTCTACATACTTCTGTGCTCGATGCAAATAATCTGTTCTTACCCGTCCAAACGTATCTGCATCGTAGCGGTGCATGTAAATCAATGCTTTAAATCCATTCTGTTTACCGCTGTCAAATAACCAGTAAATCGGTCTCTTCTGATATACTTTCAGGTGGTCTGAATAGAAATCTTTCAAGAAATAGTTACGGATCACTTCTCTGGAAGTATCTCCTTTGTTTCCCAACGCATTTGCAATAAAATCAAGGTTTTCTTCCAGTGTATCTGCACCGTAAACGGTTTTGATAAATTCAACAAAACGTCCAACGATATCATCTGAGAAATATTCTTCATCTGTAATCGGAATACAGTTATCATCATCTGGAAGAAATGTTCTATATCTGCTGTTATCCCATTCTCCACCGGCATAGATCAGCCCTTCTTCATCAAGAGAGTATCGGCCAAACATACAGCCTACCGCATAGGAGATAAAACTGCGAATATCTCTACATAAATCGGCTTTGCGAACGGTGATATCTTTATCTTCTACTTCAGGTTTGAGTTCAGCCTGCAAGCCGTAAATATCGATAAAAATACGGTTCAGTTCTTCTTCATTGGCTTTCAACCGATTAAATCGATTAAGGCACTCATTACTCCATCGAGTATATGCATCTTTGATATAATTTTGATTTATGATATATTGTTGCGAATCACTTATTATTTTTTCTGTAGAAAATGATGCATATTTTACTAGAGGATGTTGTTCAAAATCCCACGATGTTTCAAATGAATCCCACTCTTTTTGCGTTATAACTATATTTTTATCAACCAACTCAGAAATTTCATTATTTTCTATAACTTCTTTTTTCACTGGCATAGAAAAAATATCTCTTACTTGAAAATTAATAGTTGGATTAATTAGCGCAAATATTTTTTGTGCCACTATAGAATTCAATAAACCTAACAATGAACTCAATATATCATTATCCATAATAAAAATACTAGTTCCTGCTTTTTCAAACAACTCATCTTCCCATAATTTTCTAAAGGATGGAATTCCGGATGAAATATATGACCAAGTAATACCTGTTTTAAATCGTAATTGCTCCGGAATAATGCGTGCTATATTATCCCGCTTATAATGTTTACGAGCTTCATCTGTCCATAAAATCACATTATCATCATTTCCATAATACTTTCTGTATCCTCCTCCTCTGGCACATTTTGCCCAATAATTATCATTTATCTTTTGATTATCTATAAACGTAAATATTTATTATTATTTCCAGTAATATTTTGACCATTTGAAATTGCATAATCAGCAATAAATTTATTATCAAACAAATTCAAGATCTTAATCCCTACCCAATATGCCACCGGACTTCCCGGAATTTTTGAAAAATCATCTTGTTTAGCGTAATATCTATTTACACAGTCAAGAAACTTTTCTTCTTTTCCCTGTTGTGTTGTTGGTTCTATTAATCTACAATATGTTCCCTTATATCTTTCAGTATGACTTTTTCTTATTACAAAACTCGTTGTCTGTACCACCTCACCGCCAATTTCTTCAAACGCTCTCGGTCCAAGATGTGCCATATTTACGATATCATTTAACTGCAATTTCTTTCTCAGTTTCTCAAAACTAGAAAGGAACATCCATGCATGTTGTGTGATCATTGCCTGATATCCATTTTTCTTTGCCATTTGACCACATTTTTCAATGAACACTGCAAATAAATCACTCTTACTATCTGGATAATTATCTTTCACATATTTTGATAATTTTGCTCCCATTCCAGAAGATCCCATATACGGAGGATTTGTTACAACTGCATCATATTTCTGTCCTAAATTCCGTGCCTCTCTCACCAGTTTTCGCAACCTTTGTTGCGTTTCATCACTTCCGTAACTTTCAAAGGAAATCTGTCCATCAGCATCCAGATCTTTCACAAATTTTGCCAACAGATCCCAGTCGCACTCATCCACATTCAGGATAGATCCATATTCTCTGGCATCTTTGAATGTATCCAGTAATCCCTCTATCTGGTTCATTGCAAGTTTTCGTTCTACATCACTCAAATGTGTTCCGAAGAATTGCAGATGATTCCGATTGATTTCATTACTCTCTACAATCGCATAGACTTTCGGCTCTGGCTTTCCATCTCTTCCACGCAGGAACCGTCTGTTATATCCCCGACCTTTCATCATAACTGCAAAGTACGCCAACTGATATGCTCTCTGGTCAATATCCAGTCCATGAATATTGTGTTCTACAATCTCAAATGCTGCTTCTCTCTTGTCATATCCGGCACTTTCATAGATATCCATCAGTACATCAAACATTGCAATCAGGATATGTCCACTTCCCATACATGGATCAATGCAGGTAATATCTGTTGGTTTTAAATTTTTATATGTGGTACGGATTTCTGACAGTTTTACATTAACAGACTCTTCCTGTTCTGCTTCCGGAAGATAATATTTCCATCCAAATCTTTCCGCAGTTGCTTTTTCATCTGTACTTGGATCTACTGCCCGTAAATGCTCGATCCAGATTCTTCCCACAGAGTTTTCTACCATATAACGAACAATCCAGTCTGGTGTAAAAAGCTGGGTTGCCGCTGGAATTCGTTCTTTTGTGATTTTTACATTCTTTTTCAGCTTTGCAAAGGTATCATCTTTCAATTCTGTATTGTAATACTGATATAGCCACCCTATGATCTCAACCTGTCCTGTCGGATTTCCTTCTTCATCCAATGTAGATACATTAAAATCAGCTTCCGGAATACCTGTTTCCGGATTTACCAGCATATAGATTACATCGTCTTTATTCGTATAAGAAATACCAAACAGCAATTCCATATAGTCAGAGTCTGCCTCAAACAATCCCGGCAGGATATCATGCAACTGATGACACTGTTTTAGGAATAATTTGCCAAACATTTTATCCGTATCTTCTGATGTGCCACTCATTTTCCAGTTAATAATCTCTTCTTTTTCCTGTGCTGTCAGGTCTAAATCTACATCTGGTGCCTGTGTCACAAGATCTGGTTCCATCTTTCCTTCTTTTTCGGAAGAAAGTACACGAACTCTGTTTGGAAGGTAATCGTTAACTTCCATAAAACGTATCGCGCAGATTCGATTGAACCAGGTATAAGCTACTTCTTCTACAACTGCCTCAAATCCACGGGATTCGATCTGGGATACCAGTCGTCTTCTCTGTTCACATTGTCTTTTATTCAATGTTACTTCTGTTCCTGCAACGGTCTGGTATACTTCAAAGTCTGGTCCTTTTGTGATTGGTTCACTGCACAATTTTTCTGTAATTCCAAGCATACCGGCTTTATCTGTAACAGAATCAATCAGTTTTTTTCTTGCTTCTATGGCAAATTTCTTTATCGCATTCTTGTTCATGTACTGTTTCCTCCCACTGGAATGCTTAGCTTAATGTAATAATCGTATTTTCATCCAGCTCGTTTAATAATTTTTTCTTCATCTCTGCCAAGAACTTATCAATATCCTGTTCATTTTCAATCGAATAGGTTCTCGCACCTGCCACGTTACTGATAGATACATTCTTACGTTTCTTTGGCTTTGGCTGCACTGGCGGTGTTACTGGCTTCGGTGGTTCTGTATGACCGCCACCTGTATGTGGTGTTACCGGAGGTACAGGATGTACCGGTTTTGGACGATGTGCTTCTTCATACTCTGTGATTTCATCCATGCAGCGAAGCTTCAATGTATCGCTTTCCAGTCTGATATTTTTAACTGCCGCAATCTCATGAGATGAATCCAGTTTCTCTTTCAGCTCTGTAAAGGCGTTTACGAACTTGTCCTTGAATACGGATGCAAATTCTTTCTCATCCAGTGTATGTAATACTTTTTCCAGATCATCATCTACGATTGGGTGCATTTCTTCTGCTTCTTTTTCCAGCAAGGCTCCATACTGCCGAACGAATTTCACGGACATATCCGGCAGTTTCTGGATCTGGTTGAACGGATTCTTTGCTGTTACAATCGCTTCCATCTGAGCAACATTATCAATGATCTCCTGTTCCCGGACATAGGTCTTACTGTTTTCGAACATCTGGATCTGTTCCAATGCTTTTTCAAAGATCTTTTTCTGACCGCCTTTGAAGAAGTCAAATACCGGTGCGGTATCGTCTGCGTCATCTAACAGATCATCTCGTTTTTTATCCACTGTTTTGAAAAACTCCACTGGCTCTTTGATGGACAGAAGTTCTTCCAGATTCTTTTTCGCCTGTTCCAATAGGGATTTACAAGGCAACTTCGGATTTACACGATATTCGATCATGATTTCACCAAATGTTTCCAGCTTATCCTGTGCTTTATTCTTAAAGTTTCTCATAATAGTATCGTCATCATCACTGGATACGGAGAAACCAAAATAATCTTTCAATACTTCTTTTACGGAACGGATCTGTCCGTCTGTTGCTCTTTCCCTGATATCAATCAGCAGTTTCTCTACAAATTCACGTTTTGTCAGGTAACGTACCAGTTCATCTTTTGTATTGGACAACATAGATAAACTCTGGCTGTTATAGGTAAGGGATACTCTTCCCATCTTAAAGAGCATGGCAAACAGCCACTGCACGTCTTTCGGGTCAAAACCATACGGTGCTGCCCCAAATTTATCCTGCAGAGATTTCAGAGAAGTCTTCATATGCCTTGCATTGTTCAGACTGATCACCTGAATCACTTCTTCCAGTGCTAATTTATTCGGTGTGGTATCACTGGTTCCAAGGAACGAAAGCTGTCCATCGTTTCCATTGAATACTGCAGCAATATCAGAAAGCTCCGGAGCTGTTTCCATGTAGGTCAGCTTGTTATACTGCATGGCTACTAACTTGCCAAGTGCTTCATTGATACGGCTTGCCGGCTCCTTGGCTGAGATATTTGCTTTATCTCCGTTCACATAGATATCTGCATGTTTCAGAGCATCCTCAACAAAGATGCGGATACGGTCTTTCTTTTCAATACGTTCATCTTCTTTTGCACGACGAATACTGTCAAAACTTCCTCTTGCACCAGAAGCATTTTTATTCAAAAACTTATAAATTTTAATGGAGTCGGTAATCTCATCCAGGAAGGTACTATCGTTCGGTAATTTCACAATCACACTATGTTCCTGTGCGGAAAGCATACGCAGAGCAGAGTCCGGATAATCTTCCCCATATGGTGTGATGATGGATACTCCGATATCATTGGACTGATTTCCCTTGAAATAACGATCATCTACCTTCTGGTTGAATGGGAATAAATAACGGCTGCTGTAACGGTATTTCTTATCTGTAAAGATTTCCTCGAAGATTACGGTAGATGCCTCTCCGATAATCTCACCCATTTCTACTGATTCGTTATTGATGGCATTGTTGATTTCTTGCTCTTCATTGGTCAGGAAGATATAGATTTCTCCATTCTTCTGTACCAGTGTCTCTCGGATCAGTTTCTTTAAGGATTCTTCGATCTTTCCACGAATTTCAATACGGTCGTCGTCAATATTGGAAATCATCAGTGTGGTAAGATTATCTACGTTTGCTTTGATTTCTTTGACGTATTTAATCATAAACAGCACTTTCAACAGCTCTACATCGAACTCGTCCAGTCTGCTATTGTCTTCTGCATCGGTAATGACCTGGCTATGCTGATGGTCAATGAATTTATGCAGCGGATCATAGAAATAGCTGAACGGTACCAGTACACCTTCCTGGCTGTCTTTTAACCGGATTGCAGATTCCTGGAACAGTGCCAACATAGAACGGGACTGGTCAGATAAATGCTTTCCACTGGCTCCATGAGTACGCACCGCTGTCAGTACCTGTCCAAGTAAGTTGAACTGGTATGGAATAAACGGATAGCAATCTGCAAAATCTGTTTTATCTGTATATAATTTCTTATCTGCAGTATCTGCCGTAAATGTGATCAGATTCTTGATAATGGATTCTTTCTGCTCATATAACAGCTTCAATGCAGACTCTGCAATCTCGTTTTTCTCCAGAATACGTTTCCTGATAACCTCGTCTACATTAGATGCAGACAGGGATAATCTGGTATCAAAACGTCCCTGAATCTTAGAAAAATCATTTCCTTTTGTCTTGGTAATAGAATCAATATCTTCCTGACTGGTAACGATCACCCATGCTTTTCCTCTGCAGGCAGTTCCCAGATCTTCTACAATGGTCTGTAAGTTCAGCATTAACTGGGTATCATCGGCAATATACTGTCCGATCTCATCTACAAGGAAAATAACGTGATGGTTCGGTCCTTTTTTCTCGCAGTACTCTTTGACCAGAGATACAAACTTCTCAATACTGAGGTCATAACTTCCCTTGGCATTCTTACACCAGTTGCGGGCAGCTTCCTCACTCATGAAGTCCATCGCTACGATGGTTTTTACGATTTTATCCTGGATAACTGCAAAGGCCTGCCTCTTCTTCTCCCAAGGTGCCCCTGCAATCTCTTCAAATTTCTCTTTGAACTCTTCAAATCTGCCTTCGTTATCTAGCTGACGTTCAAATTCTGCAAGATATGGAATAGATCCGCAGTATCCCTGCATTTCATTGA
>ERZ1034901.2832-NODE-2832-length-10654-cov-5.226248_pt1 | contig 10654 bp, 3 predicted proteins | sample MGYA00520628_ERZ1034901 | MGnify/ENA primary metagenome ERZ1034901 (study PRJEB33766, sample SAMN09781783) | gut metagenome | biome: gut microbiome | host: Homo sapiens | place: Madagascar | study: EMG produced TPA metagenomics assembly of the PRJNA485056 data... | reverse complement strand
ATGTAAACACCATCAAGCGAGTATGTTATTGTTGATGACGATTCATTCTTGATGTACCAATACACCTTTGAAACCGTAGGTCCGTCAGTAGCTGTCGGCTTGATTTCAAGGTTTGTCACAATAGGTGTGTCTATTGAATCTGTGCTTGCAGGTGTAACACTGATTTCCGTGGTTACGGAATAGGTATCTTCATATGCACCGCCCTTAATTGTGGTTGTGAGCTTTGCAGTACCCTCAGCCACAGGAGTAATTACACCGTTTGCACCGACTTTAAACACGCTGTTTGATGATGACGAATAGCTTATACTGCTACCTACATAATCTGTTCCTGCAACAAGGCCTGCGTTGAATGTTGAGCCAAGCGGAATGTTAATACTGTTGTAACAATTGATAAAGTTAGCACAGTCAGTTAAAGGCTTACCAAAAGAATATGTATCACAGTTATGGTTATTGTTATATCCTGTTCCAGCCCTCAAAGTAAACTTATAGCAGTTATCAACAGCCAAATTCGGACAATAAGCTTTCAACAGCATGTACGGTGTAGCATTAGCACCGGTATTGTCATTGTTGGCATAAAATTGCACAACTTTTGCGGTTACAGGTACATCAACATACAACACCCGTGTGCTCTGACCGCTGATTGGTGTCATAACAATAGGATCGCCCTGCCACTTTGGGGTTGTGACATCACCTGTTCCGTAACGGATTCTGATTGTTGTAGCGGAATCTTTCCAAGATAATACATTGTTTGTATCAAAATAAAATCTGTATTTTCCGTGCGAAGTTTTCGTATATGTACTGCCACTACCGACAATATCATTATAAGACCTATATGTCTTGAGCGGTTTGTTGACGCCGACATAAAGTCCAGACGCAGATGCCGTACTGCTTGTTTTCAGATTTTTTATAAAAAGTGAAACATTCTGTTCGGCATTGCCCGAGTTAGAAATTTCGGTACAAAAATATCTTCTCTTACCTGCCTGCAGAGAACCTCCGAAATTAGTAACTGCATTCTCACCGAAAGTAGAGCCGTCATCACTTGACTCAACGGTTTTGATGCTGATGTTTTGACCGTTGCTGATTTTGTACTGACCGCTCCACCTGAGAGAGTCGCCCGATTCGGTTCGAGGACGGCTGAACCATGAAAAAGTCGTGGTCACACCGCAAAGCAGACAAAGTACAAGTCCGAGTGCGATTACAATTGCAAATTTTGATTTCTTCATGGTTTCACCTCCGTTGATTTAACCTTTAATTTTACTTTGTTGTCCAAGAACCACCGCAGTTATCCCAACCGTTGTTTTCAGTTCCCTGAACAAAACAGTTTGTTCCGTCTGTCGGAATGGCAATACCTTCTACATTACCTCCGTGAGTACCCGGAGTACGGTTCCATTCATTATCCCAACTATTCTCGGTTGTACTGCCGTTCATTCGGCTAAATATAATCCTGTCATATTTGCCAGATGCATCCATAGTAAATGTATAGCAATTATGGGACGCATCTTCGGTCATGCTGTACCACTTTCCGTCGCCGGTTGATTTTTCATATACATAGGTAGCAAAACGCTCATTTTTATTGGTTGTCCAGTTAGTGTTCGGTACAAAGTACATTACCTTTGTTGAACTCTTAACAAACTTCGCATAATAATGCACCGAAGAATTTACTGAAATACTGAGTTCGGCATTATCTGCAACCTTATTTATGCAGTCGCTGTCGGAATACCAGCCGGCAAACTGATAACCTTCATTGCAAACAGCTGTTGCCTTAACGGTTGTCGGGTCGGAATATGTATTTGTTACGGCACTTGTGTGCACAACACCGCCAACGCTGACTTTACCGCCTGTAAAACCGTTTGTTTCCTTAGAGCCTGCTGAATCATAACTTACGGCATCAAGAGCAACAGTAAATGTATCAAACGGGTATTTTACCCACGTACCTATCGCTTTTCCGTCATTCTGTTTACCTGTAATCTTAAAGCAATCGGTATTGGCTGACTGAGCCGGTATTGTTAAGTCCGCTGTCTGGGTTTCAGAGTTTCCCCACTTGTTATCTGTAGTGTTTGGTTTCATCTTTACAAAAATAATATTCGACCACGACGTAGCTTCTGCTGTCAATTCGACTCTGTAAACATCGCCGTCCTCCTGAGACAGATCAATCCATATTGGATCTTTACCATCTGTCCAAACATATGCCGCATAACGGGCATTTGATGTTTTCCAATCATCCGAAACTTGGAGATATACAACACGCTTTTGTTCAACTTCAAATTTAGCATAAACAGTTGTTTTAGCCTTGATAACCGTTGTCAAAGGATTGTTTTTGTAATCGCCTGTATACGGTTGTGTACAGCCAAGGTCTGTGTACCAACCGCTGAACGAATAACCCGACTTTGGAGTAGCTGTCAGTGCAACACTCTCGCCCCACTTTGCAACAGTAGAAACTGTGCTTGCGGCTGTTGTGTCGCCTGCCTGAACAGTACCGCCTGCATTGCTGACTGCTCCGTTAAGTACGGCTGAAGCCTTTACCTCAAATTCTTTAAGCTTGAACCTTGCATGTAAAGTAAAGTCAGCTTTGATGTTTTCACAAACATAAGTTGCCTCGTTGCTGACGGGAGTATCGCTTGAATCGTTATACCAACCGTCAAAGTCATAACCCTCGGCAGGGTTTGCAACAAATGTTGCACTTCCGTCATAATCAACCGAAACTGTAACTGCAGTTGACGGTCCAACTTCTTCAGGTGCGGTAAACTTTACCGTACCTACTGAATCACCGTCAACAACTGCGTTGACTGAAAATGACTGCAGCTTAAACAATGCGTAGTATTCGCAATCGGCATCGACATTTGTAAGAACAAACTGTTGTTCTGATGCTACAGAGTTTGTACATTCCCTGTCAGAATACCAACCCATAAACTTATAATTGGGCTTTGTATTTGCAACAAGAGTTACGCTATCACCGTTGGTAACCACCGCAGTTGATGTTGCACCTTCCTGCGAATCGCCTGCCTTAACAGTACCTGCTGTATCGACAATATTTCCGCCGAACACAGCATTAGCGGTAACTTTGCGAGACGATACATCCGAAAACTTTGCATACAGAGTCAAATCCTTCTTTATTGCCACAGTTTCCACTGTCTTATCTGTGTACTGACAATTGTTAAGAATCTTGCTGTCTGCCTTTATACTGCATTGCGGATCGGTAAACCAACCTTTAAACTCATAGTTGGCATTTGCTTTAGCCGTGAGTGTGGCAAGCGTACCCCACTCAACAGTTGTATCTATCTTTGCGACAGGGGTATCAGTTCCAAGCTGAACCGTACCGCCCGCTCCGTCGATTTTTCCCTCTGTTACTGAATAAACTTTGAGATTAAGATTGATAATCTTGAATTTTGCATACAGAGTATAGTCAGCCTTTATGCTGCTTACTTTGTACGGAGTCGTTTTGCTGACAAGTGTCTGACAGTTTTCGTCCGAATACCAGCCGACAAACTCATAACCCTCGCCTGCATTCGCAACAAAAGTTGCAGAACCGTTGTAGTTTACCTTGACGGTAACGCTTGTATTAGAAGCCACGGATGACGGTGAAGAAAACTGTACTGTGCTGTTTTTCTTATCATTCGGATGATTTGCAACCGCAGTTACCGAGAACTGCTTAATCATAAATTTGGCATAATACAAATGATTTGCCTGAATATTCTTAATTGAAAGCGTAAGATCCTGACTTTCCAGTTTTGTGCATTTCTCGTCAGAATACCAACCCTTGAAGTCATAGCCCTCTTTTGGAGTGGCTGTGATTGATGTGTCTTGCCCCTCAAGGTACGAACCGGCAGTGTATGCGCCAGCTTCGCCGCCTGAAATTTTAATAGTGCCACCTGTGCTGTTTGCAACAGCTCCGTCCGAAACAGCTTTTGCCTCAACTTTATACTGTCTTTGGAATTTCGCATAAAACTTATGCTCGGCTGATGTATCATTTGCTGGGTAAGCACCGTTGCTGAGAGTAACGGGAGCTTTAAATTCGGGGTCAGAGTACCAGCCGATAAATCTGTATTTGTTGCTGTCGGTCGGTGTCGCATAAAGAGTGACGGTTGTACCCTTTGTAACCTTAACTCTTGTTGCGCCGTCCATACCGCCTGTTACGCTTACAGTGCCCATTGGTGCATTATTATCCTTTTCATCCTTACATGTAGAATAAACGGAAACAATAGCCGGAGGTGCCCAGTAACCTGTGTTTTGTGAAGTAATAACATAGTTCACCGAAGAATTTCTGTTCGGTGCGCTTACGCTGTAGTCTTTGCCGTTGTAAGTAAATTTGAATGTAATCGAATGTGCTGCATCGCTGTTAGGATTGGGCAAATATGCAACCCAACCGCTGAGTGACGCATTGTCATTCGGTTCAAAAGTCATTGCTATCGGAGTTGAACTGCCCTGAACATACATATCAACCGCAAGATACTTTCCGTCAACCTGTGTCATCGGCAATGTACTTGCATCTTCACTTGAGAGGAGAATTTTCTGAACCTCTCCCCATGTGCCGTAGCCGTTATTTGACGAATCCTTATATCCGTAGGCTGTGAATGTCTGTGAATCGGCATCAACAGCAGTTTGCAGAGTGGTTGTCCATTTTGCAACATAGCTGTTCTGCGGATTCGATGTTACGGTTGATTCGCAACTGTAGAAGGTAACTGTTGCGTTAGGATTATCTGTATAGTCTGAACCGAGCTTAATAAAATAGTTACCGCTCGAATCCTTTGAAAGCTTTTTATACTCGCTTTTGCCGGCCTGGTTAATCCAGATTGCACGATTGTTTTTGGTAGCCCAACCCGCACCGAGAGATGGATCGCCCGTTGTTTTATCGTAAAAAGTCAATTCTCCGGCCTGGGGACTCTGAGTGATAAGCTTGAAGTTGTCAATTGTAACAGTCTGTCCGGCATACTTTGTATTTCTGCTGTCATCCTGTAACCACACACGCATTGTAACCTTATGCGGTTTTGAATCTGCCGGAACGGTAAAAAGAGGACTTTCTGCTATTGAACCCGTGTAAGAACCGAAAGATTTGACATTTTCCTGTCCTTTGATATTCAGGTTTGTACCGGCAACAACCTCTGCCGTGCTGTCGCTCTTACCGCAGACAACCGTATTACTGCCGTCACAAACGAATGAAACACGGAGTTTATCTTCGTCTGCATCAGCGTCGTTAACCTTGATTGTGGGAACCTTCTCAAAATAGAATGACGCCTTTGTTCCCTTTGCGGTAACATTGAAAGAAAAATCAATGTAGTCGACATTCTTATCGTTTACAGTAGCCTTTCTGTATGCAGCAGACGGCTCGCCGTTTGCAGTTAAGGTCGGAAAATAAACATCTGTGCCGTTTGCGCTTGTTGCCGAGGCAAGGTGAACATCGCCTGCCTGACGAAAATATTTTGTAAGATCAATTGTCTTTCCGTCATAGCCGTTACCGTAGCCGATATTAGCGTTGGTAAACACATAGTTATCAATTGTACCGTTGTTCAAATCAAGCTTAATGGTTGAAATCGTTTCCACCCATGCAGAAACCGACACGATAGCGATTGCCAACACTTCAACAAGTGCCACAATGCTTAAAATCAAGCTTTTTCTCTTTTCTTTGCCCGACTTTTTGCCGATTGCAAACTTTTCTTTAAAATAAGCCGCCAAAAGAGCAAATCTTTCTTTCATTGTGACACCTCCTTTTTATATTTTGCATTATTAATGATACGTTGCGGTATCATCGTTGTTTACTTCATAAGAAACATTGAACGGTGTGGAGAATATATATTCATTCTTTGCCGGAATAAGCAGAGTGTGTGTACCGTTCTTGTTCACAAACTTAAATCCGATAACTCGTGAGCCTCTCGGCGCACTGCAGTTATCAAGGGTACACCTTGCACCGTCAGATTCAAACTGCATCAAATGGTCTGATTTCACGCCGTTATAATTATAAACTACATAAGGTTCATAATTTCCGCTTGTAAGATAGTTTCTGAGCCACTGTTTACTCTCAGGAATATTGAGATATACACCCGTAATTATTTCAGGATCTTCGGAAGATCCTCCTCCACTTGTCGGAGTTGTGGGTGAAGGTGCTGTTGTTTCAACGGTTGAGCCGCTCGGACTATAATCCCAGTATCCGATACAAGGGGACAGTCTTTGAGCAGTATCAACGGTTACACCATAACCGTTACCTCTCTTGGCAGTGTAAACAAGGCTGCGGTTACCGTTTACAATTCTGCTTTCCTGTAACGGATACAAATCTTCGTTATTAACTATCCAACCTTGTGCCGTAGGGCTCAATTCGCCGTTCACATTTTCCTTGGTGTGCCATGAGTTATAGATTATATTATTCGTTGTACTGAATCTGAAAAAGCTTATGTCTGTTGTTACATCTTTTGGCAACGCAGCTGTCCATGTGTTATATCCGTCTACCTGACCAAGATATTTCATAACGACAGTTTTCTGAGTTGCATCAGTATCTTTATACTGCATGGTAACTATACAGTCATCTGTTTTAATCCACGGAGTATTTTCGCCCTTATCACCTCTTGTTTTATCAATAAAGGTGATAGCCTCCATATCATTGTAGTTACTTTCGAGTTCAACATCAATTGTAACCGATGCGCCTGCATACTTATCATAAACAGACTGATCTTCATACGCACCCTCAAACCACGCTACCAATGTTACATCAAGAGGTTTCTGGCCTAAAAGCGTGAACAAGCTTTCGCCTGAATAGAAATAGAAATCAGAAAATGTCTTGCATGATGAAAGCTTAGTAGCAGGAGAGCCGTCCGTATTCGTTGAGCTTACTGCATTATAATTTTTAGCATGCTCGTCAATAAGAGCACTTGGATCAATTACAGTAGGAGTTTTACTGCTGTCGGTAATAAACGCAAGTCTTAACGGACAAGGAGCATAGACCTTCTGATCAACAGGAACGCCGTCATTGTTACGAATAATCTCGGTTGAGCCGTCAAACTTACCGAGAACTGTATTACCGTCTGCCGAAACAATTGTAATATTATAGCCTTTGATATAAACATTTGTCATATCTGAATCGGCATTAAGCTTAAAGTCCTTATATACATATGTTTTATTCCTGTCGCCTGCAGTTCCTTCACGGAATTTCATGGCAGATGTTGAATCCTTAAAGTTGCCCTCTGACGGGAAGAACATATTCCTTCCGTCAACGCTTGAAGCCTCTTCAAGCTTAAAGTTTTTAACAACAAGGTGGTTTGAAAGATCTTCCTGACCGTCATTGACACGGAGTGCCGCACTTGACTCAAGTGAAAACACCTGAGAATTAATACTTGCCGTATCTTTTACGGTAAACCATGCCACCGTTGTCACAAGCACAAGAGTAAAAACAAGGAACAATGATACATATGAAATTGCGAGCTTTTTTCTGCCGAGAAGTCTGTTATCGGAAAGTGCAAAAAACGAGTTCTGCATTCTTTCTTTCAGTTTCATACTTCATTGCTCCTTTCCTGATTTTTATTTATTGTTGTACATCGCCCTTTGAGAGAACAAGGTTTGCTTTAAACTTTCCGTTTACAAGGGCAAGTCTTGCCTCTGCATCTTCGCCGTCAACCCACATATTACAGGTTACCATTCCTGTATATATGCCGTTTTGTGTTGTATCCTTTTCCAAAGTCATAATTTTTTTCTTTGCACCAAGCTCATATGTGTAATCTCCGTTGGTTGTAAAGCCGTTGCTGTTTGCAACAAAAACCTGGCTGAGTGGTGAACCATCATCAGCGGAAACGAATGTTTTAACCCATTTACCGTTTTTTACATAATAGCCGTGCGAATATGATTCGCCCGAACGCTTGTCTGTGCTTACAGAATACTTTGTTGCATCTGTATTTACATTAAGAAAAATGTTCGGAGCAGGAATCCACAAAAGCTTTGTTTCTTTAGTATTATAATTTGCAACCGAAAACCTTACCGCACCGGTTACGCAATCTCTTGAAATTCCTTTTGAGTCACCGCTTTCACCGAAATCACTCTTATTATCTGCATTTTCACCAGTCAAATTTTTTGCATTCGGACTGATTTTAGATTTACTGTCCAGATAAATATCGAACTTGGATTTTGAACGAACATACAGGTCAAAAGAAAGGTAGTGAACCGAACTGTCAGCAAGATCCCAATCGTCAACATCAAGAATAGGAGAAGCAACTCCGTTTTCCTGTTTGAGGGGCGGCTTATAAAATGTGTATCCGTCGCTCGAAACCTCAGTCATCTTGATATCATCAATAAACGAATAATTTTCGCTGTTCAGTTCAATCGTATTTTTGTACGCTGCGTCATCCGTCGGAGCCGGATCGCCGTGCTTAACAACAGCAATTTCAATACCGTCAGGCGCATGACACTCAATGTTGATGCCGTCGGCATCTGATGACTGTTTATCAGTGAACCACGCCTGAATGCCATAAAAGGCGGCAAGTGCAACAGTGAACAGAACTATTAAATTTTTAGCAATCATTCTGCCCGTCTTTCTGTTGGGCGCAGTAGAATTTTTCATTTTTGCCCCTTATTCTACACTATAGTAAACGGCAACAAATCCGTCAGCCTTCAATGTTTTGTTATGAACAACAGTAGTTTTTTTGCCTGTTGACTCACGAACAATGTTCTCAAAGTTCATTGCAAACGGTCTGTCAACTCCTGAGAATGTTATCACAAGCGGAAGCCTTCCGGCACTTTTCAGCTTTGAACACAAATCCGAAAAAGCAACTTCAAGGTCTGCCTGCTTTTTATAGATTTTGTAAACATCTGCACCGTTACGGGAATATTCTGCAAGCATAACACCCTTTTTGCTTCTGCAAATGCAAAGAGATCTTACAGACTTTTGAGCGTCCATAAGCTCGTCTGCAATTGAAAGCTTGCCGAATTTTGCAAGCTCTTCGGCATATTTAGAAACAACGGCAACACTGCCGAATCCGAAGTCACGAACGAACAAATCGCCGACATCCTTAATTGACTTGACTTCTTCCTTTGCAAGGCTAATTTTTTCGCCTGCTTTCTTTTCGGCTTTGCGAATTTCAGCCTGAGCCTCTTTTTTAATCTCGGCAACCTTGGCTTTCATACGCTTTTCGCAAGCTTTTTCTGCCTGCTCAACCTTTTTGTCAACCGATTTGTATGCCTTTTTAAGCTCTGACGCATGAGCGGCGTCATTTGCGGCTGATGATTTAATGTTGGCTTCCTTAATTTCAACAAGCTCATTTCTGTGAGCCTCTTCCTTATCGGCAAGTTCTTTAAGATGCTTTTGCTCTGTTTCATTTGCCTTTGCCGCAAAGTCTGCATTCAGCTTTGCAACATAAGCGTTATGTTCAGCCTCGGCATCGTTGAATTTATGGTTAAGCGATTCAACCTCTGCCAAATGAGCGTCGTTCATCTGATGTTTTTCTTCAGCAAAATCGGCATTCATTTTATTGACTGTTTCCTTATGCTGAATGCGTTCGGTTTGGAGAGTATCGGTAAGCTTCTCATTTTTGCCAGTCAAATCAGTAATCTTACGAGCGTCCTCTTCAATCTGTGCATGACATTTTTCAAGGTTTTCCTTAAGAGCCGTAATCTTTGCAAGTTGTTCGGCAACCTGAGTTTCAAGTTCATCGATATGAGCTTTCTGCTCAGCGATTACCTCTTCCTGCTCTTTGATTTTTGTCTGTAATCGAGCGTTCTCCTGCACAAGCACGAGAATTCTGTCATTTAATTCTACTATTTTTTTATTGAGTGTGTCAATAGTCTGATTGAGTTCATCAATCGTTTTATTCAACTCTTCAATAGTATCTTTTAACTGCTGATTTTCTTCCTCAAGCTCGGCAATTCTCTTTTCTGCCTCCATCAACTTGAGTTTTGTCTGCTGGAGTTCAGCCTTAACCTCTTCAAGTCGGTCTTCAAGAGCAGAAACCTTACCTCTGAGTGTGAGAATCTGCTGTTCTTTCTGATCGATTATAACCTTTAAATTTTTGATTTCACTTGTAAGGTCAAGAATTTTCTTTTCACGGTCACGGATTTCACGAAGGCGGATTTCCATTTCCTCTTTACGAACAGCCTCAAGCTGTGCCTTCATAACCGCCTCACGGGTTTTTTGAGGTTTTGCCGCCTCCTCAGCAAGACGAGCATTTTCTGCGTCGTACTGCTCCTTGAGAATTACACGAAGTCCGGGGTTGGTTGCTATAGACATCATAAAATGCTCAAAGCCCATTGCAAAATAAACATCCTGCTGAACCGTGTCAGTCATTTTACCGTCATAATCCTCGGTAACAACCTCAAAGCCCTTGCGTTTGTAGCTGTCAAGGAAGTTCCACAGTTCAACAGCCTTTTTGAAGTTAGGGTTCTTCTTGAGAAGGTTGGTCTGCGTAAGCGGCGGGTGAACCTCAGGCTCATTTGCGATTTCCTTCATCAACTGAGTGTTCAAAAACTCATTGAGTGTTGTTCTGATTTTTCTGATTCGGTCAAAGTCCGAAAGCTGTGTAACATCAAGAACATCAAGGTCATCGGCAAGTGTTTCGTGCGATTCATTTATATAGTTAAGATTAAAATCTACTTTTTTCTCATTAAAATTAATGTGACGAACCATTGAAATATCGTTATAACTGTCGTTCGGCACATCCTTCATCTTTGAATACTTGTCGTCAAC